>JACCDW010652708.1_pt1 | contig 10957 bp, 15 predicted proteins | sample 7449781 | NCBI WGS metagenome assembly JACCDW01 (sample SAMN15323449, study PRJNA562643) | freshwater metagenome | isolation source: river surface water | place: USA:Blue River Watershed | collected 2017-08-18
ACTCCTCTAACTGTAATAAATTATAGGATCAAATGTTAAAATCTAATAATCCAGATAAAGAGCATACTTATAATGTAGGACAAAAATGGACTGATGAAGAAGAAAAATTATTATTAGATGAATTAAGTAAAAATATAACTATAGAAGTAATTGCACAATCGCATAAAAGAACCATAGGAGGTATCAATGCAAGACGGAGAGAAATTGCCTATAAAATGCATAGTAATAATATTTCTATGGAAGAAATAATTTCAAAAACGAAATTAAATGAAGTCCAAATATTGGAAACAATAAAAAGACGAAAATATAAGGAACCACTTTCAGTAGAGACTGAAATAATCGAAATGAAAAAGGATATTAAGGAAATGAAAAAAACACTAAATGAATTAGTTGAAATGATGAAAGCAGTTTATGAATTTGAAGACGCATAAAAGTGTCAAATGCTATTCACCATCATAGATTTCGAGGACAATTAGGGTAGGTACTTCAAATGTCACCATTTTTAATAGTTCCAAATATTCTGAATTCCCTCGAGTATGATAGTAGCTAACCTTGACATCAGAGCCAAAGTCATCAGGTAAAAACTCTCTTGACAAAGCAAGTGAATGATAAATGACATGCTTGACATTTGGCATCATTTGTAATAGAAATTTCTTCATACAAGGAACGAAACGCCTAACATGCATATAACCATCATAATTAATAATACATAGTTTTTCACTTTGGAAAATTAAAGTAGGATATGATGCCATGCCTAATTGTTGATAGGCATAAAAATATTTAAATTTTTTATAGTTGTTATTCAAAAAATTGAAATTATGTGCTGCATTAATGAAGCATAATAAAAATATGGTATATCATTATTATGATGCATATGTTGCATTCGGTTTTGTTGATAATATGCATGATCGTATAATATCTAAAAAATCAGTAGAAGAATTTGAAGATATTCATATCTATGCAACTGAAATAAGACATGGTTATATACATAAAGCGTTTATTGGATTTTATTGCGAAATTGATCCAAAAACAGGTATACCTACTATGGACCAGAACAAATATAATACATTAATGAAGTTTGTTAAAAAATATAAGACCTATCATGGGATTGACGATGATGAAGAGTTGGATCTTGAATATCGCCCTGTATTTTGTGGCGATTTTGAGTTATTTGAAGATCCATATGATCTTGAATTTGACAGTGATGACGATGATGACAGCGATAGTGACAGTGACTAAATAATCAGGTAAAAAATATATTTTTATTTTTCTTATTAATGATCTTCTTCGCCTGAACAAGAACTCAGTTCTGGACAAGAATCTATATCTGAGTCATAGTCGTTCAAATCTTTTACATATTCCAAGAACAAAGAGTTGCCATCAACAATGCATGGAATAATTTGCAGCCCACCTTTAATGAGCTGTCCATCTTCATGTAGTTCCAAGAAAGCCTTCACCTTCGCAACGGAATCTACAATATTTTCCATTGTAGGTGCATCAAACATAAAACCGATCCCTGCTCTAATGAGATCCATTTTTTCATCCAGAAATAGATCATGCATTCGTCCATGGACTTTGGGCATGAAGTCATAAATTTTTAGTTCTGTCTCTGTGTCGCCCATAAGGCGTATAGCAGCCTTCGTTCTTCTGTCTAAATCATAATCACTGGAATCTAATAGAACTCCAATGAAAAGTTTTGCCTGGAACCATTCTTCTTCCATGTTTTAGTGGCTTTAAGTTAGGGCTAAAGCGCAAAAAATATCAAATTTTTATAAAATTGAAGATTTTATTGGCTCTAACTACATTTAAATACACATGTCACAGATTCCGCAAGTGGAATCGCCAAGTGATCTTGCTACAATTGAGAATAATGTAAGTTTGCTAAGATTTATTGAAAATCAAACGCCTGAAATATGCAGCGCTGCTATTAATAGATCTGCATACGCATTGCAATATGTAAGAGAACAAACCCCAGAACTATGTATGGCTGCTGTTCAAAAGGATGGATGTGCATTAGATTTTGTCAGAGAACAGACACATGCGATTTGTCTTACTGCTGTTAAACAAGATGGAGCAGCATTATTTAGTGTAATTGATAAGACTCCTGACATCTGTCTTGCAGCTGTCAGCAATTATGGATTAGCATTAGAATATGTGGAAAATCAGACTCCTAAAATATGTCTTGCAGCTGTCAATAATGATTGGTGTGCATTAGAATATGTTAAGGAACAGACACCTGCGCTTTGTCTTGCCGCCATTAAACAAGATGGATGTGCATTAAAATTTGTTAAAAATCAAACACCTGAAATCTGTCTAGCTGCCGTTAAAAAATGTGGATATGCATTAAAATTTGTTAAAGAACAGACACCGGAAATCTGTCTTGCCGCGGTTAAAGAAGATCCATTTGCATTAGATCTTGTTGAAGATCAAACACCTGAAATCTGCCGCGTTGCAATGCAGGGTAATATTTTAGCATTGAGTCCTATACATTTCTTAATGATACAACTTGACTGTATATTACAGAAAGTTGTCCAATAATATCTTTAATATTACAAGATTTTTATTGTGCGCCTAGTCTAAGGGGGTGCGCACATAATAAACAGATCATGATTGCACCTCGGTTGCAAGGCAGGATATCATCTGATCCAGGAGCTCTCAATGAACTTAATAGAATTTATCCATGGCTTCCCAATCAATATACAATAAGACCTGATGCAATTGTTCAGGCCTATAAAGAGAAGATCCTTAGCCGCATAGCGGCCAAATGGACCTGTATGCGCGACTTCATTTTATATGCAGTCTTTAAAGCACCCATAACGACAGGAGAAGATGGTAAGTATTCAGTGACTACTGAGAGTACTAAGAGCAATGATCCATGGATCTTCAAGCCATCTCTATTTCCATTTGGTCCATCAGTTATATCAAATCATTGGATCTTATGGAACCGTGATGCGACCTTTGAGACCGCCTTTGCTGATGAAGAAATTAATAGATTGCTGCACAAATATATTAGCCGTCGTGTTGGGCACCAGAGATTTCAGTTTGCCTGGTATAAAAACCCTAGTCCTCACAGTCAAGAGTTTTGGCATGTTCATGTGTTTTGGACCGAAGATTAGGTTGCAACATGCACAAAAAATTTTTGAATCTTGACAATTTATTGAGTAAATAAATTATCCAGATTCTGTATCAAGTTGGCAGTAAGCTGCGATCTTACCGTTAGGTAGTCTGAACCAAATGACTTCCATGCCTGAATATAAACTCAGGAATCCACAGAAACCAATATCATCTAGAATATTAACACAGTCTGGTATTTCAAAGTTTTTCTTCGCTTTGAATCCGAACCATCCACCTAAGTGAATTGTTTGATTATTAGCCAACTCAATTCTCTCTGATAAATTATCTAATAGATACTGTCCTTCTTCGTTAGGTGCATAATATAATTGTATATCAGTTGGTCCATCACTATAGTAACCGTAATCATGACGGGCTTCTACTGCAATAATTGATTCATACCCTTCATGTCTTCCTTTATATTGATCCCAACCGAATAGGCGCCGATTATATGATGTTTCAATAATGTAATAATCAGTATTTTCAATTAATTCTGCATTTGCAGCTTTAAAGGCCTTATAATCCTGAAATCGTTCTTCTTCATCCTCATAGTCCTGCAAAGATTGATCTTCTTCACCAAGAAAATAATCTTGATATAAATCACGGTATGTAAAATTGTATCTGGCAACTACTTCCATGTTTCTGTTTTTGTTGGCAATTAAAAATAATATTTTTTTTCAAATTTTATGTTGCATTTTAAACTTCATGAAGGCTGCAAAAATGGTGCATAAAAATTTGAATTTTATTGCACTATTATATGATCTAACAAAATGAAAAGAAACATTAAAAATCATTTACAAGAGCTACAAGAGATTATTGAAGCTCTTGATATATCCGAAGGTAATTCTTTGAAAATTTCAAAACTTCTTCAAAAAATATACGATGCCGCTGAATCTGAGGAAGAATCAGAGTATTCTGACACTGAAGATGAAGATGAAGACGAATATGATTCTAATACATATAGCATGTTCAGATTATTATGTCAGAATAAAATTATTACCTGGGAAATTGTCCAGGCATATCCAGAATATCCTTGGAATTACGAAGAATTATCGTCAAATGAAAATATTACCTGGGAAATTGTTCAGGCCAACCCTGCTAAACCTTGGAATTATGAAAATCTAAGTTATAATCCAAAAATTAAATGGCAACATGTACAAAGCAAACCACGCGAAAGATGGTATTATTCATATCTAAGTTGTAATCCAAATATTACATTGGAAATTGTAAAAGCAAATCTTGATAAACCATGGAACTATAAGTATTTATCCCGTAATAAAAATATTACCTGGGAAATTGTCCAGGCAAATCCAGATATTCCTTGGAACTATGGTGAATTATCATCAAATGATAATATTACTTGGGAAATTGTAAAGGCAAATCCTGAGATTCCTTGGGATTATGATATACTATGTTGGAATAAAAATATTACTTGGGATATTATTCAAGCAAATCCTGAGATTAAATGGGATTTTCATTATGTAAGTGAAAATCCTAATATTACCTGGGAAATTGTACAAGCAAATCCTCAATATAACTGGAATTATCCAGGCTTGGCAGGAAATCCAAATATTACATGGGAAATTATGCAGGCGAATCCTGAGAAACCATGGAAATATGGCATCTGTTTGCAATTAAATTCAAGCATTACATGGGACAGTATTCGTGAAAATATGGAATTAATTAAAAATAATTTGGGAGAAGACTATGAATGATCTGCTTACAATAAGTTAAAATAATTGTACCCGGCTATTTTTAGATAAATCTTTATTATAAATTATGCGCATAAATTAGAAATGCCAAACAACGGAACTACTCGTCGTGCGCCCAAATCTATCAGCTTTGGAAACAATAGTTATTACAATAAGCCCAGGAATAATAATAATATTTGGGATTCAAAACCAGTTGTACGTCATGAAAGTCGTACTATGAAATGGAAAAATGGAAAGCGAAATGAAAAAAAAAAGGAATATGGTCGTAATTCTAACCTATACTATTATAATTTATTGACTTCACCAGAATCGTACAACAGACTTCCAGCTGTAATAACTGAAGAAAAAATTAGATCGCAAACTGATTCTAGATTAAAGAACTTACAAGAACAGTTTGAAAACGGTGCATATACACCTGAAGAATTTAATGAATATAAACAATCAATATTAGAAGACGTGGAACCAAATGCTATAAAACAAGAAATAGCAAATAGTTACAAAAAGAGACAAAATATAATAAAAAGAAATACAGCCTCTCATCTTAAAAGACGTAATAATGCACAAAAGATAAGTGCAAATTTTGCTAGAATAGTTGCAAATGTTGAGCTTAATAATACAAATAATAATGCAACATATGAGAAAAAAATTGCAAATGCAATCACAAAAAATTTTAAGACTCGTTATAATAATTACAATTTGAAGCCGTATGTTGAATTAGAATTAAGAAAAATGTTTCCTAAGGAACCAAAAAAGTAAATATTATTACAGCATTTAAATTAAATATTCTTTGAAAACTGCAACAGCATCCTCAAAGCGGATCTCATTCTCTTTGGCAAACCGATTCAAGACTTTTAGAGCGAGTAAAGTATTCTTTCTAAAAGTTTTGTATGGCTCTCTCTGCAACCCTTCGGTCGCAACTAGCCAAACTATTACAGTTTCAATCTCTTCATCTGTCAATTCCATACTGATTCCAATACGAATCTTGCATAGTAACTTCTGCCCAGGATCGGATGTCTCTTCCACGACCAAAGCCTTATCAATTGCATCTAAGACCACCTTATTACATTCACGAATATTCTCTTCGCACTTATTGTAATAGTCCAGTGCCTTCTGTAGGCGATCCTCTGTAGAGGCCTCACCTTGTGGTAAAAGTAGTTTCGGATATTTCGGTTTAACATTGATGTTTTTTTCTATTACTCCAATACGCCGTGCATATAATGAACGCATTTCTAATGGTACTTGTTGTACCATATCATATATAGTATAATTATCAATACGTTCTGTCCCTTCATTAATAATGAAGATCAGAAATGTATCCCAATCTGATCTTCCTTTAGAGTTTATAGGCATATTACTTCCTTCGGGAAAGAAATAGCCAATGTGTGAGGCCAGGAAACGGTTTTTCAAAAGCTCTATAGACATTTTAATTATTATCTAGATCTTCCTGATTAATCAATTTTGCAGCAAGCTACGCTAGTGCAAGCGCAGCATTAATCTTCTGCTCCCACTTCTGTTTCAATTCATCACCTCCAATCCTATAACAGTCTTTTAAAAGTTTTTCAGCCCATTCATTGAGTAATTCCTTCATGTCGGTTCCATAATATTCAAATACACATGCAAGTCTGTATTTCTTTTCCAGGATCTCTTTTGTAATAACTTCATCTTCGTCTTCTTCTAAATCCGATTCTGACCCGGATTCCGAATCAATCCGCTCATAGCGGCAACAGTCATCATATTCACCGATATATGTTATGCAACATTTTGGACATAAGATTGATGGAGAAAATCCAAGATCAGCAATTAATTCTTCCCGAAACTGTTTAGCAAATTCTGATGGATCAATTGTTGTCATTATATTAATTTATTATAATGACTATAATTTAAATTGTTTTAGTAACTACATTTAGAAAGAATGCTTATTGTTGAAAAAACAGAAACCAGTTCTAAAGAATATGATAAATTGGAAAATGCAATTAATAATACGGCTCCTCCGAAAAAGTTGTTTGGACAGGGAGATAGGAAAATGCTAGATAATGCATTGAAGAAAAGTAAAACTATTGAAGAAGGTGAATTAGCCTGGATGGTTTATAATGGTGAAACAGATGAAGATAAAAAGCGCCGCCTCAATGAGGCGATAAAATACAAGTATAAATATGGACTACTTGATTGTTTTATTAGATTATAATATATTTTCAAAATATCTATTATAAATATAATGGTTAAAAGAAGAACACAAAAAGGTAGTGCAATTGAACAGGAATCCGCTACAAATCAAGATTCTGTAGATTCCGGATTAGACACTGTGTCTAGGCCTGAATCTGCACCAGCTCCAGCTCCTGCACTTACTGTACCTACTGCACCAACTGTATCTACCCCTACCAATCCAATTAGTATTGCAATACGTGATCGTGTTTTAACAAATTTTGTTAAACGCTTAACAGCAGATCCAGTCGTTATAACAACTTTATCTGAAAATGGATTTAGCAAGTTATTATCAGCATTATCATATGATACAGTTCTCAAGAAAAATCCTACTGATCTTTATGATTTAACACAACATGTTCAAAACTTTCAAGGCTCTGCACTGCAGGCGAATATTGGTGATATAATTAAAGAAGGTGGTTTTGGAAAAATATATAAACATAAAACTGACCCTACAAGAATAATAAAACAAATAACATTTGAACCAGACGAACAAACAAAACAAGATTTTTTTAATAACGCCTTACGTGAAGTTTTCATACAATTTTATTTATATAATACAACTTTGGGCAATGTACCACAAATATATTCATTTGCAAAAGAGGATGTTTCAGTACTAGGTTATTTCTATATTGAGATGCAATACCTTCAGAATCCTCCCTGGATGGATATATATGATTATTTTGATGAGTTATTGAGTCAAGGGAAAAAAATAAATTTTGATAGATTTTCGGAAATTTTACTTAATGTATGTACAGTATTAAATACTCTTGAGGAAAAAACTTCATTTGTTCATAGAGATTTCAAATTAAATAATATTATGATTAATAAACAAACATTTAAGATTATTATTATTGATTTTGGATATACAACTATACGCATTCCTAATATTTCTGGAGAAGACTATATAATAAATAGTTATCAACCAGCATATAAGCCTGATGCACCTGTTCGATTTCAGCAAGACTTAGGTATGTTTCTAATATTTTTCCGCCAGTATTATATTAATACTGGTTATATACAAGATCGCATAGTACGTTCATTTATGAATAATATAATACCTGCAAGTATTAGAACTCTATCAAGTTTTAGACAAGCATATAATGTAAATGGTTCAGTATTTGCATCATATAATACGGAAATTCTGACACCTAAAAATGTTATTAATGCTATTAATGAGTTTAAAAGATTAATTCAGGAAGGGGTTCTCAGAGGTGGTTCAGCTCTGATTACAAATCAGAGCCAAACAGCGCGAAGAGATGGTTCAGAGCGAAGAAATGGTAAAAGAAGGTCAAGAACAATCAAAAGGTCAAGAATGATGAAAAAGTCCAGAAGACGTTCGCATAAAAAATAAATTTTTAACTTTAATTTATATTGTTTGCTTCGCAATTAAAATAACAATATAAATAGAATGGCTAGACGCCGAAGAACACAAAAAGGCAGTGGTATTTTAAACAGAGTTAAAGATCTGTTTGCAGCTCCTGCACCAGCAGCAGCACAACAAGAACCTGTCCCGGTCCCAGATCCTGGAACACCACCTTCTGGATTAAGTAATTGGGAAGTAATTCAAGAACCACCTATGCAGGCTAGACCTGTTCCTTTGCCTGAGACACCTCCTCTTGTTGGAAGTCAAAATAATTTGGAAGCGCTATTGGCAGCTCCAACTCCCTTGCCTCCAGTTCCTGGACCAGTAACACCACCTTTATTGACTCAAAATGAACTTAATGCTCTATTAGCTACTCCACAAGGTGCACCTGTGCCTCAAATGCCACAGGCAGTACCAGTTATACCTCCTCTTTTACCTGCGATGCCTGCGGCAACAGCACCTGCGGCAACAGCACCACCTGTTAATACTCCAACAAATCCAATTTCTATTGCAGAACGTAATACTATTTTAGCATCTTTTATCCAACTTTTAACAACTGATCCAGCGGCACAAGCAACTTTAGCAGAACAGGAATACAGTAAAATATTATTTACATTATCATATAGTTCTCTCTCTAAGAAGAATCGTTCTACATATTATGACTTGGCGCAACATATTCAGGATTTCCAAGGTTCCACACTAGAAGCCAATTTAGGTGATATAATTAAAGAAGGTGGATTTGGAACAATATATCTTCATAGAACTGATCCTACAAAAATTATCAAAAAATTAAAATATAATCTAGCAGGATCTCAAACACAAAATGATTTCTTAAATAGTGCTTTACGCGAGGTCTTTATACAATATTACTTATATAACATTAGCCCTACAAGTATCCCTGCAATTTATTCATGTGCTAAAGACGATATTTCACATCCAGGTTATTTCTATATTGAAATGGAATATCTTATATATCCTTGGATGGATATATATGCATATTTCAATGAATTACAAAGACAAGGATTTGATATTAATTTTAATTTATTTGGCCATATTTTATATAATGTATGTGCTACATTAAATAACCTTGAGGAAAGAGCTTCATTTGTACATAGAGATTTTAAATTAAATAATATTATGATTAATACGCAAACACTTGATATTAAGATTATTGATTTTGGCTATACAACTATACGTATTCCTAATGATCGCGGTGATCGTTCCGACTTTGTAATAAACAATTATCAGCCAGGGTATGAACCTGATGCACCTGCTAGATTTCAGCAGGATGTAGGCCTATTCCTAATATTTTTCCGCCAATATTATATTGATCGTGGTATTGTTACTGATCGTCTGGTACGCAGGTTTATAGAGACAATCATACCTCCAAGTATTAGAGGGTTGACAGGTTATATAAATGCATATAATTTTTATGGAAATAAGTTTGCTGGTCTTAATACTGAAGCCCTAACACCTATTGCAGTCATTAACTTTATTAATGAGTTTATTAGAGGTATACAGGCAGGAACTATTAGAGGTGGTCATAGAAGCGCCAATAGAAGAACAAGAAGACGCAGGAGCGTCAGAAGATCAGCAAAAAGATCTAAACGTATGTAAGCATGCAATGCTTCAGAATGGGTTGGCACTATATACTTCAAGCTACTTGTCGGTTGAAGCCAGAGCATGTCCTCTTTATTCAAGCTGAGTATCTGAGACGATATACTAAACATTTTGACTTATGGATGGCCAATGAAATTATTGACTTGAAACAAAAGGGTGAGAATGAACAAGTTGATTTCTATTTGAAAATGATCGCAGATGAAATTAAGAAAAAGGCTTCCGAAGAGTATTGTAAGATGATTCCATGGGACGACCGTATAATACTGGAAGATGTTGAGGAACAGCAGAAAAATTTGGATGATTTTTTAAAGATGCCAAAACTCTATAGAGATCTTATAGAAACTTGGATAGATCTTAACATAAATGATCACTTCCATGAATATGAACTGAAACCTGATAATATATTTACTTGTCGTATTGAGAAAAAAGTCATACGTCATGACGGCGACTTGTGGGAAGATCTTCTTGCTTTTGTCAAAGATATTCTTGTTCCTATTTCTGGCGAAATAATCAGTTGTGAAATATCTTCAGATGATTTTGGTGATAGAAGACAGACCTACACAGACCTGGAGCTCAGAGGAGGCCGTCTTGATCTCAGATCAATTATTAAATCCGTCAAACATATCCATGATTCTGATGGAAATATTTCAGAGACTCGTGTCATCTATAAACGATCTATTCCTGAACAGCAGAGACTAGATCTGGACAGATGTTATCATCCATAACAAAAAATATTTACTTTAATATTTAATTTAAAACCGCTTACCAGAATATTCCAGGCGAATCATAGCACCGCCTCGGTAAATCTTCTTGCTCTTCACTGTAGTTCCATCAGATTGATAGGCGATCTCATCACCTTCCTTGAATCCGAGAACATATTCTTCCTGGAATCGCAACCTTCCATTAGGTGCATATTCCTTTACAGTTCCTTCTTTCTGTCCATCAC
>JACCDW010574183.1_pt1 | contig 10955 bp, 10 predicted proteins | sample 7449781 | NCBI WGS metagenome assembly JACCDW01 (sample SAMN15323449, study PRJNA562643) | freshwater metagenome | isolation source: river surface water | place: USA:Blue River Watershed | collected 2017-08-18
CAGTTAAGCAAAAGCTTAATTATTTACGCGTAAAACTTAGGGGAAATCAATGAATAAGGCCCAGTTCATCGCTGCGTTGGCCCCACACTTCAACGGCAGCAAGAAGGAAGCAGCTCACGCTGTAGATATCGTTTTTGACACAATCGTCCGCAACATGGCTGCAGGCAACGATGTCATGATCAACGACTTCGGTAAGTTCAAGAAGGTTGATCGCAAGGCACGTATGGGACGCAACCCATTCACAGGCGAGACAATCAAGATCAAGGCATCAAAGAAGGCACGCTTCCTCCCTGCAAAGGCACTTAAGGAAGTTATTGCAGGAGACCGCAAGCTTGGTCCAGCACCAAAGCCAGAGGTAAAGCCAGTTGCTAAGCCTGCTGCAAAGCCAGCAGCGAAGAAGGCAGCAGCTAAGAAGCCTGCGAAGAAGGCAGCAGCAAAGAAGGTTGCTAAGAAGGCTCCTGCAAAGAAGAAGCCAGCAGCTAAGAAGGTCGTTAAGAAGGCTGCAGCAAAGAAGAAGAAGTAATTCTTCAAGTTCATCACTGAACTTAATTGAAATGGAGTCGGCGAAAGCCGGCTCCATTTCTGCTTTTCACACATAGAATTGGGATATGGCTGAATTCAAGGTTTCCTATGACCCACCTAAGGGATATCCATTAGGGACCAACTTCGCCTTTAAGTTTTGGACCTCCATCATCATTCCGATATTTCGAGTGATCATGAAGCGCGATTGGCGTGGAGTGGAGAATATTCCGAAGAGCGGAAGAGCGATTGTCGCCTCCAACCATCTCTCGTATGCCGATGTCTTAGTGCTCACAGATCTCCTCTATAGCAATGGACGCGCACCGAGGTATCTAGGAAAGTCTGGAGTCTTTAAGGTTCCGGTAGTAGGAAAGGTTCTCCTTGCGGCAGGGCAGATACCAGTCGAGCGTGAGACGAGCGATGCCCGTAAGGCGGTAGACCATGCAAAGATTTTGCTGGAGAAGGGCCATCTCCTAGGCGTCTATCCTGAAGGAACGCTGACTCGAGATGAAGATCTCTGGCCCATGATTGCCAAGACTGGTTGTGCTCGCCTTGCCCTTGCAACTGACACGCCAGTCATTCCCATTGCGCAATGGGGTTCACAGAAGATTCTTCCTCGTTACACCAATCGCATCTATCTCTTCCCTCGAAAGACGATCGAGATGCGCGTGGGCAAACCAGTAGATCTCTCTGCCTGGAAGGGTAAGCATGAAGACCCACAAGCGCTGATTGAAGCAACTGCTGAAATTATGCGAGCAATCACTGTGATGCTCGAAGATATGCGTGGTGAGAAGCGCCCTTCACTTATCTTTGACCCTCACACCTCAAACCTTCCACGCACTGGAAACTTTAAGAAGTCTGAGCGAAAGAGACGAGAGAAGTAATGTCAGAGCGCGTCACGGTATTTGGAGCAGGTGCTTGGGGTTCAACCATGGCTCAGGTTCTCCATGATGCTGGCAACGATGTGCTCTTGTGGGGTAGAAGTAACGAAGTCGTTGATGAGATCAATACTAGGCACACCAATACAAAGTATCTCGATCACCATGTATTGCCGGAAGGTCTGAAGGCAAGCTCTGATATCAAAGAAGCCTTTGATCATGCATCGACATATGTTTTAGCGATTCCGGCCCAACAGTTGCGAGCGATGCTGGAGGAGTGGCACAGTTATATCTCACCTGATGCGGTGGTAATTAGTACGCTGAAAGGTATTGAGATCAGTACTCAGATGCGCATGACTGAGATCATCGAGCAGATGTGGGGCGTTAAGAAGGTGGGGGTAATCACCGGACCTAACTTGGCTGATGAGCTGGTGTTGCGCCAACCTGCGGGAGCGGTAGCTGCTGCCAGCACGCAGGAGCTAGCTGATTACATTCGCGAGCTCTTTCGTACTCCTTACTACCGCACCTACACCTCAACTGATGTGATGGGATGTGAGTTGGCCGGTGCTATTAAATCTGTCATCGCTCTCTCAGTTGGAATCTCTATCGGGATGGGATTTGGTGAAAATACCCAAGCGATGTTGATTACCCGTGGACTTAACGAAGTTGCCAGACTCTGCGCCGCCCATGGCTCAGATCCATTGACTGCCGCAGGCCTTGCCGGAATGGGCGATCTCGTGGCTAGCTGTGGTTCACCGCTCTCTCGTAATCGCACCTTTGGTGAGATTCTTGGCAGCTCAGGATCGATGGCAGTTGCCCGCGAGAAAGTGGCTAAAACTGTTGAGGGAGTGGCATCTGCCGGTGCCGTTGTAGAAATCGCCCACCGAGTTGGTATTGAAGTTCCAGTTATTGAATCAGTTGCCGATATCGTTAATGGCTCGCTCACTCCTGAGCAGGCCCTCCAGCGTCTGATGGAGATTACGACAAAGGCAGAGAATTTCATCCGATGAAGAAGAATGTAGCGATCCTCTGTGGTGGGCCGGGCAGTGAGCATGAGATTTCATGTCTTTCAGCTGCTGGAGTTCTCTCGGCTATCGATCGCACAAAATACGAACCAATCCTCATTGGAATTACTCGGCAAGGTAAGTGGATGTTGCTTCCACTTGATTACCCGCTGGCGATGCAGAACAAGCGTCTTCCATCGATTACCGGCAATTACCCAGAGGTCATTCGTACTCGTGGGGGATTGAGCTGCAATGGTGAGAAACTTCCGATTGACCGCATTTTCCCCGTCTTACACGGAACTTATGGTGAAGATGGAGAACTGCAGCGTGAGTTAGCTTTGGTTGGCATTAAGTATGTGGGGAGCGCTGCTGCAGCATCTGAGATTGCGATGGATAAGGCAGAGTCAAAGATTGCTTTTGCTCGCCATGGCATCCAAGGCGCACCAGGAAAAACAGTCACAGTAGATGAGTGGAAATCTAAGCCACACGAGATTACAGAATCAGTAAAGGAGCTTGGACTTCCTATCTTTGTAAAGGCAGCTCGCGGAGGATCCAGCCGTGGCACGGTGAAGGTCAAGGATTACCAAGACCTGCCTGCTGCTATGGCGGAAGCGCTTTCCTATGATTCCAAGGTGCTTATTGAGAAGGCGATTGCGGGCGCTGAAGTCGAGTGCGCAGTTCTGCAAGTAGGTAGAGAAGTTAAGGCATCAATCCCAGGGAAGGTCTGGATCGATCCCCACTTTGAGTTTTATGATTTTGAAGCCAAATATCTCGATGGGGCTACACGAATAGATATCCCTGCACCATTTGATCCACTCGTTAATCGCGCCATTCGCGAATACGCGGTGAAGGCATTTAAAGCTATTGGAGCAAGTGGATTGGCCCGAGTCGATTTCTTTGTGACTCCAACAAATGAAATCATCATCAATGAGATCAATACCATGCCAGGCTTTACACCGACATCAGCATTTCCAAAGATGTGGGCAGCTAGCGGAGTTTCCTATAAGGAAGTGATCACAACTCTCTTAGGCTAATTCAGCCAGTTACTGGACAGGTGAGAGTTCTTGTAATTCCTGGAACTGCCTGCACCTTAGAGAGGATGAGACGTCCGAACTCCTCCATAGTGCTCGCCTCTGCGCGCATGATGACATCGTAAGGACCTGTGATTCCCTCTGCCAAGGTAACGCCTGGAATAGCAGCGATAGCAGCGGTAACTGAGGATGCCTTACCGACATCGGTCTGAATCAAGATATATGCCTGTACGTTCATATGCCCACCGTACCTCATGAGATAGGTTTCTGACCATGAGTAATTCGAGGGCAGGCTGGTCCGAGGAACAGGTCATCGAGCTTCTCGCTCAGATCTTTGCAACGAGCGACCCGCGCCTTGAGATTGCGATTGGAGATGATGCTGCTCTCGTCAGAGGCGTAGGCCAGCAGATTTTGACTACCGACCTTGCTGTCAACGGGGTTCACTTCCGCACAGATTGGTCGAGCGGTTACGAGATCGGAAGACGGGTTGCAGCTGCCAATATTGCCGATGTGCTCGCGATGAATGGAGAGTGTGACTATCTCCTGGTCGCTGCAACGTTAACTGGGAGCGAATCGCTCGAGTGGATCGGTGATTTAGGTAAGGGAATTGCAGATCAAGCCAGAGAGGCAGGTGCGATTGTTGTTGGCGGAGATCTCGCCAGATCTTCCACCCTTGCGATTGCTATCACCGCCGTCGGCCACACCGATCATGCAATCAAGAGATCCGGTGCGGTTGTGGGGGATTTCATCTATCTCTCATCCCTCACCGGATGGTCTGCTGCAGGACTTGCGATTTTGAGCAAAGGCATCACATCAGAGTCACCATCTGCCAAGAAGGCGGTGCGCGAATACAAAGCGCCGACGCTAGATCGCGAGATTGATTTCTCTCGCGCAACCTCGCTCTCTGATGTGAGCGATGCGGTGATGATTCAAGGTGCTCAGATGGCAAAGGCCTCTGGAGTCAGGTTTGAGATAGATACAACGCTGATTGAAGGCGATAGTGAATTTAGTGAACTAAAACAGCTGGCCGATGAAATGGGAGCAGATCTCTGGAGTTGGATTCTTCAGGGGGGAGAGGATCACGCACTTCTTGCAACAGGCAGAGATTTGCCAGGTCTTGCGATCGGAAGAGTTGTTGCCGGTGAGGGGATTGTTGCAATCAATCGAGATGGGGAAATGAAAATGGCCCCAGTTTCCTGGAGCCATTTCGCTTAAAGCTTTTAGATGTAATTAGGCGCGTGCAACCTTGCCAGCCTTGAGGCATGAGGTGCAGACGTTCTGACGCTTTGATGCGCCCTTTACGAGAGTCTTTACACGCTGAATATTTGGATTCCAGCGACGACGTGTCTTCACCTGTGAGTGTGAAACGTTATTTCCAAAGCTTGGACCCTTGCCACAGATGTCGCATGTTGATGCCACAGCGGTACTCCTTAATATCGTGGTGAAACCCAGCCGCTCGGGCGGTGAGTAGGCGGAAAGGGTATCAAGAGGGAGGCAGATTGAGCCAATCCGTGAGATGGGAGTGCCAGCCCTCTCATTTTTACGCGTAAAAAATGCGGTGTGAGGCGGGCTACAGCAAAAGTGAGAGAAATGAGATTGGGGTAGGCGGAAGATAGAGACATGCAGGAATCCACTACATCTGTAGTGGAGATGTAAGAAATGGAGAGCGTAATGAACGCATTAGATCTCGCCAGATGGCAATTCGCTATCACCACTGTCTATCACTTCCTATTTGTGCCGATCACAATCGGTCTTGGATTCTTAGTGGCAGGCCTACAAACAGCGTGGTATCGAAAGAACAATCTCAAATACCTACGAGCGACTAAGTTTTTCGGAAAGTTATTCCTTATTAACTTCGCTATCGGTGTTGTGACTGGAATTGTTCAGGAGTTCCAGTTCGGAATGAACTGGTCAACATACTCACGATTTGTCGGCGATATCTTCGGAGCCCCACTAGCAATGGAAGGCTTACTTGCCTTCTTCCTTGAATCAACATTCTTAGGTCTTTGGATATTCGGTTGGGATCGCCTGCCAAAGAAGTTGCACCTTGCAACAATCTGGCTAGCAGCAACCGGAACCCTACTTTCTGCCTATTTCATCTTGGCTGCCAACTCTTGGATGCAGCACCCTGTTGCATACACAATGAATACCGAGCGGAATCGAGCAGAGCTGACAAACATCTTTGAAGTCCTCTTCCAGAAGACTGCGATTGTTACTTTCCTCCATACAATCCCATCCGCCTTCTTTGCAGCGGGAGCATTTATGGCTGGAATCTCCGCCTACTTGCTCTTGAAGAAGAAGGATTCAGAGATGGCTCGTCCAACTCTCAAAACAGGTCTTGTAACAGTAATCATCTCCTTCGTCCTCGTTGGAGTATCTGGTGATGCCATCGGAAAGGTGATGACTGAGCAACAACCGATGAAGATGGCTGCGGCAGAGGCGCTCTACGAAACTACAGACTCTGCGCCATTCTCACTCTTTACCGTGGGAACTCTCGATGGATCTCGCCCTGTCTTTCAGATTGATATCCCATCAGTTCTTTCATTCCTGGCAACCGGTGATTTCGGATCAACAGTGGAAGGCGTTAACGACCTAGAAGCCCAATATGACCAGAAATATGGTGCCGGTGATTACACCCCGAATATTCCGCTTGCTTATTGGTCATTCCGTTTGATGATCGGCTTTGGTGCGGTTGCATTCTTCCTCGCAATCTTCACCTTATGGCGCACTCGCAAAGGTGGAGAGCTTCCAGAAGGTCGATGGTTCATCCGCTCCATGATTGCGATGCCATTTATCCCATTAGCTGCCACATCCTTTGGTTGGATCTTCACAGAGACAGCGCGACAGCCATGGGCTGTATTCGGATTGATGAGAACAGAAGATGGTGTTAGTGCAGTGGTTTCAGCTGGAAGCGTTCTCTTCACGATGATCGTATTCACATTGCTCTATGGAGTTCTTGCTGTGATAGAGGTTGGTCTAACTCTCAAGGTAATCAAGAACGGACCTGCTCCAGAACTCGATTATGAGAATCCACAACTCGGTGGAAGCTCAGATAAACCACTCGTGATGAGCTACTAAGGGAGGACAGGACTATGTCATTAGAAACTCTTCAAACAATCTGGTTCTTACTGATCGCAGTGCTCTGGGTCGGTTACTTCATCTTGGAAGGTTTTGACTTCGGAGTCGGTGTGCTTCTTCCCTTTGTCTCAAAGAATGAGGCTGATCGACGTGCAGTGCTGACCACCCTTGGCCCAGTGTGGGATGGAAATGAGGTGTGGGTATTGGTAGCAGGAGGTGCAACCTTTGCTGCCTTCCCTGAGTGGTATGCAACGCTCTTTAGCGGCTTTTATCTGCCACTCTTCCTGATCCTTACATCGCTGATTATTCGAGGCGTTGCCTTTGAATACCGCAGTAAGTATGGAAAGGCTCAGTGGCGCCAGCGCTGGGATGTTGCCATTGTTATCGCATCATTCCTGCCAGCGTTGCTCTGGGGCGTTGCCTTTGCAAATATCGTTCGTGGTGTTCCAATTGAGAAATCTGCCGATGGATACCTTGAATATGTTGGTGGATTCTTCAATCTCCTCAATCCATACGCACTTCTTGGTGGATTCGTTACCCTCTCAGTCTTCCTCACCCACGGAGCGGTCTTCCTTGCGCTAAAGACAGATGGCGGAATCCGAGAGCGAGCTCGCGCTATCGCAATAAAGGTGGGACTGGTAGCTGCGGTTGCTGCTGTTGCCTTCTTGGCCTGGACCAATGCGCTGCTTCCTGAATTCAACGCAATTGTCTTCTCGCTCTCTCTCGTGGTGGCAGTTGCTTGGCTCAGTGGGCTCTATGCAATCCTGAAGGTTCGTGAGGGATGGGCATTTATCTTCTCTGCCGCAACAATTGCAACCTTTGTGGCAACACTCTTCTATGCCCTCTATCCACGAGTGATGCCAAGCTCTTTAGGAGCGCAGTTCGACCTGACAATTCGGAATGCCTCAGCGACTGAAAACACTCTGACGGTGATGTCATGGGTTGCAGTTGTTATGACCCCACTTGTCCTGATCTATCAGGGATGGACATACTGGGTCTTCCGAAAGCGAGTGAGTGCATCGCAAATTACCAATCCTGAGATGGGAATGTTGGACACTGTCCATCATCCCTAATCCGGCCTGATGCACATATATTGAACTCGTGAAATCTAAAGACTTACGGCTATTACTCGCTTTGGGTAGTAGCCGTAAGCTCTTTTTCGGCGCACTTATTGGAGCGCTAGTCAACACCGCAATTGTGATAGCGCACGCATTTCTAATTGCTGCCGTGATTGTGGGAATGATTTATTCTCATCCTTCAACCCCAAGACATCTTGCCGCATTGGGTGCTCTCTGGATCTTCCGCGCGATATTCACATCGCAATTTGATCGATGGGCGCTTTACCAAGCAATCAGGCTCAAGGCAGAGCTACGGAGCACAGTTCTTCAATCTCGAGATGCTGTCGCCGCAACGCCTTCTTCTCATTTGGCAACGCTCATGATTAAAGGTGCCAATTCGCTCGATATCTATCTGGCTCGATTCTTGCCGCAGATGTTTGGAGCTTCCCTCACGCCTATCGCAGTTATCATCACGCTGGCATTTCTCGATCCGCTCTCTGCACTGATTGCAATCCTTACCCTGCCGATAATTCCGGTCTTCGGCGCGCTCATTGGCCGATATACAAATGAGGCGGTGAAGGCTAAGTGGCAATCTTTAGGAACCCTCTCTCGATATTTCGAAGATTCCCTCCGCGGGATATACACCCTGGCTATCTTCGGCCGACATAAGAGCCAAGGGGGGCGAATCGAAGAGATGGGAGATCGCTACACCTCAGAGACTATGAAAGTTCTGCGAATCTCATTTCTATCAGCACTTGTCCTTGAGCTGGCAGCGACCATCTCTGTCGCACTGATCGCGGTCTCAATTGGTATTCGCTTGGTCAATAGTTCAATGGAGTTCTTCCCAGCACTTGCAGTTCTCGTTCTCGCACCAGAGGTCTATTTCCCACTGCGCAATGCGGCATCGCTATTTCATGCATCAGCAGATGGAGGCGCAGCTCTGGCGGAGATCACTGAAGTGATATCGGTGAAATCTCCAGAGAAAAGAGGCATTGAAAAAGTTAAGGGAATCAGAGAACTTCGCTGGTCTCAATGGAATTCACCTTTTGGATATGGATTTATCGAATCTGGCGAGGTGAAAGCCGGCGAGGTGCTTATATTGCGTGGCGGCTCAGGGCTGGGAAAGACAACTTTTCTCAACTCTCTTGTCGGACTCAATCAATGGTCAACTGCTGAGCTCAACGGATTAGCTCTCAATGAGATAGAGGAGAGGGCGCTCTTCTCCCATCTTGGCTGGATACCCCAAAGCCCATCGCTCGTGTCAGGAAGCGTGAGAGAGCTCTTCACTCTTGCAAGAGAAGATCTTTCCGATATTGAAATCACTCATCTACTCAATCGAGTTGGATTGGAACTCAACTCGCTTCCCGCAGGACTTGAGACCATTGTTGGTGGCCTTGGAGAAAAGAGCGCCAAACTCTCTGGTGGACAGAAGCGCAGGCTTGCGATCGCACGAGCTTTGGCGATTTCGCCCTCATTGATCATCGCTGATGAGCCAACCGCTGATTTAGATCCCCGCTCTGCAAAGCAAATTCTTGAATTACTCCATGAAGAGGCGGCAAAGGGTGCGATTGTGATTGTTGTATTACACGCACCAGATCAATCGATAAGCGGAGCGCGCGAGATTGAGATGGTGGAGCGATGAAACTGGGAAGTAGAAGCGCATTTATTCTCGCCGTAGCACTAGGGGCCTTTGCCTTTATTGGCGGCACGGGTCTTACCGTTTCAAGCGCTTGGCTGATTACTATGGCCTCACAGCATCCACCAATTCTCGTACTCGGTGTCTCTATTGTGATGGTGAGATTCTTCGGCATCTTCCGTTCGGTGGCCCGATATGGCGAGAGAGTCATTAGTCATGAGGCGATTTTTAGGAAACTGACTGGAATTCGCGTCAGGCTGTTCTCTTCCTTTGCTTCCCAACTTAAGTCGCACTCTGACTCAATCGCACTTCAAACTAAGGCAGTAGTAGATGATGTGGAGCGCGCACAGGAGTACCACCTTCGCGTGACTCTGCCAGGACTCTCCGCCTACATTGCAGGATTGGTAACAATTGCCCTTGCGCTCTGGATAGATACAAATCTTGTTGCGCTAGCGATAGGAGTAAGCCTGATTTTCATGGCTCTCATTCCAGTATCTGTTAAGAGATGGCTCGATCCCTTGGCTGAGATGATTGAAGAGGAAGAGGGGGCATTTGCTAGAGAGATTGCATCCGCTGCCCACGGCATGGTGGAAGCTGAGATCTATGGTTATGGCGATCACTATCGAAAGTCGCTGAAGAATGCAGCAGAGAATTTACGAAAAGTTGAGTTCACTCACGCTGCAATCTCATCCGCTCTGCAGTTGGCAGTCCTGCTTACCATCGGATCAGGAATCGTTGGTGCCGTTCTCATCTTCTCAGAGCGAGATGAGGCACTTCCTATCCAAATCTCGATGGCAGTATTCCTCTTCCTCGTGGGTTTTGAAGGCTTCACATCGTGGTTCCCAAATCTCTTTCCTGCCGGCAAGAATCGAAGGGCGCAGCGAACCATCAATTCGCTCTTATCAAATCATGACAGTGGTAAAGATTCTGGAGCAGAAGGTAGAGAACTCGGTGGTCGAATCGAGCCTCACTCTTTTGAATTGATAGCTCGGCAGTGCCGCCCATATTGGTCGGAGCGCTTTCTGCAACCCATCTCATTTGCATTACAAGAAGGTCACGTTCTCGTTATCGAAGGACCAAGCGGCGTTGGTAAATCAACGTTAGCCTCTGCGCTCTTTGGTTTTGCTCACTACGAAGGTTCATTAACAATCGGTGGGGTTGAGATTCGTGATTTAGAAGAGCTCGATCGATATGTGAGCGGCTCATTGCAGCAAGGACATATCTTCAACACGACACTAAGAGAGAATCTGCGAATATCTCGTGATGATCTCAGCGATAGTGAGTTACTCAGGGTTCTCTCACTGCTCGAACTAGAAGATATCCACCTCGATGAAGTACTTGGCGAGTTTGGCCGGTCGCTATCTGGGGGAGAGGCGAAGCGGCTCAGTATTGCTAGGGCCATCCTCTCCGATGCGCCAATTGTCATTCTCGATGAGCCACTCGAGCATCTCAATCACGGTTTAGCATCGAGGATTGAGCGGGTAATCTCCGAGGAGATGAAAGAGCGCGCTTTGATCGTTATCACCCACTCACCATGGCTTCAATACGCACGAAAGCTCACTCTCGCGAGAGAATAACGCCATGGCCACCTTCGACTCCAAGCTCAGCGGGGTCGTTGGCGATAAGACTGCAAAAGTCTTCAAGGATCTCTTTGGATATACAACAGTCGGAGATCTCCTCTATCACTTTCCTCGTAGATATTTAGTCAGAGGCGAACTCTCTAATATTGCAGAACTTCACGAGGGCGATGA
>JACCDW010334463.1_pt1 | contig 10954 bp, 5 predicted proteins | sample 7449781 | NCBI WGS metagenome assembly JACCDW01 (sample SAMN15323449, study PRJNA562643) | freshwater metagenome | isolation source: river surface water | place: USA:Blue River Watershed | collected 2017-08-18
ACAAACAATCTTCTTGGATTAGTCTCCACAAACAACCTCCTCGGATTAGTCTCCACAAATAATCTCCTTGGACTTGTCTCAACAAACAATCTTCTTGGATTAGTCTCCACAAATAACCTTATCAACCTTATTTCTACAGCGAGTATCTTAGGACTCATTTCCACTGCAAATATTTTAGGGTTGATTTCAACACAAAATATTGTTTCAACAGTAGCAGGTCTTGGAACTGCTGGATATATCTCTTCATCACAACTTACCAGCACAACATCAGGAACGTTTGATTATGTCTCTAGTTTCTTTTCTACATTTGTTCGTCAAATCCCTTCATTTTATGCTGGCGAAGTCCTTTACTTGAACTACAGTATAGCTGGTGCTGTTTCGCCTTACAAACAGTTAGGAGTCAGTAATATTATTGGCATATCCTATACAGATACACAGCTCATTAATCTAAATTCTGTAAATAATTTTATAGTTGGATTTCAAAGTGATTTTACATTGCCGAATTTTATAGCAACAGGTCTTTGGACTGTTTCACTTTTCTGTGAGGCAGCAGCAACAGGACTAACTGTATATTCGTCCCTAATTCAGAGAACTTCAGGAGGCCTAGAAACAACCCTTGGTTCAAGTTCTAATTCTCCTTTCTTAGTGCCCTTAACAAAAGTTCGTCTAGATATGATCATTGATGTTCCTTATACAAATCTTTCAGCAGGAGATACACTTATCATTAAAATCTATGTAAACAATACAAAGAATCAAAATATTAATTTTACATCGTATTATGAAGATGGAAACTATTCCTATGTCCGCACTACACTTGGTATTATTCTCGCGCAAACTCTCATTACATCTACAGTCGCTGGACTTGGAACAGCCGGCTACATTTCCTCACTGCAATTAATTAGCACAGTGAGGGGTTTAGGAACTGCAGGTTACATTTCCTCAAGTCAATTGATTAGCACAGTCACTGGCCTTGGAACTGCTGGATATTTGAGCACGACCCTTTCTACTACACAGTATAGCACATTGTATACAAATCAACTTATAACATCTACTCTCTGGCTAGCTAATAAAAGTTTAGGACCCTTTACAGGTGGCAATGCCCAAGATACTAACTATTTACTCCAAGTCTCAGATGCTTCCTTATATTACAGACCAACTACATTACCCATTGCTGCCACAAGCCCAGGTTTCCAAGTCATCACTCAATTTAACCTTCAGTCTACAATTGTAGGACTCAGTAATATTGCGGTTACACAACTAACTGGTGGAACAGATATACAAGTTACAAACAATGGTGTTGGAAATGTGACCATCAACTACACTGGTGCTGGTGGATCTGTAATAGATTCACAGATAGCTTCTACATTACGGTATTCACAAATCTTTTCGTCTATTGCTTTTGGCTATAATGCTGGAAATTCTGGACAGAAATTTGGAGCTATTGCTATCGGCTGCAATGCTGGATATACGAACCAGAGTGATTATTCTATTGCCATAGGATTCCAAGCAGGATCAAATGCTCAAAATGACAATGCGGTTGCCCTTGGTAGATTTACAGGTAGAAGCTCACAAGGGTCTGGCTCTGTTGCGATTGGATTTGCTGTTGGTTCAAATGCTCAATCAGCATTTGCTACGGCAATCGGATATGAAGCTGGACGTTCAAGCCAAGGAGGCACTGCTGTTGCGATTGGATATGTTGCAGGTTGGACAGGACAAGGTGGTGATGCAATCGCGGTTGGTCCATTTGCAGGAAGCAATTCACAGGGGACTGGGGCTATTGCGATTGGACGTGAATCAGGTGTTATTACTCAAAAAGCAAGGGCAATTGCTATAGGATCAAATGCTGGATATACGACGCAGGGAAGTAACGCAATCGCAATTGGTGTTAATGCTGGAAGCAATTTACAAGGAAATACTGCTATTGCAATTGGAATATCATCTGGTGTATTAAGTCAGCAGTCAGATTCTATTGCTATTGGTAACAGTGCTGGCTTTACTGATCAAAGCACGATAGCAATAGCTATTGGCTTTGAAGCAGGAAAGTTTACTCAATATGAACGAACGATTGCCCTTGGAAATCAAGCAGGATATTCAAATCAGAAGACCAGCGCCATTGCCATTGGAAATAACGCTGGAGTCAACAATCAATACGATACTTCTATAGCAATTGGTGAATCAGCAGGGTATAGTAACCAAAGTTCCTTTGCGATTGCCATTGGTCCGAATGCTGGACAATGGCTACAACAACAAAATAGTATTGCCCTTGGCTTAAGTGCAGGAAACTCTAATCAGAGCACATTTGCCATCGCTGTAGGTTCCGCTGCTGGTAATTTTGGACAGGGATTTGGAAGTATTGCTATGGGATTAAACGCAGGCTATAGTAATTTGGGCGCGGGTAGTATTGTTATTGGATCACTCGCTGGTGAAACAAATACACCGCCCTCTACAATTATTCTGAATGCCCTGGCATCCACATTAAATGTAGGAACAGCAGGTTTTTTCGTAGCACCTCTGCGAAATATTAACTCGTTTTACACACATTCACTTGGTTACAACACCAATAATTCTGAAATTGGATATATTACTGCGGGGGGTGGAGGTGGTGGTGGTTCAGGAATAACAAGCATAGACTATATCAGTGCGACAAGTATCAGTTCCATATTTACAAGCTCAGGAAGTTTCTTTGCGGATTATGCGAGTTCCGTTATGACAAACGCAAGGCGCTTTAATTTCTCCTCACTCCACGTCAATAATACACCAATTATCTTTGACCAATATGGCAATTTACAAGCAACTTTCCAGAGTCTCTAAATTATGCTCTATAGATAGGAACTGTAACTGAGATCCTGCCAGGATTTTGATAAAATGTCATAAATGTATAAGAAAAATTGCTGCCATTATTTTGAAGGCGAATACAATTTACATCTGCAGATGGTGTAAGAATTACAGAAGAAATATTATTGTAGGGTGTTGCCACATTTATAGTTCGTGTTGTTACAGGAGTTCCTTCTTTAAAGATAATTGTATTAAATCGCGCAAATCCTGGTTGCTGTATGGACTCTATAAACTTTATATCCTTATTCTCATCTGTAACAATACCAACCGAATTAGATAAGGTTACAGGTGAACCTGGGTAGCTTGTAGTTGTAAATCCTGTCGTGTCATAATCCGACAATACATAATAAGTATTATTTGTTTGACCATATACAAAACCTATAGTTCGTTGCTCATTATTATTTAAATTTATACTTATATATGGATAATTATTTATTGTCGGCACATAACTGTCAATTCGTGAGTCCTGCTGTCCATAAATACGAAATTCTACTGGACCTGAACCTGATGTATTTTTGAAAATGATGTAACGTGGATAGGAATAGGATGTTGCTGATAATAATATAGCAGTGCTTGTTGCAGTTGGTCCATAATTTAAATACAAGCATTGACTGTTGGATGTGTCTGTGAAATATGAACCAGGACTATCCGTATCCGATATAGTCAAAAAAGTAGTAAGATCATATGGATACCTGTTTGTAGTTTGCCAATTTGTCAGTGTATTTGCTATGGTAAAGCTAAATCGTGAGAAATTTGAATCAAGGGTTGTATTAGCATACACATCAAATAACTTGGAATCAAATACATTTGATGCTGCGTTACTAACAAGTTGCGATGTTGTAATGGGATAGGTTGTATTTTTCATATATGGACAGATTGCAAAGTTTGCATTTGTTAAATACTTGAAAACAAATTGTGTATACTGTAGATAAGATGTGCTCGGTAATATAATGGATTTTGGATTCGCAGAATTTACAATGATATTTACAAGTTTTGTATTGCTCCCTAAATAAATATTATCTGGATCATTGGCCACTTGAAAGACTCTTTCTATTATAGAACTTTTTGTTTCTGGTGTAGTATCTGCGGACAATTGCGCTGCTATAGCAAATCCCTGAGTAAAAAACTGCGGTATTGCTAGTTTTTCTATATCAATTGTATCCACTATATCCACTATAGGATCTTCCACATTATAAAATTTAGATGCTGTTGTATTAGTATTCATAAGTGCTGTAATTGTTAGAGACCCCGTTACAATAGGCGTAAATGTATAGGAATACACATACTTTGCATTTGTATTATCATATGTAAATGTAAAGCTTTTAAATTCAGCAGTGCCAGGCATCCTTATTCAAGGATAGGAAATCCTTCGCGCTCCGCAAACTCATAGACCCACTTTCCCACCTTCCCACGCTCTACCGCAGTCGGACGATACGGCCAAGGACATAAATACACCGCATTGGGTTTCGGATGGGACCTTGGATAGGCCAGATGAGTATATTTGCCAAGTATTTCCCTGAATTTTGCTTGACCAAGTTGTATCTCTGCTATATTAATGTCCACTTGAATGAATTTCTTCCTCTTTTCTATTGGAGGTAACTCAACACCCCTCATTGTTGGCAGAGCTGAAAAGATCATCTCCTCAGGTAGATCTAAAATGGCAGATAGGTAAAGGCAATACTGTTCGCGCTTCCAAAACGTCGCCTGATAAGAAAACATCACATACTCATTCAATATGCGATATTGTGAGGTTTTGTAGATGGCTGCTTCAGGAACAGGGCCTGGACACGGCATTAATCGTATGGTTGCCACAGATCTATCCGTGTCAAAAATATTGAGTGCCTCTTCTATAGCAGCTGCATCAGGTCTCCCTTGAAGTAAAAAATCTTCCTGAATGGGAAAGACATACTTGATGTTTGCGGGCAGTGCTTTGACAGCTGCCAAACGGCTTTCCAAAAAATACTTGTCGTTTTCTTGAAGGGGTAGAATCTCAATTCCATAGTCTTCCTTGCATTTTAAAAGTGTAGGATCCGTTGGAACTTCAGATGCGACATAAATGGGCCATTTCATAGCAGCTCCATATCGCCGAATCAAGGCAAAATGAAGCGGAAGCAGGTAATAGTATTTGGGTGTGCTATTGACAAGATACGCAACATCTGTTCGTTCCATTGATCTTCCTACTGTTGCCAGGGTTTAACCCATACTACCACTAAAAGGGTTAAACCTCTTCCTGAATGAATAGGTAGATGCTGGCACAACACCCCTTGACTGGAAAACCCATTCGTGTCCTCAAATCAAGCGCACAACTCTGGCGTGACGCGAAAACCCTCGTTCGCCTCACTCGTGATTCGGATCCCTCTGTGCCCTGGGCACGCTGGGAAACCATTGCTGTGGGTCGTGAAGATGTGGATGCCCTTCGCAGCAAGGGCATTCAAGTTCATATTCCTGTTTTCCTCAAGGAGCCGTCAATGACTTTGAGTGAGATTGAGGAGTATAGCCGTATGAGCCATCTCATTGTTGTCACTATGGAGCTCATTAAGACCGTGGGCGCAAAAGAGTTTCAGGCTCGCGGCCTTGGAAATATTATCTGTTTAGATGAATTTCCCAATATCTATTCATATTGTGGATCTGCTTGGAATGGAACCCCTGATGATGCGGTTGCGATGATCTGCACTGTGCTCCATTATTCATATATTGCGGGTATTCAAGCTGAGGCCATTCCTAATCGCCTCACGCGGCTCACTGAAATGGGAATTTCACTCCTTGGTCCTGATGCAAAGCCTCCTCAACTCTGGCTCATTCAACAGTATTTCCGCCCTGATAAAGCTCGTCGCGCTCGTGAAATTCGTCGGTGCCTTGAAGAAAACATTCGGTGCCCCTTTGTAGACAAAGTTGTTCTTCTCAATGAGCAAGATTTTGCTGAGGAGTTTCCTAAGGGATCTGAGGGAAAAATTCTCCAAAAGATTGTCGGCAAGCGCCTGACCTATGCGATGGTTCTTCGTGAAATCTATGAATCAGTTCCTCCTGGCACCCTTGTTGTCTTCTCCAATAGCGATATCTTCCTTGAAGAGTCTGCACGACTCCTCTGGTCAATGAATCTCAATGATAAATTTCTGAGTCTGCTCCGCTATGATGTCGCGGAGGATGGATCTGAAAGTAAAATCTATGGTCCTCGTGATGACTCACAGGATACTTGGATTCTTACCAGCGATTCTGTGAAGAAGCGCACGTGGAAGTGGGCTGATCTTGACTTTATGTTTGGTAAAAATGGATGCGACAACGCCATCAATGTGGAAATGCTCCGTCAAAAGTTTTTGATTGCGAATCCTGCCTTTAGCATTAAAACCCTTCACGTTCACAACTCTGGAGTTCGCACTTACAATCCCCAGGACATTGTGGACAAGCCCATCTTCCTTCACATTGCTCCCACGGGCCTTCACGATATGAATGCAAAAGAGTCTTGGAATCCCACGGATATTTTCCGCAAGATTGAACACAAAGTTTTTTCACGCAAGATTCAATCCGTCCAAGATAAGGAAATTAAAACGTTTTGCTCAATGGTAAAGCGCGGTGAAGAGTTTGACTATGGCGCAGATTCACAAAATCCAGCTTCTACGCCCACTGATGTTGTTCTTCGCTTGAAGGACTGCTTCTTGACGTCAAATGGGCTTCCTTATGGACATCACGAGCTCTATGTAGGCCCTGCTGAGGCATCCAAACAACTCTGGGCGAAGCAAGGAGTGTCAGGCTGCCAGCCCTGTATTGAAACCGATCTTGTCCTTGGCGCTGTTCTGACTGAAGCTGAAACCAAAACGCCTGAAACCTTTTGTCTATCGTATATGTCAAAGATTCTCCAACTTCGTGACAAAGAGGGTGATTTCCTATGCCCCAAGAATCAGGACATCATTAACGTTCTAAAGTTGTTCCGTTGGTCTCGTCGTGAAGTGCCTGTGCTTCCTCAAGATCCTTCAATGGGTATTTATTGTAAAGATGCAATGGTTTGGGCAATGACTGACAAACGACAGGTTTCAGCAGAAGACATTGCGGCCCTGCGCGATGCATTTATTGTCCCCTGGCATACACAGGTGCCCAAGGAGAAGAAGATAACCATTGTGGAAGATGGCACTCTTATCACAAGTCCCTGGATTGCTGAATTTGAGGAGCAGCTTGGAGATGATTGGGATGTCAATGTCATTTGGCCTGGTCGCACAAGTATGGATCGTATTATGAATGTCCTCCGCGATACGTCTGTGTTTGTCTTTGGAAATGGAGAGAAGCTTCAAAAGACGTGGGCGTGGATGTGGATGATGCCCGAGGGCGCACACTGTATTGAGGTTCAAAATGAGATGGAGCCTCGCGGTGATGCCATCCACCTCGCTGGAGCCGCTGGTATTGACTCGTGGCTGTGTGTTGTTCGCAGGGGGATGACGACACATATGCAGTCAGAGGGTGTGAAATTAGCCCTTCGCACGCTCCGCGAACGAATCTTTGGATCTGTGGTAGTAAGTGAAACCACTCCTTCTAAACCAGTTGTCTGGCTACCTCGTGCTGACATTAAGGGATTCTTTGGCCACACAGGTGATTCATTCCGTGAAATGGCACGGATGTGGGGTGAACGAGGATATTGCGACGTCAAGGAGCACCCTGTAGCCACTCAGTGCTGGTTTGCTCCTGAAGGTCAAGACATCAATGAACCTGGTTCTTGGATCCTCTATGATCGGCCCAACTTGGATTGGCTGTATACAGCTCCTGATAGTGAGCAGTCTTGGAAGCAAGGGCTATTTGGCAATCCTGAGCCTCCTCGTGGGGGCAAGTCGTGGTCCTTCTGGCCTCGTCGCCCTCGTCTTGTAGAAGATCTTGTGAGCAAGGGACAGTCACAGCGCGGCTACACTCAACGAAGCCGAGGTTTAGTCTTTTATGGAAAGATTGAGAATCGCGTCCAAGAGGCCCGCCGCACTGCTGCTGATTGGAGCGCTGTCTGCGATGAATTTGTGATGCCTCAGGGTGCAGACAAGCCCTATCAGCTTACTCAACAAGAATACCTTGAACGTCTCTGTGATGCCAAGTATGGTCTGTGTCTAGCTGGATATGGTCGCAAGTGCCACAGGGAGGTTGAACTAATGGCAATGGGAAGTGTGCCAGTTGTTGACAAAGAAGTGGATATGAAGAACTACGCGCATCCGCCTGTAGAGGGGCTTCATTACATTCGTGTCTCTGGGCCTGAAGAAGTAAAGGAGAAGATTGCTGCTATCTCTGAAGATCAATGGACCAAGATGTCAGAAGCGTGTCGCACTTGGTGGAAAGAGAACTCCAGTTGTGAGGGTATGTGGAACCTCACCAAGAGCCTCACGGTGCCGGCATAAAAATTGAAAACAAAGTCAGGGAAATGGAAACGGTAAACACTGTTCAAATGCCCAAGAACGATCCCTGCCCTATCTGCCTTGATACCTTTACGGGTTCTGTCCGCAAAGAGGTCAACTGTCAGTATTGCCAGTTTGGTGCGTGTCTCAACTGTGTTAAGCGCTATATGCTTGAGTCTGTGGAAGATCCTCATTGTATGAGCTGTCGGCGTGCGTGGAATCGCGATTTCATTGACTCCCATCTGACGATGGCCTTCCGCAAGGGTGCCCTCAAGAAGCATCGTGAAGATGTGCTTCTTGACCGTGAGAAGGCCCGCCTGCCTCTCCTCCAGCCTCGCGTAGAAGCCAAGGTTCAGGCAGGAGAGCTCAATGCTACCATTGCAAATGAGAACAAGCGCATCCGTGAACTAGAGCTGGAGATTGCAAAGGCCCGAGATCGTGTTATGCGCCTGTATCGTCGCCAGCATCATCTGGAGGATATTGCTGCAGGTCGTCTGGCTCCAGATGCTGTTGAGGGAGGCGGTGAGAAGAAAGAAGTGCGTCAGTTCACCCAGAAGTGCCCTGTAGATGACTGTCGTGGCTTCTTGAGCACTGCGTGGAAGTGTGGAACTTGCCAGAACTATACCTGCTCTGAGTGTCTTGTGGTGAAGGGCAAAGATCGCGATGCTGCGCACACGTGCAATGAAGATGCAAAGGCTACTGCTGCTCTCATCCGAAAGGAAACGAAGCCGTGTCCCAAGTGTGGTATGGGCATCTCTAAGGTAGATGGCTGCGATCAGATGTGGTGCGTCTCTTGTCAGACTCCCTTCAGCTGGAATACGGGCCGTCAGGTCTTTGGCGTTGTCCACAACCCGCATTACTATCAGTGGCTCCGTGACCAGAATGGTGGTGTAGCACCCCGTGTTGCTGGAGATGTGCCGTGTGGCGGTCTTGTTGGCTTCTACAATCTCCAGCGGATGATTCCAGCAGAGTATCGCCGAGAGGTAGAGGCCATTCACCGAGTCACAGCCGAACTTCTGGATAATTATCTTCGTGCTTACCCTCGCCTTGATGAGGTGCCAGACAATGGAGATCTGGGCGTAGAGTATACTCTTAAGGGGATTGATGCAGATAAGTGGAAGAGTGAACTCTGGAAGCGTGAGACAAAGCGTGAGAAGGGACTTGATCTCCGTGGCCCCCTGGATCTCTTTGCCAATGTATCATCTGAGGTTCTTCGCCGAATGGCTGTAGGTGTTACTCCTGAGGAGTTTAAGAACCTTCTGGGTCAGCTCCGTGAACTCCGCAAGTATGTCAATGGAGAGCTGGAGAAGATTGGAAAGCGCTATGGCAATATGACGCCGAAGATTACGGAATGCTGGCGCTGGGACTTCTATGGCAGCAATCGTGGCGAAGAGGTTGATTCACGCACAACCGCTGAGCGTATCATCATCTGGAATCCTACTCTTGTAAGCAAGTTCCCTGCTGAGCGAGTTCAGGAGATCCGTCGCAATATCCTACCGTATACAATGCCCCTTGAGAAGAGTCCAGAGGGATATGAACGCTTTGGTATGGAGGCGCATACGTATAATGTGCAGGTAGTCACGCTTCGCCAGTATATCAATAACCTTCTGAGTCCCAAGTGCCCTGGGTATGTCAAGTATAAGGAGCCTGCTCCTGTTGCTCCTGCTCCTGCTCCAGCGCCTCTGCCTGCTATCTAGACGAGATGGACAAGACCTAAATATACAAACACAACTACAAAATAAATGAATCCCTTCTTACCTGAGATTCCTTTTTTTTGTATTCATTTGGAGAGGGCAACAGAACGTGAGGCCTTTATGACTCATTTTCAAAATAACCTTGGCCGCCCTGTAAATCGTTGGGCTGCTTCTGAGGGTTCTGACATTGCAAAGCTAGGATGGCCTCGTAAGCATCCCATTGATCCGCAGACCAATGATGGAAATTTGGGTTGTCTAGATAGCCATCTTCGTCTTCTTCAACATATGCTGGACAAGGGCTATGAAGTCATTGGAATCTTTGAAGATGATGCGGAACTTACAGAACCTATCGCTCGGCTTCACGAGTTTTATGAAGAAGCAGGCAAACTAGAGCCCAAGTGGGATATTCTTGTGCTAGGGGCGACAGAGTGGGTGGATTCTACACTGGCTTCACAGACTATTCGCAAGCCCACGCGTTTTTGGGGAACTCACGCATTGTTAGTGACTCGCAAAGCGGCTCAGGCAGCGTTGGACACGCACAAGAGACTTCAGGAGAAGGGCTATGCATATCCTGCGGATTGGTTTTATTCTGCAACGATTTTACAAAACAATCTGGTCGCGTATGGTCCCCGAAACAGCAAACTCATTCAACAGAAGCCTGGATTGGTCTCCGCGATTAGTGGAAAAGTGCGGAAATAAAGGAAGAAGTTAGGAAAAATTCTTATTCACAAGAAGATATGGCAGCAATAAGGCCATTAGTTAGATTTATCTCAGCACCTGCTGTTCGCACTACTGCTCTTGCTGCTGCTGAAGCGAGTGGTGCCCTTGCTACTGCAGCACAAGGTGCTCCTGTTGCTGCACTTTCTAGTCTTGCTGCTGCTGAAGCGAGTGGTGCCCTTGCTGCTACTCGTGGTGCTTATGCCGCTCCTCCTCCTGCTCGTGGTGCTCCTCCTCCTGCTCGTGCTCCTGCTACTCTAACGGCTGAGTATGTTGCTCTTGATGCTCGTGCTGATAAGGCTGAAGCTGCTGCTACTGCTGCTGTCCTTCAATCGGTGGCTGATCATG
>JACCDW011850305.1_pt1 | contig 10950 bp, 10 predicted proteins | sample 7449781 | NCBI WGS metagenome assembly JACCDW01 (sample SAMN15323449, study PRJNA562643) | freshwater metagenome | isolation source: river surface water | place: USA:Blue River Watershed | collected 2017-08-18
CAAAAGCATGCCGCCCCCATTGAATACGAGGCTGATACCCAATACCCGGGAGCGCCCAGCTCACGCGAAGCAGAAGGCGGCAAAACCGCGCGCCGTCTACTCGGCGCTTATGCGCGCAGTCAACTCCTCGCCAATTGGGCAATTGGCGCAAACGTGCGAATTCCGTTGCAACAATTATTGGGCGACGATGTGTACTTATCCCAATGCCATCACAACTGCATCATGACCAAACAACCCGCCTACTCCAGCCGCACCGGCTGGCATCGCGACAGCCGCTACTGGAGCTTCGCACGTCCGGCACTGGTCTCGGCGTGGTTAGCCTTGGGCAATGAACACCATGAGAACGGATGCTTATGGGTGATTCCCGGCTCACATCAACTTGATATAGACGCAACACAACTGGATGAATTGCAATTTTTACGTACCGATTTAGAGTGCAACAAACCATTGCTGGATCAAGCGATTGCAGTGCCTTTGAATCAAGGGGATTTGCTGTTGTTTCACAGCAATCTATTTCATGCCGCAGGAAGGAATATGACCGGCAATACCAAATATTCGATGGTGTTTACTTATCGCGATGCCAGCAACTTACCTAAACCGGGAACGCGCTCCAGTGTATTGCCGGATGTTTTACTGCGCTAAAAAAAGTTAACAGTGACATCTATAAAAAAGCGAACAGCAAACATTTATTTACTATTCTGCAACGCCCAATCGTACAAAAAATTCTTTTTCAATCCCGTTAATTTTGCGCCGATACTGGCCGCTTGTTTTACCGGTAATTCGTCGAGCAGAACTTTCATGATGTGAATTTGCTCGGGTGTAAGCATTTCATTTTCCTGTTTGGGAGCGCCGTGAACGAGCAGCACAATTTCGCCGCGCTGCTGATTGGAATCAACAGCCACCCAATCAACTAATGCAGCAACGCTATCCCCCTTAATCGTTTCAAACGTTTTGGTAATTTCGCGCGCGATAACGACTTCGCGTTCAGGGCCAAATACCTGCACCATGTCTTGCAGGGTTTCAAGAATACGATGCGGCGCCTCATAAAAAATCAGTGTGCGCGAATCTGCTGCGAGCGATTGCAATTGAGTGCAGCGAGCAATCTGTTTGGCGGGCAGGAAACCTTCAAAGGCAAAACGGTCTGAAGGTAAACCTGCAGCACTGAGCGCGGCAATCATGGCGCAGGCGCCGGGAATGGGAACCACCTGAATGCCTGCCTGGCGAGCACTGCGCACCAAACGATAACCTGGGTCAGATACCAATGGAGTCCCGGCATCGGAAATCAGGGCAATGGATTCCCCTGCCTGCATTTTGGCAACCAGCTGATCTACGCGCGAATCATCGCTGTGGTCGTGGTAGGCAATACAGGGGGTTTTGATAGCAAAATGGGACAAGAGGCGGGAACTGTGTCGCGTATCTTCAGCGGCAATCAAGGCTACTGTTTGTAGAGTTTCTACCGCTCGCGGTACCATATCGCCCAAATTGCCGATGGGGGTTGCCACGACATACAAAATGCCCTGGTTTGAGGCTGTTGTTGACATACCGCTTTCCGGATAAGGGAGCCAGACGCCGAGCGTCAGACTCTGTTGAATTCATTACTTTTGCTGGTTTTTTTACCGAGGTTTTCATGCCGATACGGCCTTTTGCGCGCAAGTTCCTTCACCACACTGCAACCGGATTACTGGCCGCTGCCCTGGCGCTTGGCCTGAGCAGCTGTGGCAGCAATCCAACCCAACCGGAAAAGCGCAAGGCACCAGCCACCAAGGCCCAGGCCAAAGCCCCCAGCGCCAGCCAACTGCTGGAGCTTGCACGCCAGAGCCAGTCGCCCGAGCGCGAGAGTCTGGCGCTGCAAGCGGCACAGGTTTATATAGACGCCAGTAAATTCAGCCGGGCACGCGATTTGATTAGCGACATGAATCCCGATGACTTGCCTGATCAGTCCTACGTAAAATACACCGATTTACTCAGCACCCTGGCATTGCAAGAGGGCTCCAATTTCCTCGCGCACGGCATTCTAACCAAGCCGCGCCTGGAACAACAATGGCAAGCCATGGAACCCGCAACGGAAATTGCACTGCGTGAAAAACGCGCACAGGTTTTTACCTTGCTGGGTGAAGCGCAACAGAGTGTGAATGAGCGCATCCAACTCGCGGCGTTAATTAACAACAAACAACAGCGCCAACAAAATCAGGATGCTATCTGGCAAAACCTGATGAGCATTCCCTTCGCTGAATTACAGCAGCTCGCACAGGATGAGTTCGGAGAAGCGGCGCGCGGCTGGTATAGCCTAGCTGCCATCAGCAAAAACAACCAAATCGATTTAGAGCAACAGCGCGAACAATTACAACGCTGGATTAATGATTGGCGCCAACATCCCGCGCGTGACAATTTGCCCAATGATTTACGGCTGCTGCAAAGCTTAATCGATCAACAACCTAAACAAATTGCACTGTTACTGCCTATGCAAGGCAAATTGGCCGAAGCCGGTGAAGCGGTACGCGACGGTTTTTTTGCCGCCTATTATCAGGCGCTCAGTAATGGCCGCAATGCGCCAGAAGTGCGCCAATATGACAGCAGTGGTGATGCGTTAGCTGCTTACCAACAAGCGGTTACCGAAGGTGCCGACCTGGTAATCGGCCCCATTGATAAAGAAAAAGTCACTGAACTCAGTCTGATGCCTACACTGGAAGTACCGGTGTTAGCACTGAATTATCCCGATGCACAGCCAGCACAACCGCTAAAAGGTTTTTATCAATTTGGTTTGGCGGTCGAAGACGAAGCGCGCCAAGTTGCGCGGCAAGCATTTGTAGAGGGCCATCGCCAGGCGATGGTCATTATTCCCTCGCAGGAGTGGAGCGAACGCAGCGCACGCGCTTTTGCCGATGAGTGGGAAAAGCTCGGCGGCGTAATCGTAAATCGCACTCAATTTCAGCCCGGCGTAAATTACTCAGGGCTGGTGAAAGATGCGATGTTGATTGAACAAAGCCAGATACGCACGCGCGAATTGCAAAGTTTGCTCGGAGTCAATTTAATTGCCTCACCACGCAGCCGCAGTGATGTGGACATGATTTTCCTGATCGCCGACCCGGCACAAGCGCGCCAAATCAAACCGACATTTGCGTTTCACTATGCGGGAAAAATTCCGGTATACGCCACCAGTCAGGTTTACTCTGGCGAGCCCAACGTTAAAGCCGACCGCGATCTAAATGGAATTCGCTTTAACACTATGCCGTGGTTGTTTGATTCAACCAGCCCGGAAAAACAAGCCGTTGCGCAGTACACTAAATCCGCGGCGGTATATGGCCGCCTGCATGCACTGGGCGCGGATGCATTTCGTTTGTACGCGCGCTTGCCGCAATTGGAGCAAGTACCCCAAATGCGAATTTTCGGCGCTACTGGTGCATTGCGTATGAATGCAGGCCGCATCGAACGCGAGCAAATCTGGGTAAGGTTCCGCAACGGCGACGCTCAGCCACTGCCCATGGTTATTAACGAAAACGAACTACAATACTAAGTATCCATCAATATAAAGGGAAGATAATGAACAACAGCAACAAGGACGCTGCAACACCCGGTATAGACACCAGCGTAATCATCGGTGCTACCGCGGAGCACTACGCCGAACAGTATTTACATCAGCAAGGGCTCATCACCCGCACGCGCAATTACCGCTGCAAGCTGGGCGAAATCGATTTGATTATGCTGGAGAAAAATCCGCTCGGAAACACGCTGGTTTTTGTGGAAGTGCGCCTGCGTACCAATAAGCGTTTTGCGCCCGCGCTGGAAACGGTGGATTACCGCAAACAGCAAAAAATTATCAAAACCGCCCAGCGCTTTTTACAAGAGCACAAGCTCTACGACAAAATCGCCTGCCGCTTTGATGTGATAGCATTGGATCAGACCGGCACAGCACCACCCGTCCAGTGGATTAAAAATGCATTTACCACCTGAACAAGGTCACCAATGCCCCTGAAATTATTCGAATGACTATAGCGACCCATTTATGGAACAACGTGTAATTACCCTGTTTCACGAAAGTATTGAAGCCAAGATGCAAGCCGGCGAACAACTTGCCCCCCTACTCGCCAATGCCAGTGAATTTATTGTGCACGCCCTCTTGAATGAGAAAAAGATACTGACCTGCGGCAACGGTGTTTCTGCGGCGCAGGCGCAAATTTTTACCGCCAGCCTGGTTAATCGGTTTGAACAAGAGCGCCCCAGTTTACCCGCACTAAATCTCGGTTCTGATTTCACTACCCAAACAGCAATTGGTAGCGACTCGAGTTTTAATGACATCTACGCTAAACAAATTCGCGCGCTCGGGCAAACGGGCGATATTTTGTTGCTGCTCACCAGTACGGGTAAAGCAAGCAACTTATTGCAAGCCATCAGCGCCGCACACGATAAAGAGATGCAAGTGATAGCACTCACTGCCGCTGATGGTGGTGATGTAGCGGCCTTATTGACCCATGGTGATATTGAACTTCGCGTGCCATTATTTGCCAAACCCCGTATCCACGAAGTGCACTTGCTTAGTTTATTTTGCTTGTGTGACTTGATTGAGCAGCAGTTGTTTGGAGGCTTTTAATGCAGATATTTCGTGCGCAAACCTGTTACGTCCTGACGCTTTTGGCATTAAGTGTAATGGTATTTCAATTAAGCGGCTGCGCGCGAGTCATTCATGCAACCACCAGTGACCCGGTGCAAATCAGCAACAACAAGCGCTCGCTGGGCACCAAACTGAACGACGAACGGTTGGAAACCTACGCACGCGTAAATCTGCTCAAAGCTGACCCGGCCTTTGAAAATGCGCGCGTAAATATCGACAGCTTTAACGGCTATGTGTTGCTGACCGGCCAGGTCTCCTCCGAACATTTACGCCAACTTGCCGGCAGCACCGTAGGTGCTATCAACTCCGTACGTCAGGTACATAATGAATTGCAAGTAGGGCAAATAGCGCGCTTTGGGTCTCAAAGCCTGGATGCCTGGATTACCACAAAAATAAAATCACGCCTGGTTGCCAGTAGCGTTCAAAGCCGTCGCATTCACATCATTACCGAAGCCCAAACTGTTTTTTTGATGGGTTTGGTATCGCGTCACGAAGCGGACAGTATCGCTGAAGTTGCACGTACCAGCGACGGAGTGCAACAAGTTGTTAAGGTTTTTGAATACGTCGATTAGCGTTCAGCCCCACTTTTCAGTCGCGGTTATTACCGGTCTTTTATCACCGAATTCGCGCGTTTATCGCCCGCTCACCCTGCAACAAGATTTCCCGCTGGAAATATCATCCTATCCTGTTAGTATCTTGCGCAACGGCAACTGGTACTTTGTCAGTTGTGGCCGATCACCATTTATTGACCCGCAAAGGAAAACATCATGATTTCTACCATCGTTACGCTGGTGATAATTGCCCTGTTAGTGTTCTACGTTATCGGGATTTACAACAAACTGGTCGCTTTGAAAAATCGCTATCAAAATGGATTCTCTCAAATTGAAGTGCAATTAAAACGCCGTTATGACCTTATTCCCAATTTGGTAGAAACAGCGAAAGGCTATATCAAACACGAACGCGAAACCTTGGAAGCGGTGATCAGCGCGCGCAATCAAGCAATGAATGGTTTGCAAGCGGCAGCAGCAAATCCTGGTAGCGCCGCAGCAATGACTGAATTAGCCGGCGCAGAAAATTTATTAACCAATGCCATCGGGCGTTTAAATGTGGTGATGGAGGCTTATCCGGATTTGAAGGCATCACAAAATATGATGCAAGTGTCCGAAGAGTTGACCAGCACCGAAAACAAAGTTGCCTTCGCTCGTCAGGCATTCAATGATGCAGTAACCGCGTACAACACTTACAAACAAAGCTTTCCACCCGTGGTGTTAGCAGCCAGTTTTGGTCACAGAGACGATGCAAGCTTGCTAGTGTTTGCCGATAGCGCCGAAATCCAGTCGGCACCCAAAGTGCAGTTTTAGCACATCCCCTACAAAATCTTCCTTCTATATATAGAAGGAAGATTTTTTCCAGCTCAGATACGGGCAAGTCTTCCTTCTTTATATATAGCAATCACTCATCAGCAACAGGTTGCGCCTATGAATTTCTTTGAACACCAGGATCGTGCCCGCCGCAATACACACTATTTGATATTGCTGCTAATTGCGGCGGTGATATCACTGGTCGCCATTACCACCTTGCTATTTGCATCACTCGCCTACTTCACTGACGAGCATCGTCAGCAATCTGCGCAAACAGCATGGCAAGGAATTTTGCATGCACTTAGCCCTACCACATTTTTATGGATCACATTAGGTGTGAGTAGTGTGGTGGCACTGGGAAGTCTATTTCGTTTTTTGCAATTAGGTGGCGGAGGCAAAGCCGTCGCGGAAGCCATGGGGGGGCGCCTGCTAGTAGGCAACACTCAGGATGCGGATGAGCGCAAAATTTTAAACGTGGTAGAAGAAATGGCAATTGCCTCGGGTACCGCCGTCCCCCCTGTATATTTAATGGAAGAAGAAAGTATTAATGCGTTTGCCGCTGGCTATCACCCCCAGGATGCCGTTATCGGTATTACTCGCGGTTGTATTCAACGTTTATCTCGCGATGAACTCCAAGGTGTAATTGCCCATGAGTTCAGCCATGTCTTTCACGGCGATATGCGCATCAACATGCGTTTGATCTCACTGTTGTACGGTATTCTGGTAATTGGTTTGATTGGTGAGTTTCTTATTCGCATCGCCAGTAATCGCAGCAGCACTCGCTCCAGTAAAGATAATTCGCCTGCCGCCCTGTTGGCACTAGGTATTGGACTGTTGGTAATAGGCTATACAGGAATATTTTTTGGCAACCTGATCAAAGCCGCCGTGAGTCGCCAGCGCGAATTTCTCGCCGATGCATCGGCTGTGCAATTTACTCGCAACCCGGAGGGTATTTCGGGCGCCCTGAAAAAAATTGGCGGCAGTACTTTTGGTTCCGAACTACACAATGAACATGCCGCCGAATTCAGCCATATGTATTTTGGTCAGGGTGTAAAATCCTTTTTTAACTTAATGGCGACTCATCCACCATTAGAAGAACGCATCAAACGTATTCAGCCCAACTGGGATGGTGAATTTGCCACAAGTGTATATAAAGGAAGGAAGACTTCAGCAGTTACACAAACAGATAGTACAGACACTGCCGCAACAACAGCGGATGACTTGATCGAAGTTGTTTCGGGGTTTAATAGCACTAGTGCAATCTTGGACTCTGCAACCGTAACACCGACGCAAACCAGTATCGATATAGACCAGGCACTCAATCAAATCGCTCAACCTTCGCGAGCGCAACTCAGTTATGCGCGCGCGCGTCTCGCAGAAATTCCTGAACAATTAAAAAATGCCGCGCACGAAAGCTATAGTGCGCGCGGTATTATTTTTGGCTTGTTGCTGGATCGCCATGCGCAAATCGCCCAGCATCAGCTAGCATTGCTCAGCGAACATTTGCCTGAAGCGGAATTTCAACAGCTGCGTCCGATCATTTCAGCAGCGGCAGCCCAACACGCCGGATTGCGCTTGCCATTGGTTGAGCTCTGCCTCTCCGCGCTAAAACAATTATCGGGCGAGCAGCAACAATTATTTTTAGATTGCATGAATGTATTAATCCGCGCGGACAAAAAAATCAGTTTAATGGAGTGGGCGTTGCATCGAATTGTTTTGCACAATAACCATCACGTCCCACGCATTGAACGCGACCTCAATCTGAAACAATTACCCGGCGAATGTGCCATTCTTTTATCGCTACTTGCTTACGCAGGCGCTGCATCCAGTACCGATGCGGAAGCTGCATTTGCACGTGGAGAGGCCGAATTGAAATTCTCCAATCTGGTATTGCTCCCGCAGGATCAGGTACAACTTGCTGATCTGGACAAAGCACTGCTTCAACTTAACCGGGTAAAACCGCTGCAAAAGCCGCAGCTATTAAAAGCCATGAGCCAATGCGTCCTGCAAGACAATCGCGTAACACTGGCAGAGGCCGAGCTCTTCCGCGCTATCGCGGACAGCCTGGACTGCCCCGTACCACCGCTAATCATGGACGAACGCCGCTAAATTTGTTGCGCTAGCGCAAACCAATCTCATTCCAGCGACCGGATGCTCTACAACAAGCAGGTGACTAACGGGTATAATGCCGCGCACTTAATCCGCTAATCCTGCCAACCAAATGAGGTAATTACCTTGCAACTGGACAACGCATCTGCTGCGCAACTGCGCGAATTGGAAAGTCAACTCACCGAGCAATATCAGGCGATTCTCGCCAAGAAGCTGAATCTGGATCTGACCCGCGGTAAACCTTCTGCCGAGCAATTAAATCTGTCTGATGCAATGGACGGGTTGTTGCAAGGCAACTACATAGCGGCGGACGGCACTGACACCCGTAACTACGGCGGTTTGGACGGCTTGCCTGAAGCCAAGCAACTCGGGGCACACATTATGGGTGTGGAGCCAGCCAATGTGCTGGTAGGCGGTAACTCCAGCCTGACTCTGATGTTCCAGGTGATGCTGACCGCTTACCAATTTGGCCTGAAGGATGCCGCCAGTGCCTGGAAAAATGAAGGCGACGTGAAGTTCCTGTGCCCGGTTCCTGGCTATGATCGCCACTACACCGTGTGCGAGCAACTCGGCATCAAAATGATCAATGTTCCCATGACGTCAACCGGTCCCGATATGGACGTTGTTGAGTCACTGGTGAAAGCCGACAAATCCATCAAAGGTATGTGGTGTGTGCCCAAGTACTCCAACCCGACCGGAGTGGTGTACAGCGATGAAACCGTAGAGCGTATCGCCAAACTCGGCCAAATTGCCAGTGCCAACTTCCGCGTATTTTGGGATAACGCCTACTCTGTGCATGACCTGGTTCCAAACGCACCGCAATTGGCCAGCATTTTGGAAGCAACCCGTCGCAATGGCACTGAAGACTCAGTTGTACAATTTGCATCTACGTCAAAAATTACCCACGCAGGTTCCGGTGTTGCTTTCGTAGCAGCGAGCGCAGCAAACCTCGCGGGCTTCAAAAAGTTTTTGAACAGCTGCACCATCGGCCCGGACAAAGTTAACCAAATTCGCCACTCACGCTTCTTGCCTGGCAAAGATGCACTCATGGCGCACATGAGCAAACACGCAGAATTATTAAATCCACGTTTTGAAGCAGTGTTGAGTGCATTGAGTAAAGCGTTCGATGGTACCGATTTAGGCGCGTGGGAAAAACCTGTGGGCGGTTACTTTGTTTCTTTCGATACCCGCAAAGGTTGCGCTAAAGAAACTGTTCGCCTTGCGGCTGAAGCCGGTGTAAAACTGACACCAGCCGGCGCAACCTATCCCTACGGCAAAGATCCGGAAGATCGCAATATCCGTATCGCACCATCCGTTCCAACCGTACCAGAAGTCGTTGGTGCTATGGAAGTGTTCGTAACCTGCGTGAAACTGGCATCAGTAAAGCAAAAGCTCGCCAGCCTCAGCTAATCGTTTATTCCCCTCTCTACAAAAAAGCCGCTTTTAAGCGGCTTTTTTGTTTTATCGCTATTCACCACGCAACAAACCAACCGATCTAATCAACGCAGATTAATTCCAAAACACTTGGTTCGTTATCGTTTTTCTTTCTATACTCAAATTAGCACGACAGCAATAAGCGCGTGCGCTAACCCATTCCATTAACCCTATTACCTTTAATCCGATTACCTTTAAACCTGAAGACTGTTTAACCCTTTTTCTCTGCGCTTTTGCCACAGGAGATTGTTTATGGGTGTTGCTACAACGGTAGAAAAATATTTAAAAGCAAAACAGGTCGAGTTCACGCTGCTGGAACATGAATATTGCGAGGGTTCATACAACACAGCACGTGTCGCCAAGATTGATGATCATTGCCTGGCCAAAGGCGTACTCTTACGTGATGAGGATTTTCATTACACGCTTTGTGTTCTCCCCACACGCAATAAAATATTACGCCACACCTTGAACCAGATTTTTGATCGTCACATGGAGCTGGTCGAAGAGGAAGAGCTTGCGGAGATTTTTAAAGACTGTGCCGAAGGTGCTATACCTGCACTAGGTGAAGCCTATGGCCTGGATGTAATCTGGGATGAGGAATTAATGGGAGTCGAAGAGGTTTATATTGAGGCCGGTGATCATCGCCACTTGATCCGTTTAAAGCAGCCTGACTTTGCGCAACTCATGCAAGACAAGTTGCACGATCACTTCAGTGCAGAGCGAACCCACCACAGCAAGCTCCCGAAAAAGTATGTTCGTCAGGAGTATGAGCTTTAACCGCATTACAACCCAGAAAGACGAATTGCGGGCACAAAAAAAGCCGCCTTGTTGCCAAGGCGGCTTTTTCATTACCGAAGGAACTAATCCTTGCTCGGTACCAATACTACGTTAGGCGCATTGGCTTCGCGGGCAGCATCGGCAACAGCAACGTAGGTACCAGTGCTTGCACGACCACTTGCAGAAATAATCACCGCAGCCTTAGGCAACTCAGCACGCAGACGCTCCAGGTTAGAACGAACTGAGCGAGTATCTACACGGCGCTCACCTTCTTTCTCCATCAACCAGATTTGGTCATCAGCGGAAATACGAACCAGAATATTTGGTTCAGCATCATCTGGCGGAGGATTGTTGTTTGGCTCAGGAACATTGGGGTTAAAACCCGCTTCTTTAACGAACGACGCAGTTACGATAAAGAAGAACAACATAATGAACACCACGTCGAGCATGGGGGTCAAGTCAATTTCGTTACCATCATCACCGGCTTGGCCTTTTTTTCTACGGCTCACTCTGGGTACTCCTCGTGTTATTTGAACATTATCGTTAGGTCTAACTGAAAGTTCCCAATTCTAGCAGTTTTGGCCGGGCAAAGACCAACTCTTTGTAACCCCCAAAGGGGGGAATTTACGGGAAATATTCGACCGCCAATTGACTGTTTGG
>JACCDW010501000.1_pt1 | contig 10948 bp, 13 predicted proteins | sample 7449781 | NCBI WGS metagenome assembly JACCDW01 (sample SAMN15323449, study PRJNA562643) | freshwater metagenome | isolation source: river surface water | place: USA:Blue River Watershed | collected 2017-08-18
CTCTTCTTCCTCGGACGCGCCCACCGCATCGGCGGGCGGTTGCGGCAGCGCCTGCGCCTGCCACTGAACTTCGGATTTACAGATGGCCCCCTTGCGCAAATGGCTCTTCGCCGGCCTGCTGGTCGTGCTGCCCGTGGCCATCACCGTCTGGGTGGTGCAGTGGATCGTCGGGACCCTGGACCAGACGCTTCTGATCCTCCCGATTGCCTGGCACCCGGATCGTCTGTTCGGCGTGCACATTCCCGGCCTGGGCGTGGTGCTGGCCCTGGGCATCCTGCTGCTCGTGGGCGCGGTGACCAGCAACTTCATCGGCCGCCGGCTGCTGGCGTGGAGCGACCGCCTGATGAACCGCATACCCGTGGTGCGGTCCATCTATTCCGGCGTCAAGCAGGTCTCGGACACGCTGTTCTCCGAGAGCGGCAACGCCTTTCGCACCGCGGTGCTGGTGCAGTGGCCGCGCCCGGACGTCTGGACCATCGGCTTTGTCACCGGCACGCCCGGCGGCGACGTGGCGAATCACCTGCCCGGTGAGTACCTCAGCGTCTATGTGCCCACCACGCCCAACCCCACGGGCGGCTACTTCGTGATGCTTCGCAAGAGTGAGTGCATCGAACTGCGCATGTCCGTCGACGAGGCCCTGCGCTATGTGATCTCCATGGGCGTGGTCGCTCCCGCCGCCGCCCCGGCCGATCTTCCCTCCGTCAAGTAATGCGCCCCGTGGCGCCGGAAGCCGTTTCCATGTCCAGCCAGAAAATGCGTACGACCTACTGCGGTCTCGTGACCGAAGCCCTCATGGGCCAGACCGTGACCCTGTGCGGGTGGGTCAACCGGCGCCGCGACCACGGCGGGGTCATCTTCGTCGACCTGCGTGACCGCGAGGGCTATGTGCAGGTGGTGTGCGACCCCGACCGCCCCGAGATGTTCAAGACCGCCGAAGGCCTGCGCAACGAGTTCTGCGTGCAGGTCACCGGCGTGGTCCGCGCCCGACCGGCCGGCACCACCAACGACAACCTCAAGAGCGGCAAGATCGAGATCCTGTGCCACGACGTCACGGTGCTCAATCCCTCGGTCACGCCTCCGTTCCAGCTGGACGACGAGAACCTGTCCGAGACCACCCGCCTGATGCACCGCGTGCTGGACCTGCGCCGCCCGTACATGCAGAACAACCTGATGCTGCGCTACAAGGTGACGATGGAGGTGCGCAAGTTCCTCGATGCCAACGGTTTCATCGACATCGAGACGCCGATGCTGACCAAGAGCACGCCCGAAGGCGCGCGTGACTACCTGGTTCCCAGCCGCGTGCATGACGGCATGTTCTTCGCGCTGCCCCAGTCGCCCCAGTTGTTCAAGCAGCTGCTGATGGTGTCGGGGTTCGATCGCTACTACCAGATCACCAAGTGCTTCCGTGACGAGGACCTGCGCGCCGACCGCCAGCCCGAGTTCACCCAGATCGACGTGGAGACCTCCTTCCTCACCGAGGAGGAGATTCGCGACATGTTCGAAGGCATGATCCGCAGCACCTTCAAGCACGCGATCGATGTCGATCTGCCGGCTTTCCCGGTGATGAAGCACGCCGACGCCATGCGCCTGTATGGCTCGGACAAGCCGGACCTGCGGGTGAAGCTGGAATTCACCGAGATCACCGACGTGATGAAGGACGTGGACTTCAAGGTCTTCTCCGGCCCCGCCAACCAGGCCGACGGCCGCGTCGTGGCCCTGCGCGTGCCCGGTGGCGGCGAGATGAGCCGCGGCGAGATCGACGGCTACACCGAGTTCGTGAAGATCTACGGCGCCAAGGGCCTGGCCTGGATCAAGGTCAATGACGCCGCGGCCGGACGCGAGGGCCTGCAGTCCCCCATCGTGAAGAACCTGCACGACGCGGCCCTGGCCGAGATCATGAAGCGCACGGGCGCCGCCACTGGCGACCTGATCTTCTTCGGCGCCGACAAGGCCCGCGTCGTCAACGACGCCATCGGCGCCCTGCGCGTGAAGGTCGGCCACAGCGAGTTCGGCAAGTCCCACGGCCTGATCGAGGGCCAGTGGAAGCCGCTGTGGGTGGTCGATTTCCCGATGTTCGAGTACGACGACGACGCCCAGCGCTGGAACGCCGTGCACCACCCCTTCACCTCGCCCAAGGACGGCCACGAGGACTGGCTCGAGACCGACCCGGGCCGCTGCATCGCCAAGGCCTACGACGCGGTGCTCAATGGCATCGAACTGGGTGGCGGCTCGGTGCGTATCCACCGCGAAGACGTCCAGAGCAAGGTGTTCCGTGCCTTGAAGATCGACGCCGAGGAGGCGCAGGCCAAGTTCGGCTTCCTGCTGGACGCCTTGCAATACGGCGCGCCCCCGCACGGCGGCATCGCCATCGGCCTGGACCGGTTCGTCATGCTCATGACGGGTGCCGAGAGCCTGCGCGATGTCATCGCCTTCCCCAAGACCCAGCGCGCCCAGGACCTGCTCACGCAGGCCCCCGGACCGGTCGACGAGAAGCAACTGCGCGAACTGCATATCCGCCTGCGCAACCCGCAGCCGGCCTGATGCCGCGCGGCTGGCAAAATTCCGGGGCGCCTGCGGGCGCCCTTTTCTTTGGCGGCTGCAGGTTCCCCCGCTTTGTGACATGACTGTGTACAAGATCCCCGAGTCCGTGCTGGTGGTGATCCACACCCCGGCGCTGGACGTGCTGTTGATCCGGCGCGCCGATGCCTCGGGGTACTGGCAGTCCGTGACCGGGAGCAAGGACAGCTGGCAGGAATCCTTCGCGCAGACCGCTGTGCGCGAGGTGGGCGAGGAGACCGGTATCGACTGCCAGCCCGGGACCGCACTGCACGCGGGCCTGCGTGACTGGGGCCTGACCAATACCTACGAGATTTACCCGCAATGGCGCCATCGCTATGCTCCCGGGGTGATTCGCAACCTCGAGCATGTGTTCGGCCTGTGCGTGCCGCCTGGTACCCCTGTGACGCTCAATCCGCGTGAACACACCCAATTGCAGTGGCTGCCCTGGCGGGAGGCGGCCGATGCCTGCTTCTCGCCCTCGAATGCAGAGGCCATCCTGATGCTGCCGCGGTTTCTCTCATGAGCCGAACCCTGCGCGTCGCCACCTACAACATCCACAAGGGGGTGCAGGGCATCGGCCCCGCGCGCAGGCTGGAAATCCACAACCTGGCCGAGGCGGTGCAGGAACTGCAGGCCGATATCGTCTGCCTTCAGGAGGTGCGCAAGGTGCACCGGCGCGAGGAGCGCCATTTCACGCGCTGGCCCGAACTGCCCCAGGCCGAGTTCCTGGCGCCCGAGGGCTATGCCTCGGTCTACCAGACCAATGCCACGACGCGTCATGGCGAGCATGGCAATGCCTTGCTTTCACGCTGGCCGGTGATCTTCCACGGCCATGAAGACATGTCCGATCACCGCTTCGAGCAACGGGGCCTGCTGCATGTCGAGCTGAAGGTGCACGGACAGATCCTGCATGTGATCGTGGTGCACCTCGGGTTGATCGCCGGCAGCCGTGTGCGGCAGGTCGAGCAATTGGGACACTATGTGGCGCGTGAAATTCCCGACCACGTTCCCCTGCTGGTGGCTGGCGATTTCAACGACTGGGGCGGCAAGCTGCGTTCAGCGATGGCGCGCCTGGGTCTGCGCGATGGCAGCCGTGAACGCGCGCCCACCTATCCCTCCCGACTGCCGCTGACGCAGCTCGATTACGTCTATGCCCGGGGTCTGGATCCCTTGCGCGTGACCGTCCCGCGGGGGCGCAACTGGGCCCGCATGTCCGACCACCTGCCGCTGATCGCGGAATTCGCGTTCTGATCGTCCCGCCATGCCCTTGCGTCTGCCGCCCCTGCGCACTGGCCACAGCCTGGACCTGCTGGAGGGGAGCGCCGAGCTGTTTCCCGCGCTGATCGCCGCCATCGATGCGGCGGTCCATGAGGTCTGGCTGGAAAGCTACATCTTTGATTTCACCGGCGCCAGCGTGGAGGTCGCTCAGGCCCTGGAGCGCGCGTCGCGTCGCGGTGTGGCCGTGCGCGTCGTGGTGGACGGCTTCGGGACGCCGCTGCTTCCGTTCGAATGGCGCCGTCGCTTTCGCCTCACCGGCGTGGACTGGCAGGTCTACGCGCCTGTGGGCAGCCTGGGCGTGCTGTGGCCGGGCAGCTGGCGGCGCCTGCACCGCAAGCTGTGCGTGGTCGACGAGGCGGTGGCGTTTTGCGGGGGCATCAACATCCTGGACGACCTGCACGATCCGGGGCATGGCCACCTGCAGGCTCCCCGCCTGGACTTCGCCGTGCGGGTGCGCGGCCCCCTGGTGGCCGATGTGCGGCAGATGATCCGCCAGGTGTGGCAGCGGCTGCGGGCCCTGCACACGCTCAACCCGCATGCCCTGGCAGAGGCCCTGAAGCCTCCCCGGCTCCAGACGGCGCAGGACCAGGCGTGGGCGGGACATCAGCGCGCGGCCCTCATGCTGCGGGACAACCTGCGGCGCCGCTCGCACATCGAGCGGGCCTACCTGCGTGCCATCGGGCGGGCGCAGCGCGAGATCCTGATCGCGAATGCCTATTTCGTGCCGGGACGCCGCCTGCGCCAGGCGCTCGAGCGCGCGGCGCAGCGCGGGGTGCAGGTGACGCTGCTGCTGCAGGGGCGCTACGAGTACTTCATGCAGTACTACGCCTCCAGGCCGGTCTATGGCAGCCTGCTGCGCGCGGGGGTCACCATCCACGAGTACTCGCCCAGCTTCCTGCATGCGAAGGTGGCGGTCATCGACGGCCGCTGGGCGACGGTGGGCTCCTCCAACCTGGACCCCCTGAGTCTCTTGCTGGCGCGCGAAGCGAACGTGGTGGTCGAGGACGAGGCCTTCGCCGGTCAGCTGCGTGAGCGCCTGATGCAGGCCATTGCCCACCATGGGCAGGTGATGGACCCGGCCCGCTACGAGCGCCGTCCGCTGCTGGAGCGCGTGCTGGAGCGGCTTGCGCTGGGGCTCATGCGCGCTGCGCTGGCGATCCAAGGCAAGAAATACCTGTGACCTGCAGCGGGCAGGAAGGCCCGCCGGTTAAGTCCTTGGTACCCATGCGGCGGGTGAGTCCGGCAATTCCCCGGCCTCGCGGTGGCGGGGAGCCCGGGTGTTAGCATCCTCCATGCTGATGAAAGCCGAACCCCTCAAGCCCGCCGCCGCTGATGCCGACATCGGTACCCCCGTGTCGGTGAAGATCCGCGAGCGGATCCAGGCCGCCCGCAAGCGTTTCCATGCCAACGACAACATCGCCGAGTTCATCGAGCCGGGCGAGTTGGAGGGCTTGCTGGACGAAGTGGCCGGCAAGATGGAGGGCGTCCTGGACAGCCTCGTCATCGACACGGATAGCGACCACAACACCGCCGACACCGCGCGGCGCGTGGCCAAGATGTACGTGAACGAGGTGTTCCGCGGCCGCTACGTGAAGGCGCCGACCATCACCGAATTCCCGAATGCCGAGCACCTGAACGAGCTGATGATCGTCGGCCCGATCACCGTGCGTTCGGCCTGCAGCCACCATTTCTGCCCGGTCATCGGCCGGGTCTGGATTGGCGTGCTGCCCAACGAGCACACCAACGTGATCGGCCTGTCCAAGTACGCGCGGCTGGCCGAGTGGGTGATGGGACGTCCCCAGATCCAGGAGGAGGCCGTGGTGCAACTGGCCGACCTGATCATGGACAAGACGCAACCCGACGGCCTGGCCATCGTGATGGAGGCCAGCCACTACTGCATGGCGTGGCGCGGCGTGAAGGACATGGACAGCAAGATGATCAATTCGGTCATGCGCGGCGTGTTCCTGAAAGACTCCGCCCTGCGCCGCGAATTCCTGTCGCTGATCCCCAAGGGGAACTGACATGCTGGTTCGACTTCTTTATTGCAGCCGCTCGGTGGACCCCAGTCCCGCCGCCATCGAATCCATCCTGGCGCAGTCGCGCCAGCACAATCCCATCACCGGCATCACCGGCATCCTGTGCTACGGCGGCGGCATCTTCCTGCAGGCCATCGAGGGCGGGCGCATGGCGGTGTCCGAGTTGTACGGCCACATCCAGAAGGATCCGCGTCACAAGGACGTGGCCCTGCTCCATTACGAGGAAATCACCGAGCGCCGTTTCGGCGGTTGGACCATGGGGCAGGTGAACATCAGCAAGGTGAACCAGTCCATCCTGCTGAAGTACGCCGAGCGGCCCGAGCTGGATCCGTATTCCGTGTCCGGGCGCGTCTCGCTGGCCCTGCTCGAAGACCTGATGGCGACCGCCGCGATCTGCGGCCGGGTCTGAGGCCTTGCCGGATCTCCTGGGCTGCGATTTCTCCAGCAGCCCCACCCAGCGCAAACCCATCGTCCTGGCCTGCGGCGCGCGCCGCGGCGATGCCGTGCTGCTTGACCGCATCGAGAGCTTCTCCTCGCTGCCCTCCTTCGGCGCGCGACTCGCGCAAGCGGGCGACTGGGTAGGGGGTTTCGACGTGCCTTTCGGCCTGCCGCGTGAACTCGTCGAACACCTGGGGTGGCCCTTGCAGTGGGCGGATTGCATGGCGTATTACTGCGGCCTCACGCGTGCGCAGATCCGCGAGACCTTCGCCGCCTTCTGCGATGCGCGCCCGGTGGGCGGCAAGTTCGCGCACCGCGCCTTCGACAAGCAGGCTGGCTCCAGTCCCTCCATGAAATGGGTGAACCCGCCCGTGGCCTACATGCTGCACGCCGCGGTGCCCCTGCTGCTGCAGGCGGGCGTGCACCTTCCGGGCCTGCATGCGGGTGATCCCCGGCGCGTGGCGCTGGAGGCCTATCCGGGCCTGCTCGCGCGCGAGTTGATCGACCGCCGCAGCTACAAGAGCGACGATGCGGCCAAGCAGACGCCCGAGCGGCTGATCGCGCGCAAGGACCTCCTGGAGGCCCTGGAGGCAGGACGCACCCGCCTGGCCCTGCGCCTGAAAGTCACCCACGCGCAGCGCGATGCCCTGGTGGCTGACGCCAGCGGCGACAGCCTCGATGCCGTCCTGTGCCTGGTGCAGGCCGCCTGGGCCGAGCGGGTGGGTCCGCCGTCCTGGGGGCTGCCGCCGCAGGTGGATCCCCTGGAAGGCTGGATCCTCACGGCCTGAGCGCATCACGCGCCGTTTCAGGCGCTGTGACGCCCGAAGGCCACCAGGGCCTCCAGGTCGGTGCGGTACAGGCGCAGCATCGGACTGTCGTCCAGCGCGCCGGCGCGTTGCAGCAGCCTTTCCACGGGCAGCTTGATGCCGCTGATATGCAGGGTCACGCCGCGGCTTTCCAGGTAGCGGCGCAACTGGCCGAAGACCTCCACGCCCGTGGCGTCGATTCGGTTGATCGGCTGTGCGAACAGGCACACATGCCGCACCTGCGGATGCTGCGCCAGGTGTTCGACGATGGCGCGCTCCAGGGCGCTGGCCGAGGCGAAGTCCAGTTCGTCGTCCATGCGCAGGGCATAGGTCTGAGGCGCGATGGGCGCGAGCTTCCACAGGTGGCGGTCACGCAGGCTGCCATCCGGGTGCAGGCCCACTTCGATGATGCGCGGGTGCAGCCGGTGGTACAGGAAATGCGCGAGCCCCAGCAGCACGCCCGCGAGCACGCCCCAGTAGATGTGGGGCGCCGACAGGAGCGTGGCCGCGAAGGTGGCGATCGCGATGCCTGCCTCCACCCGCTGCAGCTTCCAAAGCGAGGGAAAGAGCCTGGGCTTGATCAGGCCCAGAACCGCGGACACCACGATGGCAGCCAGCACCGCGGAGGGTACGTGGTACAGGGCTGGCATCAGCAGGAGCAAGGCCGCCAGCACCACGAGCGCGGCGCACACCGCCGACCATCCGGTGCGCGCACCGGCCTGCAGGGTGATGGCCGACCGCGAGAAGGAGGCGCTGGTGGGAAAGCTGCCGCTGAAGCCGGAGACGAGCTTGGCCACGCCCTGTCCGATCAGGTCCTGGTTGGCATCCCATCGCCGGCCTTCGCGCTGGTTCTCGATCTTGGCGCTCGAGGCCATCTCCAGCGAGCTGACCAGGGCGATCACGGTGGCGGGTGCGATGAGGGCCGCGAACTGCCCCCACTGCGGCAGCCCGGGCCAATAGGGTGCAGGCAGGCCGGCTGGCAGGTCGCCGATCACTGCGCCCCGCGTGGCGTACCCGGTGAGCGCACTCAGGACGGCTGCAGCGGCCAGCACCAGCAACACCACGGGGACGCGGGGCAGCAGGCGCTTGCCCGCCTCGAAGAGGGCGAGGCTGGTCAGGCCGTATCCCAGGGTTTCGGCGTTCAGCGTGGGTGCAGTCAGGACATGTGCCAAGGCACCCTTCAGCCCGATCAGGGCTGGCAGCTGCGAGGCAATGATCAACAGGGCGGCGGCCTGGGTGAAGCCTGCAAGCACCGGCGAACTCACGAGATTGAGCAGCCAGGCCGACCCGCTGGCGCCGACAGCCAGCTGCATCGCGCCCGAGATCAGGGCCAGCCACACGGCCAGGGCCACCCACTGCGGGCTGCCTGGTTCGGCCAGGCCCACCAGCGATGCGCCCACCAGCACGCAGCTCAGGGCCGCGGGGCCTACCGACAGGCGGGTCGATTGGCTGAAAAGCACCGCCGCCAGCATCGGCAGGAAGGCCGCATACAAGCCCGTGATCAGGGGCATGCCGGCCAGGCCTGCATAGGCGACGGACTGCGGGATCATGACCACCACCACGGTGAGGGCGGCGGTGAATTCTCCCCGCAGGAGCGCGGCATCGGGGCGTGGCCAGCGCAGGAAGGGGAGCCAACGGGACAGCTTGGACATCACCCCCGAGCTTAACGCCGAGGATTCGCGATCCCGGGCGGTCGCGCGCTGAGTTGTCCTACGCGGTGCCGGGTGCTGCACCGCCGTGTCCGCCTGCGGGGTCCGACCTAGAGTGCGGCGCATGTATCCAACCGTGAAGGAATGCGCCATGGCCTCTCTGCGATCATGGAACCCCTGTCTCTGGGCTTGCCTGGCGGTCCCGCTCGCCCTGAGCGCCTGCAGCGGCCGGGACGAAGACCAGACCGTGGGCCAGCGCGTCGACTCGGCCCTGGGCCGTGCCGGCGAGGTGGCCCGTGAAGTCCAGGAGGGCGGCCGCGAGGCAGGCCAGGATGCCCGCACGGCGACCATGGGCGCGGCCAGCCGTGCCAAGCAGGCTGCTTCGCAGGCGGGCGCCAAGGTGGACGATGCGAAGATCACCTCGCAGGTCAATGACAGCCTCGCGCAGGACAAGGACTTCGGGACGGGCGCGGTCGACGTCACGACCCGCGAGGGCGTCGTCACCCTCAGGGGCACCGCGCCCAGCGCCGCGGCCAAGGCCCGCGCCGCCGAGATCGCCCGCAATGTGAAGGACGTGAAGTCTGTCGAGAACCAGCTGTCGGTGCGCGGGGGCTGAGGCGTGCTCAACGCGTCGGCGGACGCACGATCAGGTTGTTGCGGACCGATTTGACGCCCTTGGCTTCGCGGGCGATGGCCTCGGCCCGCTCCTTCTCGGCCTCGGAGGTGGCGAAGCCCGAGAGAGCGACGGTGCCGTTGAGCGTGTCGACATTGATCGAGAGCCCGCCGGTGGTCTTGTCTTCCAGCAGGCGCGCCTTGACGGCGGTCGTGATGGCGGTGTCGTCGATGTAGCTGCCCACCGTGGTCTGTCCGCGCGTGACGGCGCAGCCCGCCGCGAAGACGGTCAGGACGGCGGCGCCCGCCAGGGCCAGGATGCGCAAGGCGTGAAGCATGCGTGCAGGGGTCATGTGAAGCTCCTTCGAAGTCGTGTTGCCAGGGGTGCGGGAGGCACTGCGGGACGCGCCGGCGGCCGCATCCATCTCCGCCGGCGCGCGTTCATCGTGAGCGCGGGTCGTGATCGCGCGCCCTGCTTCGGCTCGTGGCCAGAAGCGACATCGCCATCGAAGCCAGGTGGGGTGATTTCAGGACGGCGACCAGCACGCCCGTGAGGGAGATCAGCCGCCAGGGCCGTGCCATCACCAGCGCCGCGCCCAGGCCCGCCGCCAGGGCGATGAAGGCGGCAGGATGCCGCCGGCCCCAGTGGGAGAGCAAAGGCGCGGCAAGTCCGGCGGCCAGGCGCGCCGGGTGTTCTTCCCAATAGCGGCGGACCGATTCGCGCAGGGTGGTCCATCTGGAGGCACCGCCTGGCGCAGCGTCCTCCTGATCTTCAGGTGCAGGCTCCCCGCCGTGGCGTGACTGCTGCAGGTAGTCGAGGATGGCCAGTCGCGATTGCGCCAGGCGATCGCCGGCCTGGGTCTCCGGGGTCATGCCGATCCCAGCGCGCGCAGGGTCTCGATGTCGGCCTCGAGCTGCGCGCGCAATTCGGTCAGCGGCGCATGCGCCGGACGCTGGCGTGCCTGCACAAAGGCCACGGCGGCCAGTGCCAGCGCCGTGCCGGGCACGAGCAGCAGCATCCAGTGGAAATGTTGCTGGAGCGCGGCGAGCATCGCCGCCACGCCAGCGAGGATCAGGAAGACGAGGAACGACGTGACCGCGACGATCCAGGCGATGGCGCGCCGCACCAGCAGGCTGCCGGCCGTCGTGGCTTCCTCGTGGATCAAGGCGGCATAGCCGGCCAGGTGTTCCAGCACCAGGTCCGGCCGGCGCACCAGCACCGGGATGATGGGGTGCAGCGCCATGCCTTCGCCGCCAGTCAGAGGCGGTTGCCGCGGCGGCGCGCCAGGAGGACCACGGCCATCACCACGGCGCCGATGCCCGCCGCAATCAACGCGGACCGCATCGGACGGTCGGCGATGTAGCGGGAGGTGGCGCTCGAGTAGCGGTGCATCCTGCGCTGCGCCGCGCTGGCGGTATCGGCCATGCCCTCACGCAGGTCACGCATCTTGTCCGCGGCGCGTTCCAGCGCCTGCGCAGCGAACTCGCGCGTGCTGTCGATCACGCCGGCGCCGGCACTGGCGGCGGGATCGGCGATCGATCGCGACCAGGCGGCGCGCGCTTCACGGGA
>JACCDW011559738.1_pt1 | contig 10947 bp, 7 predicted proteins | sample 7449781 | NCBI WGS metagenome assembly JACCDW01 (sample SAMN15323449, study PRJNA562643) | freshwater metagenome | isolation source: river surface water | place: USA:Blue River Watershed | collected 2017-08-18
CCATCCTGGTGGACGAGGCCCGCACCTTCGGCATGGAAGGTTTGTTCCGACAGATCGGCATCTACAACCCCGACGGCCAGAAGTACACCCCGCAGGACCGCGACCAGGTGTCCTACTACAAGGAAGAAGTCAACGGCCAGATCCTGCAGGAAGGCATCAACGAGGCCGGCGGCATGGCCAGCTGGATTGCCGCGGCCACGTCGTATTCGACGAACAACCGCATCATGGTGCCGTTCTACATCTACTACTCGATGTTCGGCCTGCAGCGGGTGGGCGACCTGTGCTGGGCGGCGGGCGACATGCAGGCCCGCGGCTTCCTGCTCGGAGGCACCTCAGGGCGCACCACCCTGAACGGCGAAGGCCTGCAGCACGAGGACGGCCACAGCCACATCCTGGCGGCCACGATTCCGAACTGCATCTCCTACGACCCCACCTTCGCGCACGAAGTGGGCGTGATCATGCATCACGGCCTCAAGCGCATGGTCGAGAAGCAGGAGAACGTCTTCTACTACATCACCCTCCTGAACGAGAACTACCCGATGCCGGGCCTGACCGCGGGCACCGAGGAGGAAATCATCAAGGGCATGTACCTGTTCAAGCCCGGCGCGAAACTCACGCCGCGCGTGCAGCTGCTCGGGTCGGGCACGATCCTGCGCGAGTCGCTGGTCGCCCAGGAGATGCTCGAGAAGGAGTGGGGCGTGTCCGCCAGCGTCTGGAGCTGCCCCAGCTTCAACGAGCTGGCCCGTGACGGCCAGGACTGCGAACGCTGGAACCTGCTGCACCCCACCGAGAGGGCCCGCGTGCCCTTCGTGGCCCAGCAACTCGAGAAGCACACCGGCCCGGTCATCGCGTCCACGGACTACATCAAGGCCTACACCGAGCAGATCCGCCCGTACCTGCCCAAGGGGCGCACCTACAAGGTCCTGGGCACCGACGGCTTCGGCCGCAGCGACTTCCGCAGCAAGCTGCGCGAGCACTTCGAGGTCAATCGCCACTACATCGTCGTGGCGGCCCTGAAGGCGCTGAGCGAAGAGGGCACCGTGCCCGCCGCCAAGGTGGCCGAGGCGATCAAGAAGTACGGCCTGAAGGTCGATCGCGTCAACCCGCTGTACGCCTGATCCCGGGCGATTCAATCAAGAAGAACACGGAGAACAGGAAACATGGCGTTGATCGAAGTGAAGGTCCCCGACATCGGGGACTTCGACGAGGTGTCCGTCATCGAGCTGCTGGTCCAGCCCGGTGACACCGTCCAGCCCGAGCAGTCCCTGATCACGGTCGAATCCGACAAGGCCTCGATGGAGATCCCGTCGTCCGCGGGCGGCGTGGTCAAGGAGCTCAAGGTCAAGCTCGGCGACAAGGTGTCCGAGGGCACGGTGGTCGTGATGCTGGAAAGCGCTGGCGCGGCTGTGCCTGCGCCGGCACCTGCAGCCGCTCCGGCGGCTGCTGCACCCGCGCCCGCGCCTGCGGCACCAACCCCGGTGGCTGTGCCCGCCGCCCCGGCCGTGGCGCCTGCGCCCCTGCCGGAGCGCACCTCGCCGACGGCGGCTCTCGCACCGCACGAGCCCAGCGCCCCGTCGGACGCACTGCCCCATGCGTCTCCCTCGGTGCGCAAGTTCGCCCGCGAACTCGGTGTGCCGCTGCAGGAAGTCAAGGGCACGGGCGCCAAGGGGCGCATCACCCAGGAAGACGTGCAGGCCTTCACCAAGGCCGTCATGAGCGGCGCGGCCACCACGCGTGCCGCGGCCGCCCAGGCGCCCGCCGGCGCGGGCGGCGCGGGCCTGGACCTGCTGCCCTGGCCGAAGGTCGATTTCACCAAGTTCGGCGCCATCGAACGCAAGGATCTCTCGCGCATCAAGAAGATCAGCGCGGCCAACCTGCACCGCAACTGGGTGATGATCCCCCACGTCACCAACCATGACGATGCCGACATCACCGAGCTGGAAGCCTTCCGTGTCCAGTTGAACAAGGAGAACGAGAAGTCGGGCATCAAGGTCACCATGCTCGCCTTCCTGATCAAGGCCAGCGTGGCGGCGCTCAAGAAATTCCCCGAGTTCAACAGCTCCCTGGATGGCGATCAGCTGGTCCTGAAGCAGTATTTCCACATCGGCTTTGCGGCGGACACGCCCAACGGCCTGGTCGTGCCTGTGATCCGCGATGCCGACAAGAAGGGCATCTTCCAGATCAGCCAGGAGATGGGCGAGCTGGCCAAGAAGGCCCGTGACGGCAAGCTCACGCCCGGCGAGATGCAGGGCGCGAGCTTCACCATCTCTTCGCTCGGCGGCATCGGAGGGCGCTACTTCACGCCCATCATCAATGCACCCGAGGTGGCCATCCTGGGCGTGTGCAAGAGCCAGACGGAACCGGTGTGGGACGGCAAGCAGTTCCAGCCGCGCCTGATGCTGCCGCTGTCGCTGTCCTGGGACCACCGGGTCATCGACGGCGCGGCGGCGGCCCGCTTCAACGTGTACCTCGGGCAGATCCTGGCGGATTTCCGCCGCGTGATGCTCTGACCGGCCTCGGGCTGTTTCGGCCCGGCTACCATTTGCCATGACCACTGTCGTAGTGGCCCGCAAGGGCGGGCAGATCGCCATCGCGGCCGATACCCTGGTGACCTTCGGCGACACGCGTCTGACGCATCGCTTCGAGGACAACAGCAAGATCTTCCGCATCGACACCGATGCCGGGCCCAGCTACATCGGCATGGCCGGCACGGTGGCCCACTTCCCGGTGCTGCGCAAGGCGCTGAACTCGATGCCGCGCGAGATCCTGCAGCTCGGCAGCAAGGACGAGGTGTTCGACACCTTCACCAAGCTGCACCCTTACCTCAAGGAAAACTTCTTCCTCCAGACCAAGGAGGAGGACAGCGACCCCTACGAGTCCAGCCAGTTCAGCGTGGTCATCGCCAACGCCAGCGGCATCTACGGCCTCTACAGCTATCGCGAGGTCTTCGAGTTCAAGGAATTCTGGGGCATCGGTTCGGGCCGCAGCTTTGCCCTGGGGGCCATGCACACGGCCTACGGCAAGGCCAAGACCGCGCGCGAGGTCGTCGAGGCCGGCATGGCCGCGGGCTGCGAGTTCGACCGCAACTCCGCGGGGCCCTGGGATGTATTCACCGTCAAAACCAAGGAAAAAAATCCATGAGTCGTGTTGAAGTCAAGGTGCCGGACATCGGCGATTTCTCCGAAGTGGCGGTGATCGAGGTCCTGGTCCAACCGGGTGACACGATCAAGGCCGAACAGTCCCTGGTCACCGTCGAAAGTGACAAGGCCTCGATGGAGATCCCGTCCAGCCACGCGGGTGTGGTCAAGGAGCTCAAGGTCAAGCTTGGCGACAAGGTGTCCGAGGGCTCGGTGCTGCTGGTGCTGGAGGCGCAGGCGGGCGCTTCGGCGTCAACCCCTGCACCTGCCCCTGCACCTGCTGCGAGCGCCGCCCCCGCGCCTGCCGCTCAGGCTGCTCCAGCCGCTGTGCCGACTCCTGCGCCCGCTGTCGCTGCAGCGCCTGCCGCCAGCTACGCCGGTGGGGCCGACCTCGAGTGCGACCTGCTGGTGCTCGGCGCCGGCCCCGGCGGTTACTCCGCCGCCTTCCGCGCCGCGGACCTGGGCATGAAGGTCGTTCTGGTCGAACGCTACGCCACGCTGGGCGGCGTGTGTCTGAACGTGGGCTGCATCCCCTCCAAGGCCTTGCTGCACGTGGCGGCGGTCATGGACGAAGTGAGCCATTTCGAGTCGCTGGGCGTGAGCTTCGGCAAACCGACGATCGACATCGACAAGCTGCGCGCGCACAAGGGCAAGGTGGTGGGCAAGCTCACTGGCGGCCTGGCCGCCATGGCCAAGATGCGCAAGGTCACGATCGTGCGTGGCTACGGCGCCTTCCTCGACCCGCACCATGTGCAGGTGGAAGAGACCACGGGTGACGGCCAGGACAAGACCGGCAAGACCCAGACGATCAAGTTCAAGCAGGCCATCATCGCGGCCGGTTCGCAGGCGGTGCGCCTGCCGTTCATGCCGGACGATCCGCGCGTGGTGGATTCCACCGGCGCGCTGGGCCTGGCCTCCGTTCCCAAGCGCATGCTGGTGCTGGGCGGCGGCATCATCGGACTGGAGATGGGCACCGTGTACTCCACGCTGGGCGCGCGCCTGGACGTGGTGGAAATGATGGACGGCTTGATGCAGGGCGCCGACCGCGACCTGGTCAAGGTGTGGCAGAAGATGAACGCGCCGCGCTTTGACCACGTCATGCTCAAGACCAAGACGGTGGGCGCCGAGGCCACGAAGGACGGCATCCTCGTGCGTTTCGAGGGCGAGCAGGCGCCCAAGGAACCGCAGCGGTATGACCTGGTGCTGCAGGCCGTGGGCCGCACGCCCAACGGCAGGAAGATCGGCGCGGACAAGGCCGGCGTCGCCGTGAGCGACCGCGGCTTCATCCCGGTGGACAAGCAGATGCGCACCAACGTGCCGCACATCTTTGCCATCGGCGATGTGGTGGGGCAGCCCATGCTGGCCCACAAGGCGGTGCATGAGGCCCATGTCGCGGCCGAGGTGGCCGCGGGCCAGAAGGCCTTCTTCGACGCCCGCGTGATTCCCAGCGTGGCCTACACCGACCCCGAGGTGGCCTGGGTGGGCCTGACCGAGGACCAGGCCAAGGCCGAGGGCATCGCGGTGAAGAAGGGGATGTTCCCCTGGACCGCCTCGGGCCGCGCGATCGCCAACGGGCGTGACGAGGGCTTCACCAAGCTGCTGTTCGACAAGGAGAGCGGCCGGATCCTGGGCGGCGGCATCGTCGGCACGCATGCCGGCGACATGATCGGCGAGGTCGCCCTGGCCATCGAGATGGGTGCCGACGAAGTGGATATCGGCAAGACCATCCATCCGCACCCCACCCTGGGCGAGAGCATCGGCATGGCGGCCGAAGCCGCTCACGGGACGTGTACCGACCTGCCCCCGGCGCGCAAGTAACCCACCGGGCGGCGGCCCTGGCGGGGCGCAGTCGAACCGAAGCTGGAAAGCGGGGCGTCGCGTGTCAGCGCCGCTCGAGCGCGGCATCGGCGGCGGCTGCGCGGTCGCCAGCGCCGATCACCCGGCGTGCGCCGTCGAAGCGGCGGCGCCAGTAGCTGCCGCCCATGTCCTCGACACGCACCTCGGCGCCCGGCTTGGGCGCGTGGATGAACTTGCCGTCGCCCACGTAGATGCCGACGTGGCTGAACGCACGGCGCATGGTGTTGAAGAAGACGAGGTCTCCGGGCTGGAGGTCCTGGCGGTCGATGACCTCGGTCGCGGCGGCCTGCTCGTTCGCCTGGCGCGGCAGGACCAGACCCACGGTCTGTTCGTAGATGGCGCGCACGAAGCCGCTGCAGTCGAACCCCGTCGCGGCGGAGTCGCCCCCACGCCGGTAGGGCACACCCAGGAAACCCATGGCGTGGACGACCAGTTCCGCGGTGTGATCGCGCACGGTGGCACCGACCTGCCCGATGCGTTCGAGCAGCCCCTTGTCCGCCATGAAGCGGCCCATCTCGTCGTCCGCAGCCGATGGCGCGGCCCACGCGGGCAGGGCCAGCGCCAGGGCGAGCAGGGGGATCAACAGGGGGACCAGAAGGCGGCGCAACATGGGGGGCGAAGCTTAACAGGGGAGGGCTCCGCCCGCCATCCCCCGGTAACCGGTTGGCATTCATTTTCCGCCTGTCACCAACCCTTCTCGCGGTCCTGTGCCCCGGTTGCCCGTCGGTGCATCGCGCCTCTCGCACAATGGGGCACGCGTCGTCTGCCGGAGCCTTCATGTTGCTGCGTATCGCCTGGATCCTGATGTCCGCCATGGCCGGGGGGTGGGGCGCTGCCGCCACCGCCCACGCGACCTCCCCGCCCTGGAGCGGGGGGACCGTGCGGGTGCAGACCGTGGCCAGCGGACTCGAGCACCCCTGGTCCCTGGCCTTTCTGCCCGAGGGCGGTTTCCTGGTGACCGAGCGTCCGGGCCGGCTGCGTGTGATCGACCCCCAGGGCCGCCTGGGCCCGCCGCTGGCGGGGCTGCCCGAGGTGGCGGCGCGCGGCCAGGGCGGGCTGCTGGATGTGGTCCTGGACGCTGGCTTCGAACGCAATCGCACCCTGTACTTCTGTTTCTCGGAACCGGCCGAAGGCGGCACCAACAGCACCGCCCTGGCCCGCGCCCGCCTGGCCGCAGGGAGCCAACGCCTGGAGGAGGTCCGTGTCATCTTCAGCCAGCAGCCGCGCGTGGCCAGCCCCCTGCATTTCGGCTGCCGCATCGTGCAGATGCCCGACGGCCACCTGTTCCTGGTACTGGGCGAGCGATTCAACCGCATGCAGGACGCGCAGAAGCTGGACAACCACCTGGGCAAGGTCCTGCGCCTCACCCCCGAGGGCGCCCCGGCGCCGGGCAACCCCTACCTAGGACGCCCCGCGATCCGTCCCGAGATCTGGAGCTACGGTCACCGCAACCCCCAGGGGGCGACGCTGGGGCCCGATGGACGCTTCTGGATGCACGAGCATGGGCCGCAGGGCGGGGATGAAATCAACCTGCCGCAGCCTGGACGCAACTACGGCTGGCCGCTCGTGACCTTCGGGGAGCAGTACGGCGGCGGCCCGATCGGGGAAGGGCTCACCGCCAAGCCGGGTATGGAGCCACCCCTGTACCACTGGACCCCCTCGATCGCGCCGTCCGGCATGGCTTTTCTCACCAGCGACCGCTACGGGCCGGCCTGGCGCGGCAACCTGTTCGTCGGTTCCCTGAAGTTCCAGCAGCTGGTGCGCCTGGAGCTGGCCGGCGGGCGCGTGGTGCGCGAGCAGCGGCTGGACGGTGTGGGCGAGCGCCTGCGCGATGTCCGGCAGGGACCCGACGGGTTCTTGTACCTGCTCACGGACAGCCCCCAGGGGCGCCTGTTGCGGGTGGTGCCCCCGTGATCATGCTTTTGTCTACAGACCTGCTCGCACGGGGTGCCCGCCACCCGGCGCGTGTCAGTTGCGAGACAGCGCCGACCGCTCCAATCCGACCCCATGTTGCTTGACCCAGAAGACTCCCAGCTCGTGCTGGTGGACTACCAGCAGCGCCTGATGCCGGCGCTGCATGACGGCGCGGGTGCCCTGGCCCATGCCTGCCGGCTCGCCCAGGTGGCGCGCGCCCTGGCGGTCCCGCTGTTCGCCACCGAGCAGAATCCTGCGGGCCTGGGGCCGACGGTGGACCCCTTGCGTGCGCAGGTCGGATCGGCGCTGCCCAAGATGGATTTCAGCGCGGCGCAGGTGCTCTTGCCACGCCTGCGCCCCGCGCCCCGGCCCGCGGCAGGCAATGCGCGCAGCCTGCCCCGCCACCTGCAGAAACCGGCGGCGCCCACGCCGGGCCGTGATACGGTGGTCATCGCCGGTTGCGAGGCGCATGTCTGCCTGCTGCAGACGGCGCTGGAGCTGCTGGACGAGGAATTCGACGTCTGCGTCGTCACCGACGCCTGCGCCTCGCGCACCGAGCGCAATCGCGACGCCGCCTTCGACCGTCTGGCGTCCGCGGGCGCGGAGCTGGTCACCACCGAGATGGTGGCGTTCGAGTGGCTGCGAAGCGCCGACCACCCGCAATTCAAGGAAGTGCTGGGCTGGATCAAGTGACCCCGCCCGGGCCCTGCAGGAACAACGAGGAGAAGAGTCCATGACCTACGCTGAGTTCTACCGCCGCTCGGTCGACGAGCCCGAGGCCTTCTGGGGCGAGCAGGCCCGCCTGATCGATTGGCAGACCCCGCCCCAGCGGATCCTGGACAACGACCGGGCGCCGTTCACCCGCTGGTTTGTCGGGGGCACCACCAACCTGTGCCACAACGCGGTGGACCGTCACCTGAAGGACCGCCCGAACCAGCCGGCCCTGATCCACGTCTCCACCGAGACGGGCCGCGAGGAGACCTACACCTTCGCCCAATTGCACGACCAGGTGCAGCGTGCCGCGGCGGCGATCCGCAGCCTCGGCGTGGGCCGGGGCGATCGTGTCCTGATCTACATGCCCATGGTGCCCGAGGCCATCTTCGCGATGCTCGCCTGCGCGCGCATCGGCGCCATCCACTCGGTGGTGTTCGGCGGCTTCGCCTCGGTGTCGCTGGCCTCGCGCATCGAGGACGCCTCGCCCAAGCTGATCGTGAGCGCCGATGCCGGCTCTCGCGGCGGCAAGGTGGTGCCGTACAAGCCGCTGCTGGATGAAGCGATCCGCCTGTCCAGCCACAAGCCCGGCGCGGTGCTGATGGTCGACCGCGGGCTGGCGCCCATGGACCGCGTGGCCGGCCGCGACCACGACTGGAAGGCCCTGACCGAGCGCCACGCCGGCGTGCAGGTGCCCTGCGAGTGGCTGGATGCCACCGACATCAGCTACACCATCTACACCAGCGGCACCACCGGCAAGCCCAAGGGCGTGCAGCGTGACGTGGGCGGCTACGCGGTGGCCCTGGCCGCCAGCATGAAGCACATCTTCCAGGGCAAGCCGGGCCAGACCTACTTCTGCACCAGCGACATCGGCTGGGTGGTGGGCCACAGCTACATCGTCTATGGCCCGCTGATCGCGGGCATGGCGACCATCGTCTACGAAGGCCTGCCGATCCGCCCGGACGCCGGCATCTGGTGGCAGCTGGTCGAGAAGTACAAGGCCAACGTCATGTTCAGCGCGCCCACCGCGGTGCGTGTACTCAAAAAGTACGACGAGGCCTTCCTCAAGAAGTACGACCTGTCCAGCCTGCAAAGCCTGTTCCTGGCGGGCGAGCCGCTGGACGAGCCCACCGCCCGCTGGATCAGCGACGCCCTGGGCGTGCCGATCATCGACAACTACTGGCAGACCGAGACCGGCTGGCCGCTCATGACCATCGCCAACGGCGTGGAAAAGAAGGCCAGCAAGTTCGGCAGCCCGGGCCTGCCGATGTACGGCTGGAAGGTCAAGCTGGTGCACGAAACCACCGGGGAGGAGCTCACGAAGCCCAACGAAAAGGGCGTGGTGGTCGTCGAATCGCCCACGCCCCCGGGCTTCATGCAGACCGTCTGGCGCGACGATGCCCGCTTCGTCAAGACCTACTGGCAAAGCATCCCCGGCAAGACGCTTTACAGCACCTTCGACTGGGGCATCCGCGACGAAGACGGCTACTACTACATCCTCGGTCGCACCGACGACGTGATCAACGTCGCCGGCCACCGCCTGGGCACCCGCGAGATCGAGGAGAGCATCTCCAGCCACAAGGCGGTCGCCGAGGTGGCGGTGGTGGGCGTGGCCGACAACGTCAAGGGCCAGGTGGCCATGGCCTTCGCGGTCCTGCGTGACCCCTCGGCCTTCCCCGACGAGGCGGCCCGCCTGAAGCTCGAGGGCGAGATCATGAAGGTGGTCGACGGCCAGCTCGGCGCCGTGGCCCGCCCGGCGCGGGTGCGCTTCGTGACCCTGCTGCCCAAGACCCGCAGCGGCAAGCTGCTGCGGCGCGCCATCCAGGCGGTCTGCGAGGGACGCGATCCCGGCGACCTCACCACCATCGAGGACCCGTCCACGCTGCAGCAGATCAAGGACCAGGTCCAGGCCGGGTGAAAGTACGCGTCCTGGCGGGTTCCGGCCCCGCCCAGGATGAGTTTCAGTGGCACAATCGCCGGGTTACTTGGTCCTTCCAGCCACAGTCGCATCCGCCAATCGGTCCAGCCGTGTCGCGGGAGGTTGTCTAACCAGCTCAAGCGCCCTGCAGGGGTGCGGAAAGTAGCGAACCATGAGTGAGACGAACACCGTCTACAGCGCCTACCAAGGCAGCACCTATCTCTTCGGGGGCAACGCGCCCTATGTCGAAGAGATGTACGAAAACTACCTGGCCAATCCCGGCAGCGTGCCCGACACCTGGCGCGACTACTTCGACGCGCTCCAGCACGTGCCGGCCGTCGACGGGACCGACGCCAAGGACGTGCCCCACCTGCCCGTCATCAACGCCTTCGCCGAGCGCGCCAAGGCCGGTGGCACCAAGGTGGTCGTGGCCAGCGGCGACGCCGAGATGGGCCGCAAGCGGACCGCGGCGCAGCAGCTGATCGCCGCCTACCGCAACGTGGGCCAGCGCTGGGCCGACCTCGACCCCTTGAAGCGCACCGAGCGCCCCGCGATCCCCGAGCTCGAGCCGTCCTTCTACGGCTTCACCGATGCCGACCAGGAGACGGTGTTCGACACCAGCAACACCTTCTTCGGCAAGAACACGATGTCGCTGCGCGAGTTGATCAACGCGCTGCGCGAGACCTACTGCGGCACCATCGGCGCCGAGTACATGTTCATCTCCGACCAGGCGCAAAAGCGCTGGTGGCAGCAGAAGCTCGAGTCCATCCGCAGCAAGCCCAACTTCCTGGCCGAGCGCAAGAAGCACATCCTCGACCGCCTCACCGCCGCCGAGGGCCTGGAGCGCTACCTGCACACCAAGTACGTCGGCCAGAAGCGCTTCTCGCTCGAAGGCGGCGAGAGCTTCATCGCCGCGATGGACGAACTGATCCAGCTCGCCGGCGAGAAGGGCGTGCAGGAGATCGTGATCGGCATGGCCCACCGCGGCCGCCTGAACGTGCTGGTGAACACCCTGGGCAAGATGCCCGGCGACCTGTTCGCCGAGTTCGACCACACCGCGCCTGAAGACCTGCCCGCGGGTGACGTGAAGTACCACCAGGGCTTCAGCTCCGACGTCACCACCCGTGGCGGCCCGGTGCACCTGTCGCTGGCCTTCAACCCCTCGCACCTGGAGATCGTCAACCCGGTGGTCGAGGGCAGCGTGCGCGCCCGCATGGACCGCCGCGGCGACCCGCAGGGCCGCCAGGTGCTGCCGGTGCTGGTGCACGGCGACGCTGCATTTGCCGGCCAGGGCGTGGTGATGGAGACGCTGGCGCTGGCGCAGACGCGCGGTTACTACACCGGCGGTACGGTGCATGTCGTTATCAACAACCAGATCGGCTTCACGACCAGCGACCCACGCGACTCGCG
>JACCDW011004675.1_pt1 | contig 10946 bp, 16 predicted proteins | sample 7449781 | NCBI WGS metagenome assembly JACCDW01 (sample SAMN15323449, study PRJNA562643) | freshwater metagenome | isolation source: river surface water | place: USA:Blue River Watershed | collected 2017-08-18
ACCACGAACTGCACGATGGTCAGGATCAGGAACACCACCAGACCGACCACCAGGTTGCCGCCCACCACGAAATTGCCGAAGGTCTCGATGATGTGGCCGGCGTCACCTTCCAGCAGGATCAGGCGGGTCGTCGCGATGGAGATCCCCAGCCTGAACAGGGTGGTGATCAGCAGGACGGACGGAAAGCTCGAGAACGCGAGCGGCGAGGGCAGGTACATGGCCACCATCAGGAGCATGGCGGAGCCTGTCATGTTCAGGCCGATCAGGACGTCCACCAGCCACGTGGGCAGCGGCAGGATCATCATGAACACGATGGCCACCAGCATGATGGCCAGCACGATGTCATTGCGGCTCGTGGCCAGCAGAACGATGCGTTGCAGTCGATCCTGAAGCTTCATGCGGTCAATCGAGGGTGGGTGTGACCGGGGGCGTCACGGGTTGACGGTCAACGAAGGCTTCGATCGCTGTCTTGGCCTCGCTGCGCCGACTGAGCATGGCCAGGGCCTGGGCCTTGAGCAGATCCTTTGCGGACGGTGCACTGGCGATGCGTACGGCGCGCTCCAGCACCTGGAGAGCGCGAAGGGCGGCGCCATTGCGCAAGTGGGCCGTGGCCAGTGCCAGCAGCGTTCTCGTGTCACCGGGACGCAGCGAATCCAGGGCTTCCAGCAAGATCGCAGCCTTTTGCGGCTGGGCGTTTTGAAGCAGGCCGTGGGCCAGAATGTACAGAGCGGTGGCTTCACGGGGCGACATGGGGCTCTCACGCTTGGTAGAGGGCCTCACGGAACGTGCGTGCGAGTTCACGCCATTCCTGTTCCTCTGCGAGGATCTTGGCGGCGCGCTCAAGCACCTCGGGGCGCCCGTGCCGCTCACTGGCGCGTTGTACGGTTCGGCGCGCGTCCTCGAGCGCACGATTGAAAAGCCGGGGCAGCAGCAGGTCTGGCTCCGGCACCGCAGGGAGGATCATGGCGTCGATGTGAGCGTCCAGGGCATAGCCCGCAAGGAGGCGCTCCAGCACCGATTGGTGTTGATGCGCAGGCGGCGCCAGCCGTTGCAGCGCGGATATTGCGGGGAGGTCCTGCTGGCCGGGCCGCTCGCGGTGGGTGATGGCGTCGATGCCGCGGGCAAAAAAACCCTCCGTCCCGACAATCCTTTCAGCCATGGCGATCCTCCGCCGCCGTCACGTCGGAGAGCCACTGGCCCAGCGCGGCGATCGCCCCGGAAAGCGCCGACGCGGTAAACACCCGGGCTGGCAGCCGGGTGCTGGCGATCAGCAAGGTGTCGCCCCCGTGGCCAGAAAGCGCGAGTTGGATATCCACGGGCGGGAAGCACTCGGTGTGGGCCATTCGCAAGGCCCGCGACGCCCGCTGCGGCGCTGCATACCCCACCAGACAACCCATGGAGACCAGCACCTCCTGGTGCCCCCGGCGAACCCTGGGCTCGAGCGTCACCGGCATTCCGGATGGCAGGGTCAGCCGCACGGCGCCCCGGGCGTTCAGGCGCAATGCATCGACTCCAAGCTGCCGCCCGAATTCATCCAGGGTAACGTCGATCCAATCCATGGTTTACGCTTGTGCGTCTTCCTCGTCGATGCACAGGTCCAGCGCCTCCTGGGCGGCATCGAGCAGGCGCTCGCGCGCCTTGGGATCGGGGAAGACTCCGGCCGGCAGCGTCTGCGCCATCCGCTTGAGCCCGGTGATCAGGACGATGCGTGCCTGCGTCTGGTGAATGCCGCATCGGTCGGCCACCTGCAGGAATCGGTGGGCGCTCAGCCACTTTTCGTCCAGGAGGCTGACCAGACTTTTCATCAGGTCCAGGGCTTCCGCACGGGTGTCATCTTCAGGCGCCTGAGCCATCGTCACGATCCTGACGCGGTCGGGTCTTGTGCAGGCTGCGGACGGTACGAACCAGGGATCGTGCCTCATCAAACAGCGTGTTCAGGCACTTCAGGTGGTACAGATCGGTGACCAGCGTTTGCAGCAGCACGCGCTCGCGGGCGCTACCCATCGCGTAGAGGCACGTTCCGAGTGCCTCCACCAGGTGGTGGATGGCCTTGTCCAGGCGGCGGCCATCCCGGTCAGCCAATGCGAGCACTTCACGGAAGGCCTGCACAAGGGTGGGCTTGTCCAGTACGGTGTGGACGGAGGCCTGGAAGCTGGCAACCGCCTGTGCCGTCTCACCAAAGGCCGCAGCGTGGTCGATGGTGGTGAGGTCCGCCTGTACCGGGAAGCCTTCCAGGGCTTCCAAATCGGCCAGCCGCTGCTCCAGTCGCTCGATGACCTCAGCCGGAGCGGATTCGGCGACAGCCACCTCGATCGCCTGCTGCAGCAGGAGGTACTGGTCGGTGGACGTTCCTGCAGAGGTGTCTTGCGGCTCGAAAAGAGCGCCCGGGCGCTCGACCCTTCTCAGAAGGGTGCGCACCTGGAGTTCACGCGCCTGCGCGTCCTGCGGCTGCCGTGATTTTTCAAGGTATTCGTTGATTTGCGCCAGTGTGAGACGGCGTGTCGAGCGGCCCGGCGCGACGCGGCGGCGCCCGTGCTCGCGGCGCTCAATCGTCTCGCTGAGATGGAGTCCCACCTCCTCGGCGGCGTCCAGGAGCAACGAGACGCCGTCCTTCACGATCACACTGTCCCCGCGGTCGGGCGGGCGAAGGGCGATGACCTGCGCATCGCGGTCGGCTTTGCTCGAGCCGCTCGCATGCCAATGGGAATCTGGAAGGGAATGCACGGCGCAGGCGTGAGTGGAGGGGGTGGGGCGCAAAAAGCCTGGGGTCCAGTAGTAACGATTGCGCGGCCGCAGTTCCCTCGTGTGTGACCGGTCTGTGTCCCTTCGGAACCACACTCGTCCATTCGTTACTTAGCGAGCCATCCAGGGTCCATTCGAAAAAGGTGGCCGTTTCTGACAGTGGGGAGTCAACGTGAACGATCTCGAGGAATTCGTCGCCAGTACCGATGCCTTGATTGCCCAGACCGCCACCTTCATTCGGGAAAGCCGCGAGCGTCTCGTCCGGGACGTCCAATGGCTACGGGAAAAGGGCATCGACCTGGACGCACTCAAGGCACAGGCCGACACCAGGCGCGCCCTGGCCGAAAGCGTGGAATCGCTGTTCGCGGCGCGAGCGGATCCAGCCCCCCGAGAGTCCACCCGGCTCAGGCTATTCATGCATCGCAAGATGCTACGCCGCTTGGTCTGACGACATCCGATTGAACCACGACGAGCCGGAACCGACGATGACAGACTCAAAAATTGGTGAACTCGCGCCAATCACTGCTGGCCGTACCGCAGATGAAAAGGCAGCCAATCTGGTGGGCATCTTCTTGATCCAGTGCATGGGAAAAGCCGATAAGGGTCTGGACGGTCTGAGTGAAAAGAACGAGTTGATCGGCCAATACAACGATCTGCTGGCAAAGCTTGGAAAGCTCGACGCCATGATCGCCGGTTCAAAGAACAACGACGAATTGAAAAAGGCCTTGGACAAAGAGCCCACCTTGCTGAATGAAATCAACGCCGCGATCAATGGGATAGGCCTCAATCTGTTCGACCGGTCGATTGGGCCTGATCAAGGGCCGGAAAAGTCAATCGACTCGCTGATGACGCGCTGCGTGATCGATTCGGCTAAGAGAATACTGAGAGGTCAGTGGGATAGCGATCCGTCGACAGTCAAAAGTCTTTTTGCCACCCTTCAAGAGCCCGCGCCGACCAACTCGAAATTCGATGATATCCCTGATGACGCATGGATAAAGCTGGCTTTGAAGATCTGGCCGCGTGGGACAAGCGACCATGTACTGACGACGGTACGCACAGATCTGAATCCAATTTTCCAACGGGGTGAAAAACTGGAGGTGGAAGGTTGGTCGTATCAGCCGGTTCCTCCGATGAATGCAGTTCTTGCCTTTCATTTTGTGAATTTGATACGTGAGGAAGCGGTCCAAAGATACAAGAATGAGATGTGGTGGCGAAATTACCCCTTGAATCGAGGCCATGACGGTGGCGACGTCTTCGAGGCCCTGCAGAAGGTCAAGACCCTGATCAGTATTGAAAGCAACGAGCTGCAGAAGATGACGATGCTGGCCAACGCGGACATGCAGCTTGTCACACGCGCCTTGGACGCGCTCTCAGAGATCCTCAACAAGATGTTCTCCGGCCTCGACAAGATCCTCGCCGCAATGTAACGATCGACACGAGACCACGGGCATCATGACGCTGAGCCAGACTTCACAATTCGCCGGGCAATCGGCGCCAGATGTCACCTGCTCATTGGGCGATCACATCGCCCGGGGGGGAAGCCTTCGGGACATCCTGCCTTTCAGCGAAGTGGACGATGAATCGCTCTACGCCCTGGGGTATGGCCTGTACGGCCAGGCCAGTTATGCCCTGGCCATGCCGATCTTTGCCTTGCTGGTCGCCCGCGAAGGTGCCGATCCCCGCTTCAATGCCGCCTACGCCGCATGCCTTCACATGCAGGATCGTCATGAGCTGGCCATCAAGTACTACTTGACGGCTTTCATCCTCGACCCAGCCAACCCTGCGCTGATCTTTCATGTTTGCGAATGCCTGCTGGCCACCGGACAACAAGGCCCCGCCCGGCAGTTTCTGGACGTGGTGGAGGAGATGTGCGAGGCGGGACTTCACGATCCCATCCTGAAGAAAGCGCAGGGGCTTTCTGCCTTGCTCGATGCAGCCATTCAAACACCCAAAGAAGGGAGCCTAAATGACTAGCACTGTAAGTAAACCGGGGTTCACCAATATCGGTTGCCTGATCGATTACGTGACGTTCTTGTCCGGAGGCGCCTCCAGCGACGACGATTACTGTAGCAGTGAAGAGTTCCTCCAATTCATCAACTCGGGTGGGGGCGGCGCACCAGAGCTCAACAAGCCAAAGCGAAAACTCACCCACGAGCAAATGATGGTGATGCTGAGCCTGCTGGTGGATTCAAGCGCTGCAAAGCAGGACAGGCAGGCCGAGACCGAGATCAGTCAAGCCAACCTGGCAGTAGAAAACCAAAGCAACGCGCTGGTTGCAGAAAACAATGAGACCATGGCGCTTCAAGAAAAGTTGGCGCGAGCGAGCTGGATCCAAAAGACTCTTCACAAGTTAGTCAAGTTTATTCGCGTAGCCCAGGCCGCGCCGTGTCTGTGTCCAGTGATCGAGGGGATCATGAGGGCGGTGAAGATGCGCCAAATGCCGGGGCTGGGGCAAATGGCGGGGGGAGGGCTGTTGTTGACGATGGCTGCAATGCCGATCATCGACCTTGCCTTGTCAGCCGAGGGCGAGGGCCGGACGATCGAGGACCTCTTGGGAGGACAAGAGTGGGCTGTAGCGCTCCTCAGCCTGGATGCGGGGACTCTGCTCAAGATGGGTGTCGAGCAAACCGATGGCGCCGACGCCGCCACGATCTCGGCCATGGTGGCCGGAACCCTGCTCATGACATGCGTCATGGCAGCCGGAAGTTCCGCAGCCATGAAGGGATCCGGGGGCGATGACAAGGCGCTGTCCACTCTCAAGCTGCTCATGGGCATGACCTCGATGGCCGAGGGCGTTTGCACCATGGGACAGGGCATGCAGCAGCTGGAGTTGTCTGAGATTCAGCAAGACATTTCCAATTCGTCCGCCGATATGCAACTCATCGATATCGAAAAGCGACGGATCGAAGAGCGGATCCAGCGCAATCTCAAATTGCTGCCGGAGTTCAATCAACTCTCACAGACCATCTTCAAGAATGCAGCCGAATCCCTTGAGAACTATTTCGACAGCCTGTCCTCCCGGATCAACGCTCTGAAGCGTTCCACCGCCATGGCCTGATATTTCAGGGCAATTCCAGACATTTTTCCCATCCTCCACCTGCGAAGGAGAACTTCATGACCATTACCCCCTACGCGGATATTGACAAATCAAGAAATCCCCAAAGGGACTCTGTGAACAACCAACTGAAAGATCCGAATTCCCAAGATGCCATGGTGTCCAAAGTCCTTTCGCTGTTACGGTCTGCGGTCACTCAGACTCAAGGCAGTCTGACCGCCCGCGCTGATGCTTTGTCGGACGCCTTGGGCCAGGCTAACCGCCTCATCACGTACCTCCAGTCCACTAAACCGGACGCATTGAGCGACAAGGCAAAAGAACTCATCAATCTTTATGAACAGGGCTCGGCACTTTTCAATCAGTACGTTAAAGAGATTGCAGCCAAGGCGATTGAGGATGCAACGCCCTTGGCCGAGACGATCCTGCAGATCCCGGAGTCAAACCGAACCGAAAACATGGTCAGGTTCCTGACCCTGTACTACGAAATCCAGAACCGCATGCAGGAAGAGTTGACGACCCTCAGCGCGCTGAGCCTTCTCTCGCAGGTCCATGAACTTGAGACTGTTGAGCAAGAGATTCGGGATGAGGCAAAAGACATGAGGGCGGCTGAGCTGTCTCGTGGTTTATCCGGCATGTTCGGTGGTGCGATGCAGGCGGGAATGGGCTGTAGAGCCGCCGCAGCCAACAGGCAGCTGGGGAAGATGGACGCCGGGGTGAAGAACTACGAGAGGCAGGCCAGGGTTGCTGCGGATGCCGGTCGTTCAGGCGAGGCAAATACACACACGGCCAACGCTATACACCTTCATGAGCGTACGCTCGATAAACGGATGGTCTGGGAGCGCTCCACGATTGCTTCGAACGCCATGCCCAATGTCGTGGCTGGCTTCGGCGCAGGGGGCGCTGCTGATGCACAAGTGAATGCGGCCGATGATCGGGCTGACCAAACCAAGCACCAGGCGAGTGCGACGCAAGATGAAAAAAGTCACTCGGGCTATGAAGGCCTCAAAGAGGTCCTTGAACGTGCGAACTCTTCCATGCTGAACGTGGTGGGTGAATATCTGAAGGCGAAGGAAGAGCAATATAAGGCCGTGGCGCGGGTTTGATGCCGATGGCAACTCACCCCGTTCAATCGGAACTGGCCTGGATCACCGGTTTGTCGCAGGCCGTGGGAGCCGGCTTGGGTGAGGCTGCTGCACCCTTGCGCCTGGAGGAGGGGCAGCTCGATTTCCTGTGGCGCCTGGGACAGGAGTGTGCTGCACAGAGGCGGCATGAAGATTCGCTGGCCTGTTTCGCCGCGCTGGTGAATTTTCGTCTGAATCAACCGGCGTACCTTGACGCCATGGCTTCGACGTTGTTTCAGCTCGGTCGAGTCGAGGAGGCGCTCGCAGCCTTCCGAATTCTGGACCTGCTCGATCCCTTCAAGCCGCAGCACACCCTGTCTGTGGCGCAATGCCTCTTACCGCTCGGGCGCGCCGAAGAGGCTTTTCACCTGCTAGGTGTCGTGGTGGAGCACTGTCGCGACGATCCGTCGCAGTCGAGTGTCCTGCAGCGCGCTCAGGCGCTGCGGGATTTGCTGAGGATTTCAGATGGCCATCGTCATTGAGAGAGAAGAAATCAAGCTCTTGGCCGAGGTTGGCATGCTGGCGGCCACGCAGGCTGATTTGACCGCGGCCCGGGCCATTTTTGCGGCCATCGAGCAAGAGCGTCCGGACGCAGCGGCAGCGTATGCCGGTCTGGCCTTGGCGTATCTGTTCCGAGGGCGTTCCGAAGAAGCCGTGGAGTGCCTGCAGCGTGGCCTGTTGGCGGTGCCCGCCGCGGAGCAAAGTGATCTGCATGCCTTTCTGGTGCTGGCGTTCGAGGTGGAGGGTCGTCGTGCCGATAGCGAGCGCGCTCTTCGCGCGGCGGAAGATCATCCGTTTGCGCTTGCTGTCGCGGCATCTGTGCAACTCGCGCAGCCAGGAGGTTGACATGGACGTCAAGATGAATTTTCCCGGCACCGGAGCCGGGCAAAAGGGTCTCCACAAGGCGGCGCCACCTCAAGCCGTGGACGACGCTGTTCAGGAACAATTTCGACAGGCACTGGACGGCCCCACGCCGCCGTCGGTGACCCGTGACAGCGCCATTGGAGAAAAGGCCGGCCGTGAGGGCGGTTCGCTGGGGGATGCGATCCTTTCCGGGCTCGACCGGATGAGTACTGAATTCCAGACCGCCTGGTCTCACCGGCAGGACGTCATCGCAGCGGGGTACGGTGATATGTCCCCCGTCGAGCTGCTGAAGTTTCAGGCCCAGGTTCAAACCAGCAACACCGTGATTGACCTGCTGGCCAAGGGCGTGAGCAAGACGGTCCAGGGTGTCGAGCAACTCACCAAGATTCAATGACCGTGTGGTGCCGTCTTGTACGCAGGATCGGGGCGGTGCTTCTTGCCGCCACGGTGGCTGCTTGCAGTCGGCAGGTCGAACTGATGGCTGCATTGCCCGCAACCGAGGCGAACGAGATCATCGCAGCGCTCCAGGGGGCAGGTGTGCCCTCCGAAAAGGTGCCGGGCAAGGAGGGGCTCGCAGCCGTCATGGTCGCGGCTGCGGATGTCGGGCGTGCGGTCGACCTGCTGCGCGAAAAGGGCCTGCCGCGTGAGCGCTTTGCCGGCATGGGGCAGGTCTTCAAGAAAGAAGGCCTGATCTCCTCCCCCCTGGAGGAGCGTGCACGGTATGTGTATGCGCTGTCCCAGGAACTCGGGGCCACGCTGTCGCAGATCGACGGGGTGGTGTTCGCCCGCGTGCATGTGGTGCTTCCTGAGCGTGTGTCCGTGGGCGAAACTGCCATGCCATCGTCAGCGGCAGTGTTCATCAAGCACCAGGAAGGATACAACCTGGAGATGCTACAGCCCCTGGTGCGGCGTTTGGTGACGCACAGCATTCCAGGGCTGACGCCGGAGAAGGTGTCGATCGTCCTGGTGAGTGCCCAGCCCGCAAGGTCCAAGAACGAGCCGGCTGTCGGCTGGAGCGGATCCTCTCCGGCGATGGCCATCTGGACGGTGACGCTGCTGCTGGTGCTGGCAGCCCTGGGGGCGGGCGGTTTCTGGGTTTGGAAACAGGGATGGCCGCTGCGCATCTGGCGCAGCCCGCGTCCGACGGAGGGGTGATCCATCATGGACGCCTTGCACAGCTGCTGGCTCGATCGCCCCCTGGCGATGGAGTTCCTCCGATTCAACCTGCAGGTCGCCGGTTTGCTGCATCCGTCCCGCGAGGCCCCGTGGCGCGCAGGCGATGCTCCGCAGATTGGGAGCGGCGTCGGAGACGCGCTGGTGCCCGCGATTTTGCGTGGGCTGGAGCGGCATGCATCGTTGGAGATGCTGAGCGGGCTGGCCCCGCACGAGGGGGTCGTACCGGACTTCAACGATCCCACCCTGCCCGTGTTCATGGCACCCGCAGCATGTTTCGAACGGCTGATCGTCGCTTGCGGACTCGTGGTGCTGAGACCGGGTATCCGCCGGATCATCACACGGGATGAACTCCATGCGTTGCGCGCCGAGCTCTCGCCCGAGGAGCTTGCCTTTGCGCGAGGTCTTCCCAGTCAGTCCCTGTCCTGCATGGAATGCCTGGACGTCGTGGTGTCTCTGGGGCGGGTTCGTCCGCAGGTCATCGATCTCGGTCAGCAGGTGCTTTACATCGCGAGCAAACAGGCTACGCCCCCGGTAGCCTGCCGAGCACGTCTGCGGCTCCCGGCCAACCTGCAGCCCGAGTCGCTCCACCCCCCCCTCTCACAGTTGGAAGCCGCCAGCGCTTTGACTCTCGCGCGGGACGTGCTCAAGGAAGTCGATCCAGAATGGCTGTCGCTGTTTCCCGTTTGCCATTGAGGCGTTACGACACTTTCCAGGGTTTGGTGGATCCTGGATCCAAGGTCGTTTCACAGGAGTGCCTGCTGGCCTTGCGCGACGCAGGCTCGATCATCGAGTCTGCGACCGGGCGCGCACAGCTTATCGTTGCTGATGCCGCCGCCGCACATGAGGCCGAGCGCCGCAAGGGCTACGCGCAGGGTCTGGAGGAGGTTCGGCGCGAGCAGGCCACTCAGGCCATCGAGAACGTCGCACGCCACGTCGAATTCCTGGAGAAGTCGGAGGACCGCATCGTGGATCTGGTGATGCAGGCGGTGCGCAAGGTCGTCGACGGTTTTGACGACCAGGAGCGTACTGTGGCCGCGGTGCGCAGTGTGCTGTCTGCCGCTCGCGACCAGAAGCAGGTGACCTTGCGACTCAGCCCCGAGCATGCCGAAGCGCTACGCGCGCAAATCCAGGACATGATGGTCGCGTTCCCCAGCATCGGGTTCATCGATGTAGTCCCGGAACGTCGGCTGGTGGGCGATGCATGCGTACTCGAGAGTGAAATGGGCGTGGTCGAGGTCAGCATCGAGAGCCAACTGGCGGCCATCCAGGCCGCCTTCGATCGCACACTCGGGCGATCCGCTTGAGACGAGGCGGCCTTGCACTCCCTCGACTACGTCACGCGCCTGATGGCCTTGGCCCTGGATGAGGCCCCCGCGCTGAAGATCAAGGGTCGTGTGATCCAGGTCGTCGGCACCATCATCAAGGCGGCGGTTCCCCGGGTGAAGGTGGGCGAGATCTGCCTGCTGCGCAACCCCGGGGAGGACTTCGAGATGAAGGCCGAGGTCGTGGGTTTCGTGCGTAACGCGGCAATCCTGACCCCGCTGGGTGAGATCCAGGGCTTGAGTGGCGCCACGGAGGTGATTCCGACCGGGCAGCCACACAGGGTGGGGGTGGGGCCCGAGTTGCTCGGGCGGGTGCTGGACGGCCTGGGCCATCCGATCGACGAGGCGACCGCCGGCCCTTTGCGGCTGAGGCTGTCTTATCCCGTTTACGCGGATGCGCCAGATCCCCTGACGCGCAGGCTGATCGAGCGCCCTTTGCCCCTGGGAGTGCGGGTGCTCGATGCCATGCTGACTTGCGGGGAAGGCCAGCGCATGGGCGTCTTCGCAGCGGCGGGCGGTGGCAAATCGACCCTGATGGCGATGATGGTCAAAGGCGCCGCGGTCGACGTGGTGGTCATCGCCCTGATCGGGGAGCGCGGGCGCGAGGTTCGCGAGTTCATCGAGGACGAGTTGGGAGAGGAAGGGCGTCGGCGCAGCGTGATTGTG
>JACCDW011917665.1_pt1 | contig 10943 bp, 12 predicted proteins | sample 7449781 | NCBI WGS metagenome assembly JACCDW01 (sample SAMN15323449, study PRJNA562643) | freshwater metagenome | isolation source: river surface water | place: USA:Blue River Watershed | collected 2017-08-18
TAAATAAATGAATACAATATCCAGTCGCTTAAAAAATTATAACGAAATTAAAAAAATACTTTCGGAAGAAAACCAAGTTGATAAATGCGGTCTCGAACCTTTCGATTATAAACAAATCGGTTCGGGAAGCGTTTCGGGTATTGCAATGAAGTTAAAAATACCAAAAGAAAATCCTACCCATACTCTCATTGCAAAAGTAATGGAATACAATTCAAGTAATCGTAGAGAAATTTCAAACTATGAACGTTTTAAAAAAGATGTCTTAACAAAACGATCTCCCCATTTTCCTTTAATATGGGAAAGTATCGATTGTAAAGACAAGTGTCATTTTATCAATCCCGATCAAATCGAAGAATATTTGGACGATGAAGAAGCGTATGAAAAATGGAGTGAAATAAAAGATCAATACTGTTTTATGTTATTCGCGGAATTATTCAAAGGAGATTGTAACCAGTTTTGTAAAAAGTATAAATACAACGTTGATCTGTATTTATCGATTGTTTCGCAAGTATTGATGGGATTATTTTTAGTTGATGAAAAAGACCTTGCGCACGGTGATTTACACTGCGGAAATGTACTTTACAGCTATATTGATTCTTCTAAAGAAGTCGTTGATGAAAACAAATATTTTAAATATATCGTTGATGCACAAACTACAATTTACATTAAACATTTTAATACACTGTTTGTACTTTGGGATTTTGAAAAGATGAAAAAAGTTGGAACACCGTCTTCTCATGCACTTAGCAGTCGTTGGTTAGAAGACCGTGAATTTGATTTTGAAGAAGACGAACCTCCTAACTGTGTGTACTGGGACATGACAGTTTTTCTTGACGCGCTCATCCATTTTTATCGTGGAAACTCGGACACACTCGATTATTTAAAAAGTGTCTATCTTGCTTACACTTATCGCTTTATTAACAATGATAAGAAAAGAGAAGTAGATGTTGACGGGAAAAACTATACCGTTAAAGAATTGCTAATCAAATTAAGCGCTTATTTAGAAAATACCGTACTGTTACATAACACCGAAATTTCTCCTGATCAAATTACAGCTACCTTTGATTTGAGAAAGAAAGGCGTGAAACAAAGTAAAAAGACTCGTAGAAAGAAAAAAAGCAAAAATGTGTTATAATTGATTATAATTTTGAATCTCCAAACAACGATTTACATCACCTTTTCGATCCATTTCTACCTTGTCTATCTCAAAATAAAGGGGAATATCATTTGTCAGCAAAGAAACAATATTTACCACATGATTTCCTCCTGCGTACAGTACACATAATTTTGATTTATTTTTAAAAACAACTTTTAATAATCGAGCAATCGTATACAAATCAACCATTGGAGATGTACAACATAATGCAATCGATTCGTACACAAACCGACCTCCCCGTTCATCGCCATTGGATACATTTTTGATCCACTTGGAGAAAGAACGTATCGTATCTTCATCGATTTCCTCGTAAAAAGATAAATACTTGTCAATCGATTTTTTATACAAACCAATCCAATCTATATCTTTGAATTCGTTTAACTGATTTAATTCTTTTATTAAAATCGATTTGGAGTTTTCCATATAGATTGGATCTTTTTGAAGAATATTGAACAAATTCTTCGCAAATTGAAGTGTATTCAATTTACGTACTGGTTTTCCCAATTTTCGATAGCGCTTTTTATAATCGATTTTTTTTGAATAAAACTCATCCTCCACATTTAACAATCCTCCTAGTAAATACCAATCAATATTGGTCAAGTTTGACAAATAAGTCAAATTAAATTGTGATTCAATCACATTATACATGTGACTAGGCTGTCTGACGTCAATTGAATGCCATCTTACCGAATGTGTACATCGTGCATGATAATACCCAAGATTTTCAACGTATGAGTAGTATTGATTTAATAAAATAGGTTTTCGACATAATCCACACGTTTCATTAAATTGGATAGATGTATTTTTAGTTAAATGCATAAGAGATTGTTTTTGTGACTGAATGGCAAGATGGACCACTTCAGACAGGGGGCTTTTTATTCGGTAAACCTCTTTATCAGGATCCTTGAAATGAAACCAATTCTCTACGAAATAATCAACCGGTTGATCAACCGATCCAAGATTGGCCAATAATTGAACAAACATTCCACTGGAAGGAGAAATCGTATACATATCCATATCTCGTTTATTATCACATACACCGTCAAATCCGGAATGTTCATCTCCAAATAAAAGAAAGGACGGTATTCCCTCGATCGTTGATTGAAGATGGTAATAATTGACAGGACCCGACCATCGTTTAATTAAAAAATTGTTTAGTTGCAGACCATTCATATGTTATTTTATATTATTGTTGTTTATTGTTGTTATTTATAAAATTATGACGTTTTCTGAATTCTTTAAAATTAGCCAAACGCAATTCATTCTTAAAAGTTTATATCTCTATGTAAGATATAAACGAAATATGGTCGCAAATGATACTAAAAACAATGTATTTGATAATTGGACGGAATACCAAATCCGTATTTTATTTCGTGGATGGGAAACACAAACTGTATGGCAGTTTATTTTAAGCTGCGTTGCTATTTTTGGAGCTTGTTTGACGTTAAATCTTTTTGTTTTGTTAAAAGAATATATTAAAACGACAATTTATTCAAAATACAACCGTCAAAACGAAGAAAGAGTGGAATTGATCAGAGAATCGAGAGATCGGGATGTTTCTTATGATAAGTGCTGTAATTGTGTAAGGTTTGGGTATTTTTTGATATCAATTCTGTATTATATGAATTTGATCTTTATAACGCTCTGCGCAACCACATTTAATCCATGGATCTGTTTGTCCATTGTGCTAGGCTATTCTACAGGTGAACTGATGATTTTTCACAAGCAAATGACATTTGATTATGAAAAATACGCCTAATCTGTTTTATACTGATCCACACAATTTTTAACACTAACAAATCGTTTTGTTTGTTTTTTGATTACACTTTCAGAAAGATGGTTAAACTTATCAGGATGATTCTGACGCATCCATTGTCTCCAATCTTTTTTTATATTAGCGACATCAATTCCTTCCTTTTCCAAAATACGAATACAGTTTTCTTGATCATAATGTCGATAGTCGAATTCGGCACTAATCTCGCTCTTAGGAACTTCTATATTTTCAAATAAGATTTTATTCATGTATTTTACATTCTTCATTTTATGCAACAAAGCTTTTGTATCAGGAACTTTCACATCTCTGCTAAAACGTTTCATATAGGTTAAAAACATTTCCTCCAGTTCTTTCAAAAAGGTTACAAAGGAATCGCTTTGAGATGATGTCTTGTTTAAAAATAAATAATACTTTCGAACAAAATGACACAACATTGCCATATCCCAATAGATACTGCTCACTGGTTTTAATGTGGTATCAAATTTGTGTGTTTTAAGCCATTTACTTGAATGAGGGGTTGGATCTCCTTTCTTTTCGCTTTTTTCAAGATCCCATATGATAAACAATGCGTTTTGATGACTAACATAAAATGATGTTTTGTCATCAACGATATACTTAAAGTATTTATCTTTTGTATTCGTATCTCCAATTTTTTGGTAAAGAACGTTTCCGACGTGAAAATCGCAGTGTCCTAACTGATAATAGTCAAGTACATATAAACCCATTAAACATTGAACGAGGAGAGACGTCAAACCCTTTATCGTATGATGTTTCGACATAAAATCGATCACGTCTCCGTCATATAATTCGTTAAATAAAAGAAAACAGCTATTTTGTTGTATATCCTTCCACATATTAACACGATATTCATTCTTGAGATCATACTTGTCTAAAATTTCATCCACTTTAATGAAAGAACATTTACCATTACAATCGGTTCCCTCGAACGCAAGAGGAAAGTGAGGTGTGTAACCGTTTAACACGTCTTGTTTAAATTTTTGATAGTATTCATATTCATAGGCAAAGTGTTTATGCATAACTTTTACCGCGAGATCTTCGTTTTTAAAAGAAGTTAGTTTGAAGACAGCACCTACGGTACTTGCGGACCCGATACGTTTGTATGCTTTAAAACTATTCAAACTGCATTTAGAGTCTTTTTTGATTAATTTCAAAGATCCTTTTATGCTGGAATAATTTTGTATACGGGTTTTCAATATCTTGTTTCGTATCATATTTTTATATTTTTAATTATAACAAATAATATAAAATATGAAAAAATCGATTCGTAGAAAAAGAAACAAGCTTATGGCTATGGCAGCGAAACCCAATTTGCATCGATTTAATAGACTGTTTTTATGTCATTGTACATCGTTTAACCAATATCGTGTAAACAATACTAAACTTTTTACTATCATCGGAGAACTTCACCATATGGCTTTAGATCATAAAAGAATTATCGATGAATGCAAGGGAAATTTTATGATCGATGACTATATTCGTGTGGTAAATGACGAAAGTCTTAAAAACGGTAAAAAACTCACGGTTTTTATCGAACTTAGTCCAGTTGACTTACTTGTAAGCCACCAGTCTAACAATTTATGGAGAATTGAACAATTTAACCATTGGCTTGTCTCTCAAGGACAATCTCCGATTGAATATGAACGGGTTGACATACGACGTGTTAAAAAAGGTCCCAATTTATTTTTGGATCGTATTTACAATCCAAATGAATACGACAACATCACATTGAAAATGCTCGAAGATGAACAAAAAAACGACTCGTATGTTTTAGGGACGTTGATGGACTTGTTGAATAAACTATTAGAAAAAGAAGAAATGTACGAACCAATCCATCTAGAGATGTTAGGAGGTATGTTTCTTAAGATTTTGGAAGAAATAAACAACATTTTACCGTTACTAGAACCGTTAATGAATTCTCATTCAAAGAAAACGACCGTTCAAGAAATTATCGATCAAAATGACGCAGACTCGGTAATTATCAATGAAATTGTTCAAAAGTACATTTATGTCTTTACATCAGTAGTTGATTTGTATGCATTCATCCAAGTATTTCGAAATGATAAAAAAGCGGATCATATTATTTATTTGGTGGGCGAAAAACACGCTTATTTTATGAAAAAAGAATTTGAAAACGCTAGTGTAAAACAAAACGTACACTATCATCTTTACGAGGGACAGCCAGATATGAATGATGATGTTTTGATTGATGTATCGGGTTCATTTTACTGATTGTATATAAAGACAATTTAAATAAATATAAATATATCATAAATAATAAATAGTATGAATTTTATCGAAAACAGACTCGTTTCCTATCAGAAAATTGCACAATTATTACAAAGTGAAAACCAAGTAAACAAATGTGGTCTCAAACCTTTTCGATATACGCAATTTGGGTCAAAAAGTGCTAACGGAATCGCTTTCAAACTTAAAACAGAAGAAGGAGACGAATTGGTAGCAAAAGTGATGGGGTATGATCAAAATGTTCAGAGAGAGTCGGAATATTATGAAATGTTCAAAGAAGACGTGATAGATCAAAGTATGCCTCATTTTCCTCTGGTTTGGGAAAATTTACACTGTGTAGATCAGTGTTATTTCATCGATCCTGATGCCATTTCAGACTACTTGGATAATTACGAGTCAGATAAATGGGAAGAGATTAAAGAAAATAATTGTTTCATTTTATTTGCTGAATTATTTGACGGAGACCTAGAGTCGTTATGCAGAAAAGGAAAATGTATGGATTCTTTGGTTGCTTCGATGATCTCTCAAGTTGTGATGGCTTTGAGTCAAATGGAAAATGAAGGGATTTCACACGATGATCTACATTCTGGAAATATTCTTTACGCTTTTATTGAAAGAGACGAAGAGGTTAATACAGAAAATGAAATGTATTTTAAATATGTGATGAAGAATGGAGACGTGTTTTATATACGTCATTACAATACCTTATTCAGCTTATGGGATTTTGGAAATGTAAAAGAGATTGGTAGTGTGTCTTCTCGAAATAATGTGATGTGGTTGAAAAAAAGAAATTTATTGATCGGGAAGAGCGATGATATACTAAAAAGCATCGCACGTTTTTTCGATTCTTCTACGCCACAAGAACGTAAAATAATAAAATCAACTCCTTATTGGGATATGACAATATTGATGGATGATGTGAAACGAATGACAAAGACTGAATTTACGAAAAAAATAAAAGAATTCTTTTTTGAACACACTAAAAAATCATTGAAAAAGTTAAACAAAAATCCTGACTGGTTTAAAACACATAATGCAATGAAAGATGTATTGGTGGAGTTATCTGGAATGGAAGAGTTTTTTCAAACATTGTTGTATAATAAGAATGTATCTGAAGAAAAAGTGACTGCTACGTTTTATCCAGAAGGAAAGGAATAATTCATTTATTTCATAAAAATAAATGACGACGACTACAGGATTTGAACCTATGCGGGAGAACCCAATCGATTTCTAGTCGATCACCTTAACCACTCGGTCAAGTCGTCTTGTATGATTGTATATCTTTAAGTTATAATTAGCTTGTTAATGTACAAAAGTAAACCGTATTTGTGAGTAAAAAATTTAGGGAAAATTTAGGGAAAATTTAGGAAAAATATTTAGGAAAATTTAGGGAAAATTTAGGAAAAATTAGGGAAAATTTAGGAAAATTTTCCAAATCATTTAGACAAGCAAGGGAAAGTGTATAAAAGTTGTGGGGGTGAGAATGGGAGAAAAGTTATTTTACATATCTAAAAAGTAAAAAATCGTCTACACACACAAAATTTGTGTGTGTGGGTGTTTTTATTTCTATTTTTTATAGAAAAATGTTTAAAATATAAAAATAAATTGAAAAACAATTTGATTATTTTCATTACATATTTATTTTTATTAACGAAAAATTTTACCGTTTTTGACGAGATCTTTTTGAGACAAATTTATAAAATAATATAAAATTGGACATATTATTAAGAAAAAATACGAAAAATAAAAAGTAAAGATGTTTTTATACAACCTATAAAATAAGTTAAATTATAAATATTTTACAAAAATTGTAAAGAATTTGTAAAATATTGTAAAATCTTTACAATTTTTGTAAAGAAATTTTTTTCTTGTTTAAAAATAAAGGCGTTTATAAAAATGGAAAAAACTTACAATTGTGATTTTTGTAAGAAAACATTTTCTACAAATACAATATTACAACAGCATCAAAAAACTGCAAAATATTGTCTTCGCCTGCGTGGTCAGGAATTAGAAAATACATTTCAATGCAAAGATTGTCTCAAAAATTTCACTAATAAAAATAGGTTATCCACCCATATTCCAATCTGTAAAAAAATACTTGAAGCAGAGTACAAAAATGTGGAAAAAGAACATGAAATCCTTAAAAAACAATTCAAAAAAGAAAAGGAAGAAATGCGAAAACAATTTGAAAAAGAAAACAAATCTCTCTTAAAACAACTTGAAGAAGAAAAAGAACGAAACAAACAATTACAAGAAACACTTTCTAAAATTGCAATGAATAGTAAAGGAAATACGACTCTTATTAACACTAATAGTAATAATAGCAACAATAATAACAAAAATAATTACACTCTTAATCTAAATGATTCGGAAGCAATGTCTAAATTTCTAGATGAGAATCTCGATAAAAATGTCGTCGGAGGTGGACAAAAAGCGTTAGCTCAACTTATTAGTAATAAATACTTGAAAGCGCCTGACGGAAAAGATCTTTATGTTTGCACGGACCCTTCTCGGCAAATGTTTGAATTTACAAACACAGACGGATATGTGGAAAAAGATGTAAAAGCCAATAAGCTAAAGCGTGCAATGATTGATGGAAAAGTCCATACCAAAGCTGCTGAAATCGGCCCTCAATTATGGATCAAAGAAGATGGAAGTTTTGATACAGAACGTCAAAACTACTATATTTTAAGAGTCACCGAAATAATGAACATCGAAAACGACGATCAAAAGTTTAGAGGCGAGTTGGCTCTTTTGAAAAGTTAAATATCACATTTAAACTATATCATATTATATAAAATTTGTAATATGACCCAAAACGATAAGTTTAAAAACTTTCTCTCTTATATGGGAGGATCCATGTTTCAGATTACTCTAGACAACCCCATCACCTCCTACCGACAACTTATTCAACAATACGCAAAAGATTCACTTGGAAACATCGTCGACCCCAAAATCGCACGACAAGAAGCCAATCGTGTTTTCCTTCGCACTCCTCTCTCTGCAAGTCTCTCTGGTCTTACACCACGCCTGTTTGGAGCGACATTTAAAACGGCCCCCAAATTCGGCTTTTTATGGGGTCTTACCGCCCTGACTGGACACTCCGAACCCAATATGATGACGGCAATTGGCGCCTCTATTTTTTCTTCTTTTTGTATCAATCCAATTCGAATGATTGAAAAACAGCAGAGAATCGAACTTCGTGAAAAAGGTATCATCAAACCCGTCATGGAAATTTTAAAAGAAGCTCGAGTACATTCTTTCAAACCTCTTTTTAGAGGAACAACACCGTTGATTGGTCATTCGGCAGCTAGCGCGACGACTGGTTTGGTCGGTCAGCCTAAACTTCAAAAATACATTCAAAAACAACTTATGGGGGACGACACCCATACAAAACATTTTTTCAACTTTTCCAAATCCAGCGCGAATCTCATCGCATCGGCACTTGTCAGCCCCATCTACGTGGTAATGACGAATCCTCTTTCCCGTTTGGAGGTGATTATGCAAACAAACCGTATTGACAGTAAAAGTGTTACATTACGAGAAGCTGTGAAAGAATTAGTAAAGGACAGTAAGACGTATGGATTAAAAGGAATGTTTCGAGGTCAAGGTATCGGTATTATAAAGGCTGTGATTTCTCTTAGCCTTTTCCACGAAGGCCGAATGATGATGGAAACGTTGTTGTATAAAAAATAGAGATTAAACTATATAAAATTGATTCTTATTTCTGATGCTAATGTAAAATGTAAAAATATAATTATGTCAACCGACGAAGAGAATCATCAAAAATGGGTGGAATGGCTTAGCGAAATGGATAAATATGTAAAAAACAATGTTTGTCTTTATGAAATGAAATCAATTCACGAACAAAAACTAAAAAATCCTCGCGTCCATCCAAATCAGGAGGGATTAGGAACACTTGATTTACTAACCACTTATGTTTATAATTATGATGGAGGTGTGATCGGGTCTGGCGGTCAGTATGAAGTGATTGAAAATATTCCTTACGGGGATGGAGTTGAAATGGGCGACCCAGATGAAGTCTGTAAAGAGATACGTGAACAAAAACAAAATGAGATGATGAATCGTATTAATGATATCATTTCTGAAAAGGGTGAAATTCGTATTGGAATGTATATCAAAGAAAGCTATACAGCACCTAGTTTTCATCTTATTTCAACAAATCATAATGAAGATCCAACTTACTACACAAAATGCGAAAAATATATGTATGACAATCATACGGTTGAGTTGTATTATATGGTTCGTTATGGAATTTCGTCCGATACGTATTATGTACTTTCTGGAATGTCAGAATGGACTGAAATTAGAGACATCCCCGTCAGAATTCCGTCGCCCGTTGGTCACGACAAGATCGACCAAATTCGTTTTATTTATGAGCATCTTGAAGGAATCGATTTGGATGCGATTTACGAGGAGATTAAAAAAATGCCCGATCAAGATTTTGGCACTGTGATGAAATTTTGCAACAAACATAATTTAACTTATTGTGAATTTGATTATATTTCCAAGAGGTAATAAATAATAAAAATGAAATTTATGGTTTAAATTTATGAAAATTTAAACGATATATATCTTCGAATATGAGCGCGATTGATCTGAACAAGGAATTTCATATCTCAGTGAACGGTGGTCTCGGAACCGACTATGCCAGACTAGCCGAGCTGGTGGAGGCGGGAGCGGATGTCAATTCTCGTGGGCATCGGAATGTTCCAGTTTCTGACTATTCAACCGCGTTGTCACAGGCAATGTTCCGGGAAAACTACGGTCTTTTTTCATTTTTGCTTGATTTAGGGGCGGATGTCAATTACATGACAAGAGAGAGTGGTTCTCTTCCACTTCACCGTGCAGTCAGTCTTTACGGAACGCGTCTTTACGGCAACCCTCAAATATTTGTCGAGGCACTCTTGGCTCGCGGCGCAGACCCCCATCTGCGATCGTTGCCATACAACGAGTCGGCGTACGAGTTGGCGCAGCGTCTTCGTCGATACAAATCAGTTGAGGTTATCAATCAGATGTGCCCTTTGCCTTAATCATAAAATATTTATTTCTTCTCATTCTCCTTTGGTGTAATGGTAACGTGAAGGGTTTCGAAAGGAACACCGCCTTTTCTAGAGATGGTTTGAGGAACATAGATATTGAATTCATTTTGTGTGGTACACACATACTTATCACCTCCAGCGGATTTGGCCTTCTTTTCTAATATAAATGTAAGTTCAGAACTCATATCTTATATATTTATATATAAGATTAGCATTTTAAAATCCATTTTTAAATTTTATCTTAAATATAAGTATTATAATAAAATGAAGCTTTCTAAAATCTCAAACGTACTCTTTGCCCTTTTCGCTCTTGTCGGATTGTCAAACGCACAATTGTTATCTACTGAATCGAACCAATGTGTTCGTTTTTCGGTTGCACAGGGAACTGGGTGTGCATGGATGTGTAACTATTGTGCCAATCAGCTTGGAACCAACAATTATTATTTTACCGATAATGTATGCACGTATCAGCAAGGGGAAGGTTGTGTAGGAAATCCGATTGCTGGTCAGACGTACACGTGTTGTTCAGCGGGTGATGTGACAAAAAAGGGTAAGAAGGATAAGAAGAAAAAAGAAAATAACGTATGCAAAAGAGAATACTCAATGTAAGTAATCGAATAGAAAATATCTAAAAAATAAATTTTTATATTTAATAGTAAATATAAATGGAAGAAACTCAAAAATA
>JACCDW010658695.1_pt1 | contig 10941 bp, 17 predicted proteins | sample 7449781 | NCBI WGS metagenome assembly JACCDW01 (sample SAMN15323449, study PRJNA562643) | freshwater metagenome | isolation source: river surface water | place: USA:Blue River Watershed | collected 2017-08-18
CTACCAACTACAACGTGCTCCGCGTGATGTCTGGTATGGGTGGTCTTGCCTACTCCAACTAAGCACCAGGGTCGGCCTGGGCCTCAGTATATATATTCTTTGTGTTTCATGGTAATAAGAATGTATAACTGAGTATCTTTTAACATCTATATTGATTCTGTTTGACAGAATAAAGATAGAATAGATCAAAAAAATCCTAAATATGCATAAGCCCCCAGATAATCAAGCCAAAGACAAGTGAATGAACAACAAGCCCAAGAGTTGTTGGGCAACCGGATTCATCCGCAAGTTTTCCAATGATTCCACCAAGCAGACCATTTGTTAGCTTGTAGGTGGTGGGGAGGGAAACAATCAAAAACACAATGATTGATTGGATCGTCGCAGAAATCTTGGTAGCTGTAGAAGGGGCCATTGTAATATAGAAACACAATATAAAATAGAGGCGATGAGTGGTAACGGTAGTGCAGCGGCCCCCCGAAATGACAGCGAACTCTTCAAAGGTTTAACTCCTCATCCAGATGAAACCAAACGTAACATGGGACGCCTCGTTTCTACAGCCAAGACCTCCGATGGAGAGGCCGTTGTGGAAATCACACCTCTTGGAGGGGGTGTTCTAGAACTTACATTTATTCGTGCTACACCCGAACACCCCTTCAAGAAAACTCTACAAGATTTCCTATGTTATGCAAAAAATCATGGATTTCGGTTGGTAAAGTTAACAGATGATGCACTTTTTGCACAAGAAGGATGTAAGTATAGTGCTCTTTTTTACAGGCTTTTCCAAGGAAAATATAGTTTATATGTGGATCAAGGGTTTCGCCCCACAGTCGATATTGAGCCTGCAAGAGAGATTCTTTTAAACTTTTCATTTGCGAATGCACAAAAACTTATTCCCTTGCTCAAAGATGTAAGAGGAAATGAAGCCGTAGTAGATCTACTTGCAGCACCGTCAGATCAGCCAACGTTTAGAGCTTGGATGTTATCAATACCCTGCGAGGCTATGAGAGAACTCATCAATAAAATTGACCAAATCGCTCACCATTATCAAGGCGTACCCAAAGATAATGCAGCAAACGACTTTCTCAAAGCCTGGAGAACATACAGGACAGCTCATGGGATCCTTGTCAGAGAGCCAGTGTGTCCACCTGCCAGTGGAGGTCGTCTACGATCCAAGAAACGAGCTGCATCGAGGGGCAAACACAAGTGCAGAGTCACCCGAAAGAGTCACAGTCATCGTAAAAGCTCTCGCAGGCCTAGGGCTTCCCGTAAAAGAGTATAATGAACCCCTAGTGGCCCAAAAACAATCTATGAAAAAACAAAACTGCTGTGCATGCACATTTGAACTCGATTCAGACAATCCTCGTTGTTCAATCTGCGGTTCGAAACAAACGCATAGTTGGGCATATACACAAGATGTAGATGGAGATACAACGTTTGAAACTCCATATACAACTATCATTCTTGATAGGGCCAGAAGAATGATTCTCCAGGCTGCGGAAGGGGCTATGCAGCGGAAACTCACTCTCTGTCTGTCTCGTCCTCCTGGACATCATGCATGCTCGGATAAGAAACGCAAGGGATTCTGCCATGTAAACTTTGTGATTGATGCACTTGACTTCTTTCATGGAAAGGGCCTTCGTGCTGTGATTGTAGATATTGATGCTCATCACGGCGATGGCACTGAACATGATATTTTGGAACGCGACTATGGATTCTATGCATCGATTCATGGATTTGGCCCGAATGTCTATCCAGGCACAGGTGCTACCTCCTCGGATCGGATTCTGAATCTGCCCCTAAGTAAGGACTCTAAAGACTCTGAATGGTTTGCGGCTTGGAACCAGAAGTTGATTCCCTTTGTAAAATCTGTAGAACCAGATATTCTTCTGCTTTCCTGCGGTCTGGATGCACATGAACAAGACATACTGGCTCCTCTCAAGTTGACGACAAGTTCTTACAATCAGATTGGGAGAGATTTGAAATCTCTAAATCTGCCTGTCTTTGCGATTCTAGAAGGTGGTTATTGCCTCCCTGTTTTGGGAGAAAGCATGAAGGGACTTGTGGCTGCTTTCTTATAACTTCCGTGTGTTTCTGCGGCGTCTTGCAATATTCTTTCGTGTTAAAGATCCACCCTTTTTCTTTTTCTTTTTATTTTTATTTTCCTCTGAATGTGATTTTGCTGCTGCCGCTCCTGAACTAGAGGATGAGGAAGAAGATGATGAGGAGGCAGCAGCAGCCCCTGAAGTAGAGGAGGAAGAAGAAGAGGATGAGGCTGCTGCTGATCTAGATTCCTCCTCACCAGCATAACTACTTGAACAACTACTACCCCCGCCCCCTGGATGATTTTTTTTCCAGAAATCTAAAATAGCATTTGCATATGCTTCTCGTGTTCGCCTATATAATATCTGTCTATCTTCCCATAGTTTTTTGTATCTTGCTTTTAAACTTTTAACATTTCCTTCAGCGGCCTTTGTTTTACCTTGTTTCTGTCCACTTGCGTGCGAAGATGATACAGCTATAATATGGCCAGCTTGCCCTGTTGCATTACCTCTGACAACTGAATGATTTGGAAGTTGTATAAAACCAGTGTTTTTTGTATGACTGCTTCCAGTACCCCTTGTTGGGGTATAGTTTGTTGTAATTTTTGATACTAAACTAGCCATTGTTGCAGATTTGTCAATATTTTCTCCTATTTCTCTTCCTAGAATCTCCCTATCTAAATTTTCTATGAAAGCTCGAATATGGGCCCGTTTTTGTTTATCTGACAAACCCCTTAACTCATTTAAGAATGAAATATCAATTGAAAGATCTTGTTGTATCAACCAAAAAAATTCTATTAGATTTTTATATAAATCAACAGCAGGTGCATTGTGTTTCCAACCTCTAAGGTTATGCAGACCATATTCACAGGAAAGCGTTTTAATTATTGATTCTATTTCATGTTTCTCTAAGGTTTTAGCTGGTTTTGTATATACCCCATGCCAACCTGTTGTATTTTTTGAAGAGCCACCCCCACCTCCATCGTCACCCTTTCCAGCACCAGAACCAGATCCAGCCGATTTTGGTCCCTTTGATCCTTTTCCAGACATTTCTAATAATAGATCTGTTTTTAAAAACCGGGTCTATAAATAGAAATGCCTCAGTTTCATAAGGCCCTAAAAGCTCTTCGGAATCAAAATACAAAGGAATTTAATCAACTTTATGCAGTTACTCCTCCTCCTAGCCCACCTCCCAGCCCACCTTCGAGCATGAAAAAGGTTCCCTCACAGTTTGAGCTGGCCTCTTTGGCCCTTCGCGAAGGAAGCCCGATCCCTTTTAATGAGAAATATGCAGTTTCGTCTCCTCGCCGAAGCCGCAGAAAAACACGACGTAGCAATCCTAAGCAGAGAAAATCGAGAAAATCCCGTAGAGTTTAGTTTGTCACCCACTGAATCGAAGGAGAAGTAAGACCTTGAATCGCATAGGCACGAAGGCCTGCCGCGTCCGAGTTCAAAACAACACCTGTTGAAATCGCAAAAATATTCGTAGAGAAAAAGAAGTTCGCACCGTTCGAGGCAGGAAGTCCGAGGCCATACACTATATTATAAGATTGACCAGTGGTTGTTGCATTGCCTGGTGCATGAAAGCCTAATAAACCATCTGTCGTTGCATTTATAGAAGAAACACTCTTTAATACAAAATAGTTTGTACTTGCTACAAATGTGGATAAAATAGGCCCTATTTGCGTAAATGTGCTAGGAGGATTTCTAGTATTTGCATTAGCGATTAAACGAATAGTGCTTAAAGTTGTCGTAGGTGTTGATCTTGCTTTGATTGCACAGGCATATAAATACGTATTTGCTTTAATAACCGGTGTTCCAAGCGATGAAATGTTTGCGGCAGCTGCATTAAGATTTGTCCACGCCGCTGTTGCGTTCACTGTGTCAAATGTATACTGGCTCGTACCTGCAAGTGATGTACCTGTAATATTTGCCTGCAACGCAAAATATTCTGGACCTGTTATACCGACCCAGGTTCCTGCAGGGGCTGCCTTATAGATTGCCTGGTTTGTCGTCAAGGATAGATAAATATTGTCAGAAGTATAGGGGTCTGGAGGGCCTGGAGGACCTGGAGGAGTATTCACCGTAATAAAAACAGGACAGGCATTGGATGAAATATCATAGGCTTGTTCAGCCTGTGTGGTATAGAGTGCACCTTCTAAAAGTTTGGGAATCGTACTTGCATCTGCTACTGAACCACTTTCAAGCTCCACTCGAAGTTGGCAACCACTTTGCACACGGCTCTGTTGTATAAGATAGTTTGCATAAATCATTTTATTTTGATTGCGTAAGGTCACGAAGGAAGCATCTTTGTAGTTTGTAGACATTCTGCCTATCTCTTTTAGATTCATATGAAAAATTGAGCCACTCGCAGCGTGGCTGATTAGTACCTTGACTATAATGGACACCCTCTGGGACGATTCGCGAATGGGTGAGCCGAGTCTCCTGAAATACAATGTTCACACACCTTTGCAGGCTCTTCCTGTTGAAAAACTCAAGAAAATCTCAGAGGCAACGGCTCTTCCTCTTGCCCTCATGCTTTACAATCTCCACGGGGATATGAATATTGGAATGTCCATCCGAACAGCTGTGATTCTCGGTTGTTCGGATGTCTATATTATTGGGCGTCGTAAATATGATCGTCGCCCTGAAGTAGGTGCAAGAAACTATATTCAGATTCATCGGCACCAAGAAATCTTGCCATCCTTCTTTGAAAAAAACAAACTTGTCCCAATTTTCGTAGAACAAGGAGGCCAAACTCTCGAATCCTTCTCGTTCAAACCCTATCTCCCTGGAAAACTTCCAGAAGGCTGGCGAGCTGTTCTGGTGCTCGGCTCAGAATCCTACGGGCTCCCCAAAACACTCCTACAAGCACTTCATGCACCGATTGTCAGTATTAGCCAGTATGGGGTTCTTCGGTCTCTGAATGTTGCGATAGCAGCCAGCATCGTGCTCTACGAGTACAGCAAACAGTGGCGAGAGTCTCGTATTATGTAATGATTCATCTTCATCATCGCCCCCTCGGGGCATTCCTCCAGCAGGCTTGTAAAAACCAGGTTGCAGCTCCTTAGTAAGTTCAGGACACTGACGCGACTTATGCTCTCGTTCACCACAAACAGTACAGGCCGCTGGGTTACTCATCTATTTGAGTTGAAAGGATCATTTTTAAACCTAAACCCAAATCTCAATTTCTACTAGAGATGTTCTATACAAGCTACAAGGAAGCTCATGAAGCACTAGGAATCCCAGGATCTTGGCAAAGAGGAACACAAGGAACAACAGAAGATGGAATCACAAGTATCAAGATAACGTCAAATCCACGTTCTCTTGATAAAATCAGTCCAGATCTTGATACTATTTATTATGTGGGCATCGGTGAAAAATCATCCCAAGGAGAGCCGTCAGCACATCAACTCCTGGAAGATCAGGCCCCTTTTTTTACAAGCAAACAGAAACAAAATAAAATCCCTGTGTTGATCAAACTAGAATCAGGTGTTGTCTACTATGCAGGCCTCTATACAGTCACGAAGATCTATAAACGTATATCACCCAAGGCCAAACGGTATTTTGAGATTCAGTTTAAGCACGTTGAAAGCCCCTAACCTGGATATTCCTTGGAATCTCTGGTGCAGGCGTTCCAGTCAGCCACCCAATACCCTTACTAATCCCTCCAATCATACTCAGAAGGAATGCAACCATCATAGCTCCATATAGGCTCTGTGAATGGTGTACGAGGCCCATAAGAACCTGACAGAATGTACTGTCCATTATCACAAGGCTCTGAATAAATCCCCAGACTCCTGTGGGTGCACAGAAGCAGACATAGGCATGCGTAGCAGAATAAGCAATGAACCCAACCCCCACAGCGGTAACAAACCCATACAAGCCGATATCAGAACACACTTGACTTACCTTGGACATTTTCGTCGTTTCCTTTACTGGCAAGCAAACACAGTTATTTTCGCCTTCAAGTTTAGGAATGCTTTCTGATATCTCTGAAGTCTCTGAGGTTTCCGATTGGTGGTTTATTCTTCTAGGCATCCTACTCGTGGATGTGATTGTTATCCTTCTTTCTCGCCATCTTCCTGAGATTTTTGGAAGAAACTTGAATATATGGTACGATAAGTTTGGTCTGAATGCTGTCTTAGCTGATGTTCTGATTATTGCCATCGGCTTTGCTATAGCACGATACGTCTATACCTGGTATATTAAACCCCAAATCGGCTGGAACCCGTTGTGGTTTGTCGGGCTTCTCCTGATTGTTCAGTTGATCCATGACATCTTATTCTATGTCGGTGTGATTCTTCCAATACCACGTGGCCTCAACTCAATGATGGATGTCTTCAAGGATTACAGCAAGGCGGGAGCCAAGATTCTTGCAGGGGATGCAGGAATGATGGTAGGCTCTGCTCTATTTGCGATGTGGTTGAAGGGTGCACCTGCCGATATTTCTGCATCTGTCGGTCTCCTCACAGCCTATACGCTCCCTTATAGTCTCTATACCAACTGGCAGAAGTAGACTGAGTAAGCATATTCTGCATTTTCTTCAAGAAGTTGATTCAACGCCGTCTTACGTCGTTCAATCGGTGTTCCACGAAGTTTCCGTGAGAGCCATTTCCATCGCCACTCAAACTTCAGAGCTGCGATTTTCTCAAAGGGCCCTACGTAACAAAAAAGGGTCCAGGTTTCTCCTGCCAGTACCTTTGCCTTTGTTGCTCTCGCACCGCCTACAAGCTCACAGTTATGCTGTCGCAGCCGCCTTTCAGGGTCGGTTGTGGCACCAATATACGTATTTCCAGAAGAGCTTGTAAGGCAATATACATACCAAGAGTCCATTATTCTCTGTTCAGCATCCATAGTTTAGATAGTGCTTGCGACAAAGTGGCTCGTATGTCTCAGCCCCTCCCACCAAGACCTGTGAATCCTCTGATGTCTTCCTGTAGGTGAAGAGAGCAGGAGTCGGTTCCTTGCACCGGCGACAGAATGCATGCCGCTTGATCACCGAATCACAATACGGAATGAGCTCCAGAACTTCACCGAATGGTCTTCTCTCTGCATCTCCATCGAGGCCAACACAAATCACATCTTTTCCATCACGTTCCACTGCAGTCAGCACAAACTCTTTGAGTTGTCCAAAGAACTGAGCCTCCTCAATAATAATAAGTTTTGCCTTCTTGTATTCATCTAAATCAAACACACCATAGAAGTCACCAACAGCTAAAGCAGGGCATCTATCAGAATCATGACTGACCACTTCGGGCTTCTTTCCATAGCGTGTATCGAAGTTATGTGTAATCACAAAGACCGGCCAGCCAATCGCCTTGTATTTTCGGACGGTTCCCAGGAGTTCAGAAGACTTGCCAGCGAACATTGGACCTAAGATTAGCTGAAGACTCATTCTACCTGCCCTTTCCTTACAATGAAATCGCTTCATTTTTTCCATGGGGGTTGATCAGAATAAACAGCTCGCATAGCCCAGAGTTGCGGATAATGCATAGTCACATCCACATCATTTTTGTAATAGCTTGCATATTCCTTCACTAAGATACGTTCTCCCTCTGGACTAATAATATGAATCTTATCTTCATGACGTGCCAGTATTTGCATTGTATCAGTGTATCCTGCAAAAAGTGCCATAGTATCTTCTGGAAATCCCTTCCAACGACAGAAGGCCCTAGCAAAAACATGTGGCCCTGTGATATCTAGAGGACCAGTGCCATATTTATGGGATTCTATATTCTCAAGAACCATATCGATCACTATTTTGAGAAGGGGGTGGCCAGCTTTACAGGCAATAAAGCCATTTAATAGACAGTTTTTGGGAATATCTCGCACGAGTACAAGTTCGTCGTCGGGTCGGATTATCTCGTCAAGTGGACGCAAACAAGTTGTTTTTGCATCTGCATAGACACCTCCAAACTTATAAAGCATACAATATCTCCAAAAATCTGCACGATACGCCCCAGGGACTAGCATGCTGTAGGCTTTTGCATATCTATCCCCAAATATATTCAATAAAAAGTTACAACATTCTGTATCGTTCCAGCAAACGTGTGTGTATCCTGGCTGCTTCTTAAAACTGTCTATCGCCTTTGTCATCTCATCAGTTTTTGTACCTTCTTTCCAAGTTTGAAAGATATAGGGAGGGATTTTCCAAAACTGCCGTTCAGGTTTAGAGCGAAATGAAATATAAGGGCCAAAAGAAAATGCCAGCAAGTTTGTATCGGATTTTGGAACTTCTATATGCTGATAGTCGCCTTTGTGATTCCGAGCAAGAATAAAAAACTCTTTACTCCACCCCCCTGAAATATCTGTGCGACGAACAAGCAATCGCAGATTCTTGTTTTCTGGCTCCATTTGGAAGCTCCATGTTTTCTCATTTGCAGGAGAAACAATACGGATTAACGCATCCATTCTTGTGTCAAATCTTATCTTTTCTTTAAGATGACAAACGCCCATTCACGGCCAAAAGAAGGAACCCATTTTTTACTTCGACTAATATGATATGACCCCTTTCCCTGCATCTCCTCATGAAGTATTTTTTCAATCTCAGGCACATCTCCATCATCCCATGGGAAAACACCACCAGCATTGATGCTCATGGATCCTTTGGGCTCCAACCAACCTGCAAGCTTCTTAAAAAGATTTCTCCAAGCTTCGTGTTTCAAATCAGGATCAACTAAATCAACGAAGATTCGGTCGTATTTCCGCTGTTCATTGATCACCAGAAAGATGTCTGAATGCTCTAGAGTGACACGCGGATCATCGAATGCCCCACAGTGCCAAGTTGGCTCTTTTGAACGAAAATAGTTTACAAGCTCTTCATCCCAGTCCAACATCGTTACGCTAGCAATATCCTTCCACTTCAAAACTTCACGCAATGTGGCACCTTCTCCACCACCCACAATCAATACATTTTTGGGTATATCACGATCTGTTCCCATCACTGTATGAACAAGCATACGATGATACAACTCCTCATCCTTTTCTGAACTTTGGAGAATACCATTCAAAAAAAGTGTTCTTCCAAACAATAATGTATCGAGTACTGCGACATCTTGACGAGCTGTTTTGAAGGTTACCGAGTTTTCAGGATTATACCGAAAAATCCGTATGGATTCACCATCTCTTTCAATAAACTCTTCAATCATTCTACTTTATAAAGAAATCTATCTTTAGGCAAAATCAGTTATTCTTATCATTTTCTACCATCTCACGAACAAGTTCCTTGAATGTGTATTTGGGCTCCCATCCTAGCTCTTGGATAGACCTAGTAGGATCACCTAGAAGTGTATGCAGCTCATTGGGCCTGAAGAACTCAGGATTGATTTTGATTCGTTCAATACCATTTTGATCTACACCTACTTCATGCACTCCCTCTCCTCTCCAAGTGATTGTCAGGCCAATCTGTGCAAAGGACTCCATGACAAACTCACGAACACTATGATTTTCACCCGTTGCAAGAACCCAGTCGCGTGGTGTATCTGCCTGAAGCATTCTCCACATGCCTTCCACATAATCCTTGGCGTGCCCCCAATCCCGCATAGCATCTAGATTTCCAAGCTCGAGACAACTCTGTTCACCTCGTGAAACTCTTCCCACTGCCAATGTAATCTTACGTGTTACAAACTCCACTCCTCGGCGGGGTGATTCATGATTGAAAAGGATACCATTACAGGCAAAGATTCCATATCCTTCACGATAGTTTCGGACTGACCAGTATGCAAAAAGCTTGCTGACAGAATAGGGACTACAAGGTTCAAAACCAGAAGACTCATTCAAAATATTCAAGCCAGCCTTCAACATCCGATTCCCATAGAGTTCACTCGTACTGGCCTGGTAAAATCGTACTTTCTCCTTGAATGTTGCACGACGAATGCACTCTAGAATCCGTAGAACACCGATTGCATCAACCTCTGCAGTATATTCAGGCATGTCAAAGGAGTGGCGAACATGACTCTGGGCACCCAAGTTATAGATTTCAATCCGCTCAAAAGATTCATGGGGAATGCAATCAAAAATATGTTGAATACTGTAAGTGTCCTGCAAATCAGCCTTCTTGAGTTGAAAGTTTGGATTTTGAAGCAAATGTTGAATTCGCTCGTACCTGCTGTTTGAAGTTGTTCTCACAAGCCCCCATACAGTATAGCCCTTTTCTAGGAGAAGTTCTGCTAAATAAGAGCCATCTTGACCTGTAACACCTGTTAAAACTCCTAGCCTCATCTAGGAATCTATAGATTTTTATGTTTAAGCATAGACCCGCACAAGATCCGATTCAGGGAAACGGAAGCGAGGATACGTATCTTCCTTCCCAGAATGTTGACCAACTGCTAGCAACACGACTGGAGTTAGATTGGAGGAAAGTTCAAGAATCTGAGAAACCTGGTCACTTAGAAATCCTTCCATAGGACAAGAAGCTATATGATTTTCAGCACACGCTGCTAGGCCAAAACCGAGTGCAATGTAGGCTTGGCGAGTCGCCCATGCCTTCTTATCAGGCAAATGGGAAACAAATCCCATCAGCATATCTTTCATGCCACTTGATGCAGGCTCAGTTGCCTTCAAGTATTCTCCTGCACGCTCCTCAACATTGGAAATCGCACAAAGCACAAACAAAGTATCACATCCAGTAATCTGCGGCTGTCCATAGCATGCCGGCTGCAGACGTTCCTTCAGATCCTTGTTGCGAACTGCCAGAATCTTGTAGGGCTGGATACCGAAGGAGCTTGGTGCATTCACCATTGCCTTCACTACAACATCAGTATTTACAGGCCCCGTACCAAACTCCTTCACCGCTCGTCTCCACTCAAGATTCTCAGTAAATGATTGAGAGGAACCCATATACAAGTTTCTCTTTTTTTGGGCTTTATACCTTCTAAATTATTGCCTATGTTCAATGAGA
>JACCDW010616817.1_pt1 | contig 10940 bp, 17 predicted proteins | sample 7449781 | NCBI WGS metagenome assembly JACCDW01 (sample SAMN15323449, study PRJNA562643) | freshwater metagenome | isolation source: river surface water | place: USA:Blue River Watershed | collected 2017-08-18
TGGGGATACGAAATGTGGATTCACAATGATAATGAATATTGTGGAAAATTATTAGTATTTAATAAAGAAGGTGATAAGTTCTCAATGCACTATCACATCAAAAAGAAAGAAACCTGGTTTGTACAATCTGGTACATTTTTATTTAAATGGATAGATGTTGAAAACGGCCAAATAAATTCACAAGAAATATCAATAGGTGAATCAGTAGTAATTGAAAGAGGATTACCACATCAACTTATTGCATTGGAAGACCATTCCACCATATTTGAAGTAAGTACACAACATTTCGATGAAGACTCGTATAGAATATATCGAGATTCACCAAACGATTTAATCGATTAAAATGTCATATATAACAAAATATTTATCTGAAATAGATGAATTAAAGAAAGAATTCGAAGATAACCCAGATGCTATTAAACATTATGTTAAATACGAAGGGTTTACAGGTAGTTCAGAATCAATGACTTATATAGAAGAAAAAATTAAAGAATATATGTCATTGAAAATCAATGAAAATAATTTTCAAAAAAATTAGGAATTCTCAGCATTTCTTCGTATATTAGCTATGTAATTGATAGTTAAACATAAAACGATAAAATATGAGTTTCTTTTCTAAATCAAAATCAACTTCTTCTCACTCCTCTTACTGGTTACAAGATTGGGAAGATGATGATATCTTACTGAACTCTATGACAGAGGTTCAGCGAAAATCACATGACCTTTATAAATTGGCCGCTTCTAAACGAGCCATCTCCAACTTCGTAAATATTGTTACGAACCAACAAATTCCCGTTAAATTTAATACTCGTGGTCAATCCTATACTGATGGTAAATCGGTAGTGATTGGTGCGGATGTAGTTGAACCTAAAGATTTTGATGTGGCCGTAGGTTTGGCACTTCACGAAGGTTCTCACATTAAACTTTCGGATTTCAATTTACTACAAGCAATTTATTCATTAGTTCCCAAATCAATAATCGATGAATCGATTAAAAAAGGAATTACATCACCTATTTCAATTATCAAAGATATTTGGAACTATGTTGAGGACAGACGTATTGACCAATATGTTTACAATTCAGCACCTGGTTATCGTGAATATTATCGTGCAATGTATGATAAGTACTTTAATGATAAGATAATTGATAAGGGTTTGGAATCTGATGAATATACTGAAGAAAATGTTGATAGTTATATGTTCAGAATTATCAACCTCCACAATAAAAATACCAATCTTTCTAAATTGAAAGGTTTACGTGAGATTTACAAATTAGTAGGTTTAAATGATATTTTAAGATTGAAATCAACAAAAGAAACATTCGATGTTGCATTATCAATCTTTGAAGTTATTTTAAAGAACTTACCAAACGCATCATCAAATCCAAACAATGAAGGTGGGAATGGTTCTGAATCATTAGATGGTGAACAATCTGAATCATCTGAAGGACAACAATCAGATGGAACTCGTGAAATGACAGATGAAGAATTTGAGGATTTTTCAAATCAGATGTCAGGCGAATCTCCAATGAGTGGTGATATGGATGATGAATCTATGGGTGGTAATGGTATGAATGTTTCGAATGTACCAGATGAACTTGCCGGTAAAGGTAAGGAATCAGAATCATCATCAGATAGTGTAAAGTTATCTGCAAGACAAAAAGATTTACTCCAAAAGAAAATCAAAAAACAAAAGGAGTTTATGGATGGTAAAATCAATAAAAAAGCCATCAGTAAAAAAGAATCTGATTCAGTTGGTACTATCGAAGAATCCGGTTCTGAAATGAAAACGGTTGGTAGTGATATGACAGATGAATATGGACATAATATCGGTCGTAAGGGTATCAGTTGTGTAGTTGTAAACAAATTAACTAAAGCATTGTTAGAATCACCCGATTTTCCTCTTACATCTCAAGCATATAGTAGTGATTCAGTATTAAATCGTTTGAATGATACTGAAGTTGCTGAGGGTATTAGAATGGGTACTGTGTTAGGTAAAAAACTTCAGGTTAGAGGTGAAAGTAGAACCACAATTTACAACCGCCAAAAGGTTGGTAAAATTGATAAGCGTTTGATTTCATCATTAGGATTCGGTAATGAGAATGTGTTTAGTGTTTTCGAAACCGATTCATATAAGAAGGCAAACTTACACATCTCAATTGATGCGAGTGGTTCGATGGGTGGTAGTAAATGGAAACAAACAATTACCAATGTAGTTGCTTTATGTAAAGCGGTTGATATGATTTCAAATCTATCAGTTCAAGTTTCATTTAGAACTACTACTTCAACTGATTATCCATACATCGTATTGGCATACGATTCACGTGTTGATAAATTCTCAAAAGTTAAAGAATTCTTTACATACTTAACACCGGGTGGAACTACCCCAGAAGGTTTATGTTTTGAAGCCATTCTTAACAAATTCATTCCAGCAGGAAACGATTTTGATTCATACTTCTTAAACTTATCAGATGGTGAACCTTATTATCATGGACACAATATGAGATATGCAGGTCAATCCGCTTATATTCATACTAATAAAATGATGAAACAAATCGAAGGTATGGGTATTAAGACACTTTCTTACTTTATTTCAGATGGATACACCTACGCTAGTACTTCTGAAGCGTTTAAGAAAATGTATGGTAAATCTGCTAGTTTTGTAGATGTAACAAGTGTTACTCAAATAAGTAAGACAATGAATGGGTTATTTTTAGAAAAATAGCCCATTGATTATCAATTAATTATAATCGATTGATTTTCAATACTTTATAATTTTTCTAAAAATAATTCATAAAATGTTTGGATATATCAGAAATTCTTGGTATATTAGCTGTATAAGATTGAGAGTTAAACTTTAAACGATAAAATAAAATGAGAATTAGTGTTGAACAATTAGTGAAAATCAAAGAAGAGTTTGGTGAGTATGACATTTCAAAAGTAATCGGTGGTAGTAACGATTTCTACTTCAGATTTGGTTATTGGAGACCGGTAGATGCAGGTAAATTACAAGAGATTTTAGGTGAAACGAATTTGGTGGTTGAGGATGATATTTACGATGATGATTGTGGCTACTTATTTTCTTATAAAATAAAGGACAAATATTTTGGATAATTCAAGAAAAAATCGTATATTAGCTAAGTAATAATTGATAACATTAAAACATAAAAATATGAAAGATTTAAAAGTTGGTTTCGTTGCGAATGAGGTTTACAAGGTTGAACAATTTGGCAACACATTAAAATTAATTGATACCACCGGTAATAAGGTTGGTGCCAATGGAGTTTCTATTAGTACTCGTAAGGGTGCGTTTAAGGATGGTAAGGCAGTTCAAGCCTACATTAACAAAGGTGGTAAAAAAACCTTTAGAAAAGTTGATATGAGTGTATATAATAATCTAATCGTTCCAATGAATACCCAAAATGGTGGGGTTCAGTTAGAGGACAATTTAGACCATAAGGCAGTTAGAGAGTTTATCCACGAGGGTTCAGTTAATCTTAAACCGATTGAGTTGGTAATGACTGACCTTAAGTGGAAATACTTAATTCGTTCAGCAGTTCGTGCTAAGAACATTATGATGACAGGTCCTGCTGGTTGTGGTAAAACTATGGCAGCAAAGGCGTTGGTTAAAGCATTAGATAGACCTGATTTCTATTTCAATTTGGGTGCTACACAAGACCCACGAGCAACCTTAATTGGTAATACTCACTTTGATAAAAACAAAGGTACTTTCTTCTCTGAATCTGCTTTTGTTAAAGCGATTAAGACTCCAAATGCAGTTGTATTATTAGATGAGTTGAGCCGTGCTCACCCTGATGCTTGGAATATCTTAATGACGGTATTAGACCAAGGTCAACGCTACTTGCGTTTAGATGAGGCAGATGGTTCTCCAATCGTTAAAGTTGCTGATGGTGTAACCTTCATCGCAACAGCCAATATTGGTAATGAATATACCTCTACTCGTGTGATGGACCGAGCTATTTTAGACCGTTTTGTAACAATCGAAATGGATGTTCTAAATGATGAACAAGAATTTTCTCTCTTAAAATATATGTTCCCAGAAGTTAATGAAGATGATTTAAAAGCAATCGCAGAGATTGCACACCACACCCGAACTCAATCATTGAGTGAGAATGGTAAAATCACTTCGATGATTTCGACTCGTGCTAGTGTTGAAATGGCTGGGTTGGTTTATGATGGATTTAGTTTGTTTGAATCCGCAGAGATTTCAATCTTCCCGTTCTTCTCTAATGACGGTGGTGTAGATTCAGAGCGTACTTATGTGAAACAATTAGTTCAAAAGTATGTTAAAGATGAATCATCAGAACAATTGTTTAACCAACCAAGTTCATCAGTAGATGAAGATGAAATTCCGATGTTTTAATGTTTAACTTTGATTACAACCAAAGAGGGAGTTTAGGCTCCCTTTTTAATTTGCTAAAATATAATTAAAAACATTAGGAATTATCAGCTTTTTTTCATATATTAGCTAAGTAATAAAAAGACATACTATGAGTAAATACAAATTCAAAAATCGTAAATTTCCAAAGGACTTCCAAAAGGTAGTTGATTTTATCTTTGATAAAAAAGGAATCACCGTTGAATTGACACAGATGACTAATTTCACTGGTCATTTCAATCGAACTATTAATATCCATCACAATTACGATTTAACTAAAAATGGCTTGTATGCATTACTTCACGAGTGTGGACATGCTTTACAACCATCTACTCATGTTGGAGTAAATGCTTATAAAAATATCGATGAGGATGAACATCCAAAGAAATTCGTATTAGGTAGATTAATGAATGAAATTGATGCGTGGGAGAGAGGAATGGAAATTGCAAATGAATTAAAAATTAATATAGATGTTAATGCGTGGGAAAAAGAAAAGGAAACCGCGTTGATTACTTATTTAGAACTATAAAAAACAATAAAATGGGAAAGCTAAAGAATCAGATATCCAGACACGAATTGGATGAGGTATTACAAAAACAATACGAAGATGATGCGTACCAATATGAACAATGGTTGCAATCAGATGATTATGTTAATTTTGTAAATGAACAATTAGAAGAAACTAAACCAATATTTTCAATGGATGATATTCGAAACGCATTAGATTGGGCAAAATCGGCAGTGAATATTGAACCAACTGATATTGGTAAAGATGTGTATGATATTTTATTTATTGAAAAAGTAAACGAACATTTAAACAAAATCCGCTATGATAGATTTTAAAGATTACATTGATAACATACCTAATTTCCCAAAGGAAGGTATTTTATATAGAGATATCCAACCCTTATTAAAAGAACAACGAGTATTTAAAGAGGCAATCAAACGAATGGGTTCATTAGTAGAAGTGCCTGAATATTGGGTTGCGGTAGAATCTCGTGGATTTCTATTCGCATCTGCGTTATCTTATAAGTTTGGCGGTGGTATTAAGATTATTCGTAAGAAAGGTAAATTACCGAATAGACACATCCTTTCAGTAGATTATGGATTGGAATATGGTACTGATACATTAGAGATGACTGATGATGAGAATAATGGTGCAAAAGTAGTTATAGTAGATGATGTATTCGCTACAGGTGGAACAATCGATGCAGCAATGGAACTATGTGAATTAGCTGGATATAAAGTAATTGATAAGTTATGTTTAGTTGATATTGGTATCAGTAATAGAACTGATGTAAAGAGTTTAATATATTACGGACAAGATTAATAAAATATAAAACATATGCGTGTAGCAAAATATACTAAATCACAAGTAAAAACCTTACGAGCAGCAAGAAGTTCTGCTAAATCAAATGGTTCATCAAAATTTATAACAACCGATAAAGAATATCAAGCTTTTTTAGGTGAACTAAAAGGAGCAGGTCATTTACAGGTAAATGGATATCAATCCTTACAAACAAATTCACAACCCAATATTATGGGTACTGGGTATAAAGAAATGCAATTAACATTTAACATACCATTAAAAGGTGGTAGTAAAGATAAACCACATTTTACTGGATATTTACAATCGGCAGCAGATGTTGATAGTAAACCATATAAAGTAAAAGGATGGTTGAATGAAGGTGGTTCAATAAGATTAGAAATTGTAAAGTAATGGCAAAAAATAAAATCATATTAGTATCTGCAACTCCATTAGAACATGGTGGATTGAAAGAACTTTTTGGATTTCCTATATTTCAGGTGGGTATTGGTAAAATCAATGCTGCTTCAAATATGACTGAAATCCTTTGGAATGAAGAACCGGATGTTGTGATAAACTTTGGTTCTTGTGGTAATCTTAAAAATCATAAAATTGGTGAGGTATTAGAAGTAGGTACAGTTTATAACAATATAGATTGTGAACCATTTGCACCATATGGGTGTACACCTTATTTAGATTTATGTGATATAAACTTATCAGATTCTAAAATTAAATGTTTCACTACTGACCAGTTTTACGATTCACATAGAACTGATTATTCTAAAAAGTATTTAGAAAGAATTGGTGAATGTGATATTGTAGATATGGAATGTTACGCACTTGCACAAGTATGTAAACAACGAGATATATTTTTCAAATCATATAAGTGGGTGAGTGATGATGGTGAATCCCACAAATGGGAAGAAAATGCTAAAATAGGATTTGAGAATTTTAAATGGAAACTTAAAGAATATTTTTTCGCAGATAATTAAACTTAAATTATGGCTTATAATAAATACAGATGGTACACAAAAGGTAGACCTAATAAACCTCTACCGGCAGATGCTCCACTCCTATTGAAAATACGAAATGGTGACTTTGATTATTCTTATATGTTTAGTGAAGCTAGGAGTACTAGGGAAAAGGCATCTCGTCATTATCAGGAAACCTATAAAAACTATGGTGGTAATGATGAGAAAAATCGTATCGAAGCTTCGTTAGAAGCAAGTAGAATGACACGATTAAAAGCTATTAAGTTAGAGTTAGAAGCATTTGCTGATGAGAATAGAATCCTTTGGAGATTACAATCTGAATTGAAAAAAGAATTCGGTAAGGATTTATGGGAAAAATCATTGGAAAGACAAAGAGGTAAAGGTACATTGGAAGACCTTTATTTTTGGTATAAGAAACAAGTAAAAGAGGCAACAACAAAATCTGAAATGGATATAAAGTTCAAACGAACAAACACCAAAGGATTAGAACATTTATTTTAATTTAATATATTTATGTATATGGAAACATTCAGTATAAATTATGTAGAGGGTTTAATACAACAAATGAATTCAGATTACAAAAAATTATTATCAGTAATTAAATCGATGAACTCGAGTATGCAAATCCCTGCAACTAGAATTTATATTGACCTATATTACAAAAAAAATGGTACTAAATTAAAGGAGATGATTGAATTTTACTTTAAAGTAAAAAAACGTGATTTAAGAGATTAAGTGTTATGGAAGTTATACAAAATCGTTACGGACAAGATAGAGTTATAGAAAAATTACCATCAAACAAAATTAGAATTACCGGTGAATCTCTATTCATTAGAAAATCAGAAGGTGATAATAATAAATTAACAATGTTTGATTTCGAAGGTGGTCCTTGTTTAAATGTAGGTGGTAAGATAAAATACCTAAATTCTGAATGGACTATAACGGAAATTCTTTCCGATTACACTACTAAAGATAATTTAATTTCAGTAACATTAAGTGTCGATTTGAATGGATGAGTCTAAAAAAATATTGACAGTTCATATCGGTAAAAATGATATCTATGAATGGACTATGGATGCCGGTAAGGAAATCCTAATGCCAGAATTACTTATTGGATGTGAAGAGCTTCTTTATAATGATTTAACCGAAGTGTTATGTTTACGAGTTGAAACTCTAATAAGAGGTAAACAAAAAGCATTTGATTTTTCAGTTAAACAAGAAGGTGTTACTGATACATTAAGTAAAATAATGGAATGGGCATTGGAAGTAGAAGATTATGAAATTTGTATACGAGTTAAAAATTTATTAGATTACATAAAAGAAAAGAAATAAGTATGGAATATAAACCAGGTGAAATTGAAAGTATTATTCAATCCCGTGCATTAAATAGACAACAATATTTTGAACCAACCCTTACTATATTTAAGAATGCGTTAGTTATTAATTATAAAAAAATTGGTACTCGTTTTATGGGTATGATAAGTTCATTACCAGAAAAATTCGATGATGATAAGAAACAATTTGAATTATATTTTCATTCAGAAGAAAAAGGTGGATATGCATCTGATGTTTATCACACTTATAATTCATTCGGTAATAAAGAATACATATACACATCGTTTGATATGTGGGAACAAGATATGATAAATACCCCATCAGAGGAAGTCATTCAGCAAACAAAGGAAAGATATATTGGATTTAATAAATTTAAAACAACCTCTGAACTTTTAAAAATTGAAAATGCTAAAACAATAAATGAATTTTTATTTAAAAATCCACATAAAGATATTGTTTTAATATTACGAAATCCATTACGAAGATTTATTAGTGGTGCGGTACAACTTATACATCATATTGTAAATGATATACCAAATAATGAATTACTACGAGATGAATTTAGATTTTTTACAAATTTAGAACATGATAATTTACGATTTTTATACAAATTGTTAAAAACCAATCCTGCCCATATTAAATCTGAAGATATTTCAGAAAAAGATGCAAACGCAATACATAATATTATTAATTACATTGTAAATAGAAGACCAGATTTAACTTTTCAAGATATACATACACAAAATTATTTAAGATTTTATATAGATTTTATTAATAAAATAGAAGATAAAAGTAGACTTAAAATTATTAGTATAGATGAGTGTAGAACTCCATCTGCTGCAAAGTTTTTTGATACATTACGAGGAGATACGATTGTTTCGGATAACTTTGATAAATTATTAAATCATAGAGAAAGTAATGATTTTTTATATAACATATTTGTAAAGAAATTTGTTGCAGATAGTAATTTTTGGAATTCTTCTTTGAGATTTTATTTAGAATCTGAATATTACAATTATCATATGTTGATTAATTCACCATATTATATTGATTTAAAAAAGGAAAGGATTTAATGAAGATTTTAGTAATAGGTGATTCATGCACCGATGTTTTTATTTATGGTTATACTAAAAGGTTATGTCCAGAAGGACCAGTACCTATTTTAGAACCATCTCGCACAATCACAAATCAAGGAATGGCGGGTAATGTTGTTGCTAACTTAAAAGCATTGGGAGTTGATAAAGTAGAATTAATTACCAATAAAGAACAAATAACTAAAACAAGATATGTAGAGGAGAAATCAAACGCTCTTCTTCTTCGTATAGATTCCAACGATAAAGTTTCAAATTCATTTGATGTAAAGAGAATACCATTTTCAGATTACGATGCTGTAATTGTTTCGGATTATGATAAAGGATACCTTACATACAATGATGTCGAATTAATATCACAATCACATCCACTTACATTTATTGACACCAAAAAACCACTTACAAAACAAATGAGTGGTTATACATTTATAAAAATAAATGAAGTTGAATGGGAAGAATGTGTTGGTGAATCATACGATGACTGGCGAAGAACTTTAATAATCACAATGTCAGAACGTGGTGCTATGTATGATGGTAAAACATTCCCTGTAAATAGAGATATTGAGGTAAGAGATTTGAGTGGTGCGGGTGATACTTTTATGGCATCATTAGTAGTAAGTTATTTAAAAACAAATGATATAGAACGAAGTATTCAATATGCAAATGAAAATGCTACAATAGTAGTTCAGAAAAAAGGTGTAGTTACAATTTAAAATTTTATATGAAACAAAGAAAGTATTTACCAACATTGGGAGAGTTGATTGATAGGTTGTCAATCATTCAGTTAAAAGAAGTTTTTATTACCGAACACAAATCGGAATATGCACAAGAAATTAAAGATATCGTACACGATATCGATTTGATTTTAAAATCAGGTGATTATGAATTAGATGGTGAGTTTGTAAGAGCAATTGTAGTTCTATCACAAATGAATTTACACATTTGGACAAATGAATCTAATGCTAGACAAGGTATCGATGCAGGTAATAAATTATTATTAACTCATGGATTAAATGGAATCCGAAACACTGCTAAAAATCAAATACAATCAAAAGTGGGTGGTAGAAAAGATTATAAGATTGATTGTATTGCTGATGAATTTAAAGATTGGGAAATCAGTTGGTAAAATAATGAGTAATACTCTTCATATATTTGGTTGTTCTCATTCTACATTTAATGTTGGTTATATAAATCAACTAAATGAAAATAATAAAAATACAAAAATTAAATTTTGGGGAAATATTATAGCAGAAAACTTTAATTTAAAATTATATGAAAGATTAGGTCAACCTGCTAAAAATGTTGAATATATTTTATTTGATATATTTGATAGAATTATAAACAATCAAATTCAAAAAAATGATTTAGTAATATTAAACACATCATATCCATTAAGATTTGGCACACCCAGACTACAAAAATTTTCTAAACATCCAATCGATACTATGTTTAATGTTAGTTCTGTATTAAATATTAAATTTGATGATATCGATTCATTTGATGAATTAAAACCAGAGATAACTTTTATACTATGGTATGTTCAAACATTTGGAGCTTGGAAAATATTAAATTCGGTATGTGATAATGTATATCAATGGTGTTTGGATAATACAAATCTTATGGATGATTATTATTCAAATTGTAAAAGTATTTTTTATGGTGATGATTTAGAAAAAGTTAGTGAATATAATAAATGTTTAGGAATAACAAATTATAATATTTCATTAAATACTTTTTATAATACATGGGAAAATTTGATAAATCATCCTATCGATTATAGTTCATGGGATATTGGATAAAATCACATCCTATCAATCAA
>JACCDW010336049.1_pt1 | contig 10939 bp, 6 predicted proteins | sample 7449781 | NCBI WGS metagenome assembly JACCDW01 (sample SAMN15323449, study PRJNA562643) | freshwater metagenome | isolation source: river surface water | place: USA:Blue River Watershed | collected 2017-08-18
CGAAATTGTTTTTTTTAAATTTCCAAGAAAGGGTCAGCATGGTTTTTGGAATAAAAATGTAGAATTTTCTTTGAGTCTAGCGTTTTTAAATGATGATTTTGAAATTTTAGACTTCAAAGACTTGGAAAAACAAAGCACAAAGCTAGTTTCTCCTAAATCAGATGATGTCAAATATGTTGTTGAAGCAAAAAAAGGCATTTTCGAAAAACTTGGAATCAGTCTTGGAGACAAGTTGATTTTAAAGGGTAAAAATCTAATATTAGATAAAAAAACATAATGGAAGAGTATTTCTGAAGGTTCAACAAGTGAATTTTCAGAAGATTTTTAATGTAATTTCTTGAGGAGAAATAAAAAATTATGGCAGACAGAATCTTCCCTACAAATGTCAATGAAGATCCAATCGATTCAGAAATGGTTTTTCAAGGCATTGATTGGGATAATTTCAATAATAGACTTGCTGAAGTTAAAGAAGCTAAAAAAGGCAAGGGCAAACTCAATGATGGACTTCAAGCATATCTTGATAGAAAGAATAATGCTATGAATGCTGAATCTGATGATAAAGAAAAAGAAGCTGGCAAAGACCATGAAGCTTATGCTGAAGATGGTGACAAAAAAGCAGATATTACAAATTTGTACAAATCTTTAAGTCCTGAAGATAAAGCTAAAGTCAAAAAAGTAATTGGTGGTGATGAAGAAGATCATGGCGACAAGACAAATCATGTCACTAAAAAGAAAGCTTCTGTAACATTCACACATCCATCACAACTTTCTGCTGAAGCTGTTGAAGCTGCAATTGCTTCCGGTGATGAAGGTCTTAAAAATGCAATTCTTGCAGCAAGACATGAAAGAAGAGTTAGACTTGCTTCCAAGGTAGAAGAAATGATCAATGTAGAGAATGAAAAGAACGAAAAGCTTGCACAAAGAAGAGCTTATCGTGAAGCACTTGTCGAAAGAGTTGCTAGTGCTGAAAAGGCAATCAAGACTGCAAAGTCAAAGGCTAGCGAAAAAGTAGCAAGTGAAGAGCCAGAATTTGTAAAGGTTTCTGATCTTTCAAATGATGCAAAGAAAGTATTTGCACAAAAGGCTATTGCTCAAGGTTTCCCAATTGAATATGTTGAGGCAATGATTGGCACTCAAGAAACATCTGACAACACAGTTGAGATCAGAGAAGTTATGTCTTCTGAATTAAATAAGACTGTAAAGATGGCTGCTGTAAAATCAATGGTTAGAGAAGCTACTCTTACAGATGCAGACTATTCAAGATTAATTGACTATTGGGTAAATGAACTTGGTTACGGTGATAAAGAATGGGTCGAATCACTATTCACCAAGAAATATGACAAGAAATCATAATCACAAATCCTCAAGAAATAATCCCAGGGCGAAAGCCCTGGGATACTCTTGTAGTAATGACCAGGTAAATAAACATGAGTAAATTTAGAAAAGTATCGGAAATTGAAAATATTCCAAGTTTCATGCAAAAAAAATTTGTAGGTGCACAAGTTGAAATTGAAGATGATCCTTATGCGGATCTTAAAAAGAATTCAACTGAAAATAGAATGAAAATTTCTAAGCAACAAATTGGCATGACTAAGGAAGCTAATAATGTTGCAAAATCCTGGGAAAAGATTTCTGGAGCTTCTATGTATGATGATCTGAAGCCTAACACCATTGAAGAATCAATTCTTCAAAATGGTTTTGGTTCTATTAGAAGATCAGATTATGGTGTTGATGAAGGTCTTAATGCTAGAACAACTACTAGTGGCTTAAAAGCATATTCTTCTGAAGAATATATGGATGCAATGCTTAGAGGTTCAGCTTCAATCTTTTACCCTGACATGATTAACTTATCTCAAGAATTTTTAAGTAGCCAAGAAAATTCTTCAGAACAAGCTGTCATTGAATCACAAGCAAACAGAGAAGCAAAAGCCTCCAGACATAAAGACTGGGAACAAAGAGCTGTAAATTCATTAAGAAAAGCAAATGTAGTCAATACAAGAGCACATTCTATCTTAAGAACTTCAAGTGATGCAGAATATTCCTCACAATTTGGAATGATCGATCCAGATTCTTTAGATAAGAGAGAGTCTTTAAGAATTGCTTCACAGCAAAAATTGAGAGAAGAGAAAGCTGAAATCAGATCTGCAAAAATGAAGTCTTTTGAAGAAAATTCACAATTGCCAGCTAAGACCATTAAAGATATTTATAATAATGTTAGTTTAGACTTAGACGATATCGACTAATGAAAAAAGTATCACAATTTCACCAACCAGCGGGTTCTAATCCATCAACCGCAGAACAAGCAGGAGCTGCGAATCTTCAACTTAACAATACTGAAAGTGCTTTAACACCTGATAAATTTGATAAGTTGATGTCTAAAATAATGGGTGGAAAAAAGGACGATGCTGTTAAAAGTGAAGTTGAAAATGCTATGGCTGATGCTCAAAAACCTGAGACTAAAGATAAACTTCATAAAATTTATAATGCCTTAAATATGAATGAAAATTCAAATAAGCAAACCATTGATCCTGATACAAAAAAAGCAGATCCTTCGCCAAGTCAATTAGCAACAAAGTATAGAGAAGAAAATAGAAAACTCTTGAGGGATACACCAGTGTACAATCATAAAACAGCACAAACTGCACTTAAACCGAAAAAAAAGACCAGAGGAAACCCATTTAGAGTTTTGATGGGTAAAGTTGGTAAACTTCTCGACCATGGTATTGACAAGAGTGAAATTGTTCGGTTTTTAGGCAAATTAAAATATTGGAACAAAGAAACTATTTCAAGAGCTGTGGATATTGTGAGAGATTATAACAAACAGCTTAAAAGAGATACTGATAAATTCAAATCAGATGATGAGAAGTCTGATGTCAAAGAAGATGTCAAGAAAGAATTGAAAGAACACAAAGCTGCTAATGTAAATTCTTTCATCAAAGTGGCAGATTTTGATTATGATAGAGAACCTGATTATTCTAAGCTTTCAACAGCAGAATTAATTATGAGAGTTTGCTATTTATCAGATTTATTGGTAGTTGACAAGAAAACTAAGCAAGGTGATTTTAAAGATCCTGTTAGCAAGAAAGGTGTCAGTCAAAAATTATCTGATATCAAAAAAGCTTTAGTTGATAGAGGTTTTGACAAAGAAGACTTATCAAAACTGGGTTTAGGTAATTAAAAATGAGTGGGTACAAGTTTAAAATTCATACTCATAGCCCAGAGGCTGCACAAAGTTTTCTAACAGGTACAAATCTTCTTACACTTTTGCAAGAAGAAATGGATGGTATCAAATCACAAATGTCTAAAAAACAAGTTGTACCATCAGATTCCATTTTTTCACTGTTAGAAAAATCTGATTTTGAACTTGATGACCCGATAGTCCAAAAGTTTTTTGGTATGGGTGGATTGCCTGAAATAAAAAAATTTAGAAAATTAGAACCCAATGAGGCAGTTGTAAAATTGTCTTCTGTTATGGATAGACTTATGAACACAAGAAATTCACAATTAAGAACTTTGTTAAGACATGCATATAATTCGCTTCAAAATGCTTCTGGTGAAACAAACGAAGCAGTTAAGTTAGAGAAATTAGCACATAAGTTGGATGATAGATCTTGTGGTGCATGGCAACTTGAAGCAGTTGAAACTTTAGATGAAATTTTATCTATGAATGACAACATTTCATTGAAAGTTGCTAGAAAACATATTCTTAAGGGTAATGAATTTAATTACAGAAAAGCGATGGAAATTCTCAAAGATGAATTTGAATTTCTTACTCCATCCGCTAATGTTAGAGTAGCATACACAACTTTATTTACTCAAGATAACGAAGCATATTTACTTTGTCCAAAAGGTGTCTATCAAAGCACTGGAAATGCGCCTGTTCCTATGGAAATTTCCAAATGTAGATGGAACTGTATTGATTCAAGAGTAGCTAAAGATGGCACAGTATCTTGTGCGTATCAAGATTGGTTGAAAGTAGCATTTGAACCTAATGCTAAAGTAATATCAAGACTAAATGTTCATCATAGTCCTGACAATGAGCCAAATGCACTTGAATTAAAAGAAGGCGAAAGATCCAAGCCTCTTGCAGAAGGTGAAATTCCTTACGAAACAAGATTTGAAAAAAACCAAAGAGGTTATAAGAGAGATTCCTTACCAGAAGAATCTATTGAAAAAAGACTTGAATCTTACAAATCTCTTGGTCATAAAAATGAAGAAAAGGTTGTGAAGAAATCACAATCTGATCCTTCAAAAACTATTGAAAACCAATTACCAAGAACAGATGGTAAAAATGGTGATTTTCTTGAAAATCTCCTAAGAAAACTTAATGGTATTGAGTCTGATACAGATTCTACCAGAGAAGAACAATTAGATGTTGATTCTTTATATTCAAGAAAAGGTGGCATGGACGAAAGCTTTGCTGAACAACTTGCAGATGCACCAGCAAATGTAATTGATATTAAAAAAGAAATCAATAACAAAGCTGGAGATGGCGATGATATGTCTACCTCCCAGCATTTGAATAAAACAGCTAAGAAAAATGATGGTTTAAATAGCAGACTAGATAATTCTAGAAGAAATCCTGATGAAATTGACAACAAAGAAACTCAATTAAAAGAAAGACATACTATCAAGAAAGATGCTGACATTGATGCAACAATTGAAGCACTTTTAGCAGAGATGGATGACGATGATTGGGGACATCAGTATTCTGATGAAGAAGTTGATGACTTTGTCAAAAAGCTAGGAAATGCTGGTATTGATACCATGTTAGAAGATAAGAGAAAAAGTAATTTAGATTATTAAAATGTGGTACAAAATCGCCAAAGATAGCATAGGTGGAGGTGCAATAAAAACTAAACCTGACATTACTCAGGATATGGTAAAGTTTTTATTGGATCAAGGTCGCAATCTTGACGAATTTTATATTAATTCAAAAGTAGAGCAGTCTGAAGCTTGGGAAACTTTGAATAAAGGCGCTAGATATCCAACAGATGAACAGTTGCCAATCTATCAAACCTTGGAAGATCAACTTGAAGACAGACATTATGAAGAAGACTCCATAAATATGCTTCAAGTGGAAAAAGGCAAAGGTGGAATGAGATTTAAAGACGGCAATGGATTGGTCCAGTATAATTCTGGCAAAGGTATGCCTTCTGTCTTTGTTGATAATCTTCCATTCAACAAAACCTTGGTATAATATATGTTATGGCAAACAGAATTTCTTTGGCTAGTGTTATCAAATCAGCAGCGCATTCTGTCACTGGTGAAACTGCAGTTAATGATGTAGTAGAAAAAAGAAATCATGCTAATAGCAGAATTTCATTAGGTCCAGGACCTAATGTTAGACAAGCCCAGTCACTTAACACGGTAACCACCGCACCAAACTTTTACTCTCCATTTCTTACTCCTTCTTCTTTCCAAATTCCAAATGCCCGTAGAGAAGTTTATCTTTGGGCTAACTGGTGGAAAAACAACGAGCCAAAAGTAGCAGCTGGCATCAATTTTTATGCCACATATCCTTTTGCTGGTTGGAAATTAGAGTGTTCTTCTACATATGTCAAAGATTATTTTGAAAAACTTATAGAAGTACTTAATTTTCAAAAGTGGCTACCTGAAATATCAAAAGTATACTATCTTCTTGGAGATGCTTTTGTTTTATTGTCAATTGATTGTCCACATTGTAATGGATCTAACTGGAACGAAAAAGAAGGCAAAGAGTGCGCCCATGACGGTGCCACTTGGAAATCAGTTTCAATTTTAAATCCTGACAGTGTTTTAAAAAGTCCAGGAATGATTGATCAAGAAGGATCATATTCTTATAGACCTTCTGCTGAAGAAGTAAGAATTGTTACCGAAAGATCACCTAAAGAAATTTATGATTCCATTCCTGATGGTGTTAAGAGATTGATTCAAAAAGGCGAACCAATCAAATTAAATCCAATTTCTATCCATCATTTCAAATATGGATCAAACCCTTGGGAAGATTATGGCACATCCATGATCAGACCATTGTTCCAAACTTTAACATACAAAGATAAATTAAGACAAGCTCAATATATCATCGCTGAGCGTTTGATTTTACCTGTCAAGGTTGTAAAAATCGGTAGTGACACAAGACCAGCATCACAAGAAGATATTGACAATGTTCAAGATGAACTTTCTTCCCTTGCTAATGATCCTAACTTAACACTTGTTACTCACCATAACTTTGATCTTGAATGGTATGGCGCAAGTGGGAAAATTTACGATATCTCCAATCAATTTGAATTAATTGAAAATGAATTATTAGATGGCTTGATGCTTTCTAAAGTTTTGATCACTGGTGAAGGTCCTGCATATTCTGCTGGTCAAGTTGGTCTTCTTGCCATGGAACAAAGAATTGAAACATGGAGACATGAAGTTGCCAACTGGATTGAACAAAAAATCTTCAAGCCTGTTGCTGAATGGAATGGATTTGTTGTTGAAGGTGAACGTGGTCAGGATGAAATCATTTATCCAAAAATCAAGTTCAAATCCCTTGAATTACGTGATGAAACTAACAAACTTCAAACTCTTGTAACAGCAAACCAAAACGGTGTTGTTTCCAATGTATCTTTGATAGAAGCTTTTGGTCTTGATGTCGATCAAGAAATTGAGAGATTAAGGTTTGAGCAAGGCGCAAATTTCATGAAAGAACAGGATTATGGCATGCCACAATTTAGCATGAACATTCAATCTGGTCCTGTTACTGGACAAGGATTTGGTGCCATGACTCCTGGTGCACCACCTCCTGGCGGAGAAATGCCAGGACTTGCACCGCCATTAGCATCTTCCAAAGAAGAAAATTATCGTTTAGCTTCTTCAATTATCAATAGCGTTTTTGATGACAAAATGAATGCAACGATAAATGGTACAAACAAAAGAATTGCTAGTAAAAAGATTAAATCTTTTGCACATGAAAAGTTTATCAAGTCATTTGTGCCAGTGAATGGTCGTGGTCAACATGGTCGTTTGCCTGATGAATACGATGGTCTTTTCGGAAATATTTATCCTCAGATGTTAGGTGGGGAAACTTCCACTCCATTGAATTTTGAAGCAAAACAAGAACTTTTCACATTTGCTTCTAATGATGATGAAAATGTAAAGTTAGCTGCAAAGAAGAAAATGGACAGTCCTGTCCCTCAAATGTACACATCTTTGGAGAAGAAGCTTTACAGTTTGTTGATGTCATTAAATGTTCCTTATCCATTATATGCACAATATTCTGCTGGACAAACTATGGATTATCAGCTAGATGCAGCAATTCCATCATTAAGAATTGGTGTAGAAGCTGATGGTGAAGTTTGGCACAACAATCCAGACAAAATAGCTAAAGATAAGAGAAGAGATTCTGATTTAGCCACACATGGATGGATCATTGTTAGATTTACTGATAAAGAACTTAATGATCATCCTCAAGATTGTATGAATGTTTTAATCAATGTAATTAAAAAAAGAACTGGGGTATCGACTTCAGGAGAAATTATATTGTAAAAAAAATATGTCTTTGAAATTATTAATCCCGTCGATTTCGACGGGATTAATTTTTACAGGTGTTTTTATGTTAAACCTAGAAGAATTAGAATTAGTTTAAGCATAAACGAGGAATTTTTATGTACAGGATTGCAAAAGGAGGAGCTATCACAATAGATAGTTTCCTTAATGAAGAAGATAGAAATTTTGCCAGAGAGCATATGCTTAGAACAGCTTCTACACAAATGCGAGAAGCTGCTAAAATTGGCTTGCAATCTTTATATGCAGATCCAAAAGATGTTTTAGAAAAATATAAAGATTTTGATATTGTCAAAGAAATGAAAGCACGTAAGGGTGCCAAGCTTCTTTGGGTCAGAGCAAGAGCCATAGATGCTGATACTGTCAATGCAAATGGTGATTATTTTTCTAAAGAAGAACTTTTAAAAGAACGTGAAATTCAAGGAAAAACTTTACCTGCATATAAAACTTTCGAAGGTGTTCCGATATATACAAATCATAAAAACGATGACATTGAACAAGCCAAAGGTATGGTTGTTTATGCAGAGTGGGATGATTCAGAAAATTGTGTGTATTGTACATTCTTCGTAGATGAAGAAGCTTATCCTGATATTGCAAGAAATATCCGCACTGGTGTCATTCATGATGTTTCAATGGGATGTTCTGTAGATTATGGAATTTGTTCAAAGTGTAAGAACAAAGCATTTACAGAAAGAGATTATTGTGATTGTCTAAAGAAGTACAAAGGCAAAACACATCCTGAAACAAGCAAAAAAGTTTATGAAGAAAACTACAATTTAAAATTCATTGAACTTTCATGTGTTGGGGATGGGGCTTTTGAATCCTGCGAAATTCAAGAAATCTATGATGTTGATGATGTTCTTCATCAAGCGGAAAACTTGGAAAAGAAAGCAGAAGAAATCAATTCCAACATCATTTTAGCACATCAGGGTGCACCATTAGACCCAATTTTAAGAACAGAATATTCTAATTTCTTAAGAGCTGCAAGTTCTGCAACAAATACAGCGGTAAAGCTTGCACAATCTCCAGGAACACTTGTTGGTGGTCAACTATTAGCTGGTCCAGGAGCAAATCAAAATTCAACAGTAGCTGCTATTTTAAATGCATTAGGTATTGATCCAAGAACTGGTTTAAATATCTTGGATATGATTAATCTTGCCTTAAATTTCCTTGAAGTTGCAGTGTTGAACATGTTTGCACGTAAGGACAATATTGATTTAACCCATGTGCAAAAAACCACCAAAGCAATGTCTGATTTGCAAGCAACTATGCAAGACATGATTGATGATGGTGTAGATGTGGGTTCTGGACAAAGACCACAACCTATCAACCAAGCACAACAAGCACAACAGGCACAAGCTGCTCCGGCAGCTGCAGCTAATGTTGGTTTGGCTAACTATTCCCCAATGGGAAATGTAGGCAAAGTTATGGGATTAACAATGCCTCAAGAACCCGCTCCAATTGGTGGCGGTGTCGCATTGGCATCTAGTGATGTAAATCTTGTATGGGCATCACGAGATGGATCAAGAGAAGTATTTGCTAGTAGTGGGTATAAGAAACCTAATGCTGCAAATAAACTATTTAATTTCACCAATGGGATTTTAGAATTGAAAAATTCTTTATCAAATTCAAGTGAAGCAAGAAATAGTATCGACAATATCGTTAAAGTTGCTAATGAAAGAAACAAAAACATAAAAACTAACACGCCAAAAACAAATGAGGCGGGAGGCAGAACAGAAATGGATCATTTTGCAAAAATCGCATCAGAGCAAAGAAAGAAACTTGCTGCTGCAGTGACGATTGATTTCAAAGTTGAAGATGGATCTGGAAACAGAGTTGTCTTGTCAACTGATGGAACCATTACAGGTTACTCAAATGGCAGAAGAACAAACTGGGAACCAATTTTATCTGAGTCTCAACTCCATATGATGGAAAGTGGTCAAGGAACTAAAGTTGCAGCTGAACTTTTGAATCAATATTCAGGTTTCGTTAAGACAGCATTGCTTGATGTCAAAGACCGTGATGGATCTAGACAAGAACAACTTGAAGAAGTAAGAACTGGTGAAACATATGACAATCTTCAAGATGGTATTAGAAGCAAAAATACTGGTGTTGATGTAAGAGTTAGAGAAGAGACCCTTAAGGAAAAGCAAACTGGTAAGGGCGCAGAAGATGCTGTAGGAAAACTTCTTGCAGATGCTGGTCTGTATGGACATAAAGTAAAGGATGAAGAAGTCAAGAAGTCTTTGAAAGAACTCATTGACACTGTAAATAAGGGTGTTCCAACAGAAGTTTTAGAAAAACAACTTGCTTCTTGCCGTGTTGAAGGTAAAGCATCTGCACATGAAGTTATGACTGCAGCTATTAAAGCATTAGGCAAAGCAGTTGTTGTTGCTAAAGAAACTCCTTCCAAGATTGTTAGAGTTGCTCAAATGCTTGCAGAAGAAGAAAGTCTCGCTCCAATGATTGGTGCAGCTGCAGCTGGTAGCGACATGAGATCTGAAGAAGAATCTAAGGCTAATTTCTTCGGAAATGGAACCGAACTACAATCTGGTGTCACTGCAGTATTAAATCAACTTGGTGATGCTGTTACTGCAAATATTACTGCAAAAGATCTTGCAGATGCAATTGCTGTTGCAGCTTCCGAGAATGAAATTACTAAAGAAGGCGTAACAAGAATTGCTGAATTGCTAATGAAAGATGCAAATGTATCTGGCGAAGGCATGGATGTTGAAGGCGAACCAGGCAAGTCAGAAGAACTTCGTTCTGCACTTATGGAAGCAATTAATTCCGATACAAATCTTCTTTCAACAAAAGATGTTAAGTCTGCTATTTCTGCTATGGCAATGTCTGCTAAAGACACTGGCACAACCTCAGAAGAGATTGTTGATGCAGTACAAGAAATGCCTGAGAATCAATTACTTGCTGCTGTAATTAGAGCAAAAACTGCAAGTGCAACTGAAGCTAGACTTAAATCAAGACAAAGAAGAGAATTTTGGAGCGTTAAAACTGCATCAACAAAAGACATTTCTTCCAATGTTGTTGGATGGCTTGCTGACTATTCATTGAACTTTGATATTCCAGTGAAGTCAATTGTAACAGCTGCAAAGAGACTTTCTGAAGACTTTGACATGGCTGAAAGATTAGTCACAAAAGCAATTGAAGTAAGCAGAAATTTTGAGAAGACTGCACATATGCATGTAACTCAAGATAAGTCTGAATGCCTTAGATTTATGTGTACTTGTGAAGATCTTGGAATGAACGCATCTGATGAAAACTTTGAAGAAGCATTCAAGCAAAAAGCTATCCAAGTATTACAAGAACATGGATTTACAGTTGATCCGGGTACATTCTCATTTACTGACTTAGTTGTCACTGAAAATGGTGATGTAACTGCTGTTGTTTC
>JACCDW010030470.1_pt1 | contig 10934 bp, 7 predicted proteins | sample 7449781 | NCBI WGS metagenome assembly JACCDW01 (sample SAMN15323449, study PRJNA562643) | freshwater metagenome | isolation source: river surface water | place: USA:Blue River Watershed | collected 2017-08-18
ATTTTTTTTTAGAAGTTGGTGCAAATCAAATATATTTTGCTGCAGGTAGGGGTTCTTCATATCAATTTCTAACTAACGAGAATGTTTCAAATACTTTAGGATACAATTTACAAACAAATTATTTTAATATAGTGTTTATTAAAAATAGTGTGTCAACAGGATTAGTTTTTGTCAACTCTGTGAATATTCCTATGTCAGGTGGGACAGCATTATCAGGTATGCCAAATATCAATGAAGATTTAAGAATAGGCACATTCAGGCAATCAGGTTTTGAACTTTCTGGAAATATTGGTCAAGTAAAAATCTACAATAGAGCATTATCAGCAACAGAAATAACTCAAAATTTCAATGCTTCAAGAGAGCGGTATAACATTTAACTATGGGACTCTCACATTCTCCAAGCATAATATCTAATGGATTGATATTTTATTTAGATGGTTCCAACAGAAGATGCTACACTGGTTCTGGTCTAACTGCATCTGGATTAGTAGATAGAATAGATAGCACACTTGTAAATGGTACTGGATTCTCATCTTCCAATTTAGGTTTTTTTTCATTTGATGGTGCTAATGATTATATCAGTTTTGCTTACCCTGAAAAACTAAACTCTGGATATCCTATAACACTAAGCTTATGGGCAAAATGGACTACTACAGGAACAACTACTGCAACAATACAAACTTTAGTAGACAATAACTATCAAACTGCTTATCTTTCAGGTCCAGGATCTATAGGCTTTGTAATTCAAGATAGACCAGATTTAGGAAAAGTTCTTGAATGGGGTGCTTCTCCTGGTGCTGGTATTACAAGATGCACAAGTACATTTCAAGTAGGAGATGGTACTTGGAGACACATCACAGGCACTAACAATGGTTCAACATCTATCTTGTATATTGATGGAATTCAATCAGGATTAGCACGTACAGCTGCAGGGTTAGGAGATTCACAGCCTTTTGTAAATATTGGAAGATGGGCTTTCTCAAATAATAGATTTGTCAATGGAAATATTTCTGGCTTGATGATTTACAACAGAGCTTTAACAGCTGCAGAAGTACTTCAAAATTATGATGCAACTAGAGGGAGATTTGGTAAATAATGGCAGTTGGTTATAATCCTAGTGTTGTATCAGATGGATTAATACTTTATTTAGATGCAGCAAACAGAAGATGTTATTCTGGTTCTGGTAATACAGTAAATGGATTAGTAGGAGGCATCGGGGCAACTCTTGTTAATGGTGTTGGATTCACCTCAACTAATAATGGGAGCTTTGTTTTTGATGGGACAAATGATTTTATTGTAGTACCACACAGTTCAAGTATTTCAGCATCTACAACTAACTCATTTACATTGTCTACTTGGTTTTTAAGTACAGTAAATGGAACTTCATCAACATTGGAAATTGTTAATAAAAGAAATAACACTGGTGGTCCTACTTATGTTTCTTATGGATTGAGTTGGAGAAGAGTGTCTACAACAGATACTATTTTTGCTCGTGTAGGCTTTACTGATACTAGCGTTTCAGACCTCAACTCCACCGCACTGAATCAAAATGTTTGGTATTCTGCCACTGAAACATTTGATGGTACTAATCATAAACTGTATATAAACGGTGTTTTAAATCAATCTGGATCAATATCTGGGAAAACAATATTAGATGATGGATTTCCGTTGACAATAAATAGCTATACAGGCTCTTCTGAATTTTTAGCTGGTAACACATCCATTGTATTATATTACAACAGATCCCTTTCAGAACAAGAAATTCTTCAGAACTTTAATGCTACAAGATTTAGATATGGAGTTTAAGAAATATTTTATAACAAAGATGCAGAATAAAATAAAAAGCATTCTCCTTTCAAAAATAATTAAATGGCGATAAATTTTCCCTCAGGCCCAAGTACAAATCAGGTTTACACAGAAAATGGTAAAACCTGGCGCTATGATGGCACTGCTTGGCGTACACAAAATGTTACCCCAATTTCATCAGGTGGTACAGGTCTTACAAGTATAACTGCTGGTAATGCTTTATTAAGTTCAAATAGTGGTGCTTCAGGTTTAGTATACAGAACGCTCATTGCTGGCTCAGGAATTTCATTTTCCTTTGGCACTAATGATATCACTCTTTCTTCAACACCTGCCGGATCAATTACAGGAACGGGAACATCGGCTTTTATTCCGTTATTTGATGCTGGGGGAACTGAACTTACAGATTCAGTAATGCAGCAGTTTGGAACTACTATTATTGTCGGCGGAAGTATTAAAGCGCAAACAAAAAGTTTTAAGATTTCACACCCACTATATCCTGAAAAAATGTATCTGGAACACGGATCTTTAGAAGGACCAGAACACGGGATATATCAAAGAGGAAGAGCATCAGGGAATGGAAATGTTGTTGTAAAACTTCCTGATTATTTTCAAGCATTGTCAGAAAATGAAATTACTGTCCATATCACTTCAAGAGTAAATGATTCACTTTATGTTTCTCAAAGTAACAATTCAGAGTTTACTGTTCAAAGGACAAAGAGGAATCTATTACGTAAACAATATATTGAATTCGATTATTTTGTAGTCGGAGAAAGAACAGATATCAAATTGATTGTAGAGCAACCTAAATAGCACGGAGTACATAAAATGGGTGATCAAAATCCTCAAGACTTTGCAGAAAAAGTCTTGCAATCTTTAAAAAAGTCATCAAGAGCAGTAGACTTAACTACCAAATCTGAAGAGAATGTAAATCAATCTCCTGTAAGTGAAAAAGCAGTCAATAGAGACGTGACAGCATTCTTTACACAACAAGATGGTGGGGGACTTGGCCCAGCAGCAGGCGGAAATAAAGATTTAGTAATAATTCCAGGATTTGGTGGTGCAGCAGCTACTTCTGTATCCCAAATTAACTTGTATTGGAGTGCGCCAAACGTTGCAGATTCAACAGGCGTAGACACAAATGTAAGATCTACAATTTATAACTACGCAATCAATCCTGGCGCAGGCGTTACACACTCCGTAATTGTCTTTGGTGGATACAATGGTTCTACACATTATAAACCTACTCCAAACTACGGGGGAGGTACGGGTGTTACTGCTAGAATTTGGTTAAATCCGTTTAGAGGCTCTTTTGAAACAGACTTTTTAGGCTTGAATGCCACTGGAATAGCTTCAACAACAGACGCTGGATTTATCACTTACGATAGTACTCAAAATAAATTAAGAGTAGGTGTGGGCATAGGTGCTGGTTCTGCAAAGACTGTTGCATTTACAGATGATGTACAAGCAGCTTCCGGAGCTGCTACTACGGCGCAAAACATTCATATGCAACTTGGCGCTAGCGCTGCAAACCACTCAGTTGCATTCTCCCTTACTTCTACTGGTGCTGGTGTTGCCCTATCTTCGGACGCAGAACTTCTTTACAATCCAAGTTCCAATACATTAACTTTTAGTAATGCTAGTGTTTCAGGAACAATAAACTCAACTACAATTCCGACAAGTAAAACACTTGTTGTAACAACAGATAAAATATCTGTTCTTGCTGCTACAACTTCTGCTGAACTAGCAGGTGTAATATCTGATGAAACAGGTACTGGAGCATTGGTATTTGCTAACACACCAACATTAGTTACACCAGTTTTAGGAGTTGCTACTGCAACGAGCATCAATAAAGTAGCATTCACTGCCCCTGCAACTTCTGCAACATTGACTCTTGCTAATGGTTCTACCCTTGCAACATCAGGAGGTAATAGCTTAACACTAACAACTACAGCAGCTACCAACGTTACACTTCCAACAGCTGGAACATTAACTACAACTGGAAACACGTTAGCTGTATTTGCTGCAACAACATCTGCACAGTTAGCAGGTGTTATTTCTGATGAAACAGGTTCTGGAGCGTTAGTATTCGCTAATACTCCAACATTCGTCACTCCTGTATTAGGAACTCCTACTTCAGGAACTCTTACTAACTGTACAGGTTTACCAATTTCTACTGGCGTTTCTGGCTTAGCTACAAACGTAGCAACATTCTTAGGAACTCCTTCATCTGCCAACTTAGCATCTGCGGTAACTGATGAAACAGGTTCAGGTGCTTTGGTATTTGCCAACACACCTACCCTGGTAACACCTGTATTGGGTGTAGCAACAGCTACAAGCATTAATAATGTTGCTTTTACAAATCCAGGAACTTCTGCAACATTAGCTTTGGCAAATAGTTCCACACTTTCTACTGTTGGTGGTTTTGGATTAACACTAACAACTACAGCTGCTACTAATGTAACATTCCCTACTGCTGGAACATTAACCACCACTGGTAACACATTGGCTGTATTTGCAGCGACGACATCTTCGCAATTAGCAGGTGTTATTTCTGATGAAACAGGTTCTGGTGCATTAGTTTTTGCTAATACTCCTACATTAGTAACTCCAGTATTAGGAACGCCTACCTCTGGCACTCTTACAAACTGTACAGGCTTACCAATTTCTACTGGTGTTTCAGGATTAGCAGCTAACGTTGCTACATTCCTGGCAACTCCGTCATCAGCAAATTTAGCATCTGCTGTTACTGACGAAACAGGCTCTGGAGCATTAGTATTTGCTAATACACCAACACTTGTCACCCCTGTACTTGGGGTTGCTTCAGCTACATCTCTTTCTGCTAACAGTGTTCGTATTGGTAATGCAGCTAGAACAGTTGATACATCTGCCGGAAATCTTATTTTAGATTCAAACTCTGGACAAACCGATATAAATGATAACGTTGTAATATCAGGAAACTTAACTGTTCAAGGAACTACAATTACAATAGACTCTACTGTTTCAACAATTGTAGATCCAGTGATAGTAGTAGGATCTGGCGCTGGCGGGACTCACTCTACACTTGATAACAATATGGACAGAGGTATAGAGTTTAGATGGTCAAATGCTGGTACCGCAACAACTGGATTCTTTGGATTTGACGATAGTGCTGGTAAATTTACTTTCATACCAAATGCAACTATTGATTCAGCAAATGTCTATAGTGGTACAGTTGGAACTATTGTCGCAAACTTTGAAGGCTCATTTACTGGTACTATCACTGGTACAGCAACTACTGCTGCTAACTTGAATACTGTATCTACATCATCATCCAGCGACCACTATATTTTATTTTCAAACAGAGATGGTGGTTCAGGTGTTGCGGTTTCTACTGATTCTTTATTAAAATATGTACCATCTACAGATAACTTATTTGCTTCTAAATTAAATAACATAACTGTAACTACTCCTGCAACTTCTGCAACATTGACTCTTGCTAATGGCTCTACACTTGCAACATCAGGAGGCAATAGCTTAACACTAACAACTACAGCTGCCACTAATGTAACATTCCCTACTGCTGGAACATTAACTACAACTGGAAATACGCTTGCTGTATTTGCTGCAACCACCTCAGCTCAGTTAGCAGGCGTTATTTCTGATGAGACTGGTTCTGGAGCTTTAGTATTTGCAAACACCCCAACATTCGTTACTCCTGTATTGGGAACGCCTGGGTCAGGAACTCTAACTAACTGTACAGGTTTACCAATATCTACGGGTGTATCAGGCTTGGGGGCTAATGTTGCTACATTCCTAGCCACCCCTTCATCAGCAAACTTAGCGTCAGCAGTTACTGATGAGACTGGTTCTGGTGCTTTAGTGTTTGCAAATACTCCGACATTAGTAACTCCTGTGCTTGGCGTTGCGACAGCAACAAGTATAAATAAAGTTGTATTTACAGCCCCAGCCACATCAGCAACTTTGACCTTAGCTGACGGGTCAACCCTTGCAACATCAGGAGGCAATAGCTTAACATTAACAACTACAGCTGCGACTAATGTAACATTTCCTACAGCTGGTATTTTGATTACATCTGGTAATAAATTATCTATTCATGCTGCAACTACATCATCTGAATTAGCAGGTGTTATTTCAGATGAAACAGGATCTGGAGCGTTAGTATTTGCTAACACTCCTACGTTAGTAACTCCAGTTTTAGGAACTCCTACTTCTGGAACTCTTACCAACTGTACAGGACTGCCAATTTCTACAGGTGTATCTGGATTAGCTACAAACGTAGCAACATTTTTAGGAACTCCTTCATCTGCCAACTTAGCGTCAGCAGTCACCGATGAAACTGGCACTGGTGCTTTAGTTTTTGCTAATACACCAACTTTAGTCACTCCAGTTTTAGGAACTCCAACTTCCGGTACCCTTACAAACTGTACAGGTTTGCCAATTTCAACTGGTGTTTCAGGTTTAGCTGCTAATGTGGCTACATTCTTAGCTACTCCTTCATCAGCAAACTTAGCATCTGCAGTGACCGATGAAACTGGTTCAGGAGCATTAGTCTTTGCTAACAGCCCAGTATTCACAACTCCAAATATTGGAAATGCAATTGGAAACATTTCAGGATTTGCTACAACAGCAACTAATATAAACGTAACTGCTGCAGCGTCATCAGGCACTCACTATTTGTTGATGTCCCCTCTTGCGAGTGGTTCAGGTGTTGCAGTATCTACTGATTCAGCATTGAGTTATGTTCCATCCACTGACGTTTTGACAGTTCCTCAGACAACAGTTACATCAGCATCTGCATTGTCAAGTGGAACATACCTCACAGTCAAGACAAACTCTTCTGACGACTCATCTACTACAGACTTCTTTATCAGAGGTTTGACTTCAGGAGATGTATCAAAGTTCTCAGTTGATGCAAACGGTAACTTAAGAGCTACAACTAAAAGCTTTGATATTCCTCACCCAACAAAACCGGGAATGAGACTTGTGTATGGTGTTCTTGAAGGCCCTGAACACGGAGTTTATCATAGAGGAACAGTCGAAGGTAAAGGCAATTTGCTTATTGAGCTTCCTGATTATTGGTCAGACTTAGTTAATGAAGACTACACAGTGTCATTGACTCCACACGGTAGTTATGGAGTTCACATTGTTGAAAAGTCATTGAATTCATTTATAATATCATTGTCTGGAAACTTTGTAAGTAAGAAACTTAAAACAATCAAGGTTGATTACTTAGTCCACGGTTCAAGAAAAGATGCACCACTCATCATAGAGCAACCAGAGTAAGACAAATAAGGAGGTGGCTCAAACCACCTCCTTTACTAATAAGGAAAGGTTATGCATAAATTCAGAATACTTCAAGCGAGTAATCTTCAAGTTGCTTGGCTTATTATTGAAGAAGGAAATATAAATATTGAGACAGGCATAAGATTTATGTACTGTCTTTATGATTATGATATGCAACCTCTCGAAAGAAGAAATTATCAAATCAATGGTGATGATTTTGCAAACATCGGCACAAGTGGAAAAGATACAAGAATTGCAATCTTGGAATTGTTGCTTGTAACATTAGATGCTGTTGTTGTAAAGGAATAATTACAATTTATGCCTGCAGATGTCATAATCAATCCTACAACTGGAGAAATTTATTGGAACGATAATGGTGGTACTACTCAATCAATTTCTATCAGAGGTGATTCTCAGAATAAAATTGATATAACTGGATATTCATCAGGGTTTTCTCCAGGCTCAAGTGGTGTTGGCACATTTGTCATAGCCACATTTAATGACAACGCAGGAACATCAGCTTTTACTCCTGGTACATCTGGATTTGATTTAGGCTCCTCTGTACTTAGATGGAACACATTTGCTACTAATGCAAATTTATCTGGGACCTTAGTTGTATCAGATTCGACTATATCATCAAGTATAATTACTGGATCTGTCAAATTTAATGGAGGCATTGCTATATCAGGTAATGCTTCAATTGGACAAAGTCTTAATTTATATGGTGCTGGAACTGCTTACACATCATTTACAGGTTTTAAGGCTGGTTCAGTTACAAGCAATACGCTTTATACACTTCCTCTTACTTATCCATCCACAGGTACGTCAGTTTTGCAATCCGATACATCTGGAGTTATGTCTTGGGTTGCAATGGCATCTGGTTCAGGTTCAGTCAACTCTGGAACTGCTACATTTGCTGCTTTTTACGCTTCTACCTCTAACGCAATAAGCGAAAATGCTAACCTTAGATTTACTGGAACAGGCATTTCTGTAGGCGGAAATATCAATTCGAGTTCTACAACTACAGGTTCTTTTTATGTGTTTGGTGGACTTGGAATCAGCGGGAATGCTTTTATTGGAGGAACTATCAACATTTCCTCTACTACTCCTTCTAATATTGCAAACTTATTAGTATCAAATAGTACAGCTTCAACTACAACTGCATCTGGAGCCTTAGTTGTTACTGGAGGAGCAGGCATTGGCGGAAGTTTAAACGTAGCAGGTGCGTCTAGGTTCTCTTCAGCTACTGTTGCAACATCAATCGGCACCGGAGCCTTGACAGTAACAGGAGGAGCTGGAATTGCTGGCTCTTTATATGTAGGTGAGGCTTCTAGATTTACATCTACCACTGTATCTCTAGGGTCAGGCACTGGAGCATTAACTGTCACTGGTGGTGTTGGAATTGGAGGAAGCCTTTATGTAGCAAATACATCAAGATTTGAATCCACTACAATTTCATCATCAGTAGGTACTGGAGCATTAACAGTAAGCGGTGGTGTTGGAATTGGAGGTTCTTTATTTGTAGGTGATTCTTCAAGGTTTACAAGTTCAAATATTTCAATTTCATCAGGGACTGGCGCCTTAACAGTTACTGGTGGTGTTGGAATTGGTGGCAGTTTATATGTAGCGAACACATCAAGATTTGAATCTTCTACAGTTTCATCATCAGTAGGGACAGGTGCTTTAGTTATTGCAGGTGGAGTAGGAATTGGAGGTTCTCTATTTGTAGGAAACTCCTCTAGATTTTCCAGCACAAATGTCTCATCTTCTTCAGGCACAGGAGCATTAACTGTATCAGGCGGAGTAGGGATTGGCGGAAGCCTCTATGTTGCTAACGCTTCTAGATTTGAATCAAATATTAATTCCTCAACGCCTGGTGTAGGTGGATTTGTAGCTTCAGGCGGAGTTGGTATTGGATTATCTGTAAGTATTGGCGGAAGACTGCAGATATTTAATGGTTCTTTATATACTGCATTTTCAGGCGCTCAATCTGGTGTAAACACTACTTACACACTTCCAACAACATCGCCAGCTACAGGTTCCTCAATACTTTCGTCTACCGCTGCTGGTATATTGTCTTGGGTACCACTTACAACTCCTACTAATGAAATAGTTGTAGCAGCAGGTAGCTATGGATATGTTCAATATGCCGGTGTAAGTAATGCTTTTGCAGGTAGTGCAAATTTTCAATATAGTCCCGATGAGGACGAGTTAGTCTTAAGTAATTTTCCTGTAGCAACACTTACTAATCAGAGCGCTAATTTAAAATTGCTTGGCACAAATGTGTTCTCTTGGAGTGGATCTGATTATGGTACATTCTTAGCGATAGGTGCAGCAACTGGATTTACGGGTGATCTCATACATGCACAAGTTAATGGAGTTTCTAGACTTCAATTAAATGCTGATGGATACTTGAGATTGGGAGTAGCAGGTACAGGCTTCACACTTCCTATTACAAATGGGACTTCTGGTCAAGTTCTTTCTGCGAACACAAACGGTATTGCTTCTTGGGCAACAGTTTCAAGTACCCCTGGTGGTAGTAATAAACAGATTCAATACAACAACTCTTCAGCGTTTGGAGGAGCATCTGGATTTGAATATACTACAGGTGGTACTGCAGTTACTGTTTCTGTATTTTCTCCCTCAGGAGCTGGTTACACATCTGGAATGTGGATTCATTCTATAAATGGATCCACTACAAGAGTTGGTATTGGTCTTTCTAATCCGCAATTTGAATTAGAAATCTCAGGAGAAATTTCTGCGACAAATAAAAGCTTCGTAATTGATCATCCGACTAAATCAGGTATGAAACTTCGATACGGGAGTTTAGAAGGTCCTGAAAACGGAGTTTATGTAAGAGGGGAACTTAATAATTCAAATATAATTGAAGTACCTGAACATTGGTTGGGTTTAGTTCACGAAGATTCTTACACAGTTCATCTCACTCCAATCGGTAATTACGCTCAATTATATGTAGAAAAAATTGAAAATTATAATGTTTTTGTAGCAGATAATATGATGTGTCCAATTCATTGTTACTATTCAGTATGGGCAGAAAGAAAAGATATTCCTAAACTTGTGACGGAGTATTAGTATGGGGCACTATCATAATCCGCAGATACCTATAAGTGGATTACTCAATTATATTGATGCTTATAATCCCAGATGCTATCCAAGAAGCGGAGTTAATTTGACAGATTTAGCAAATTTAATTTCTGAAGCTGGAGATAGTGCTGCTTCAATTAGTGCTGGAAATGGAATCTCTTTTGGAACATCAAAAAACACTTATGTCTCCTTGACAGCTACCGTACCAAATACTACATATACAAAAATGTGTTGGTTTAATTTAGCAGATATTACAACTTTTCAACCTTTGATTTGTGGGACTAACTCATTAAGACATTGTATGTGGATGAATAAAACTGCCAAATTAACAGCAAGCCATTCAAATACATCTGCCTTTTCTGCTCCCACTTTTACAAGCGTAGCCGGAACAACTGATTTATCTATAAATGTTTGGTATTTTGGTGCTGTAACTTATTCTAGTGTTTCTGGCTTCAACATCTACTTAAATGACAGAAGAGATCAAACTTCAGCAACAACGCAAACTTTCGGTGCTAGTAATTCACAGAATTATTATGGATACTATGGTGATTTTTTTACATCCCCAGCGACGCCAACTTTAAATGGAACTTTGGGTCCATCTTTAGTTTTTAACAGAGTACTTTCTGCAGAAGAAATTCTTAAATTTTACAACTCAACTAAAAAAAGGTATGGCTACTAATGGGAACTAAAGTTGGTCCAAACGTACTAAACTATGACGATGCAGCATATATTTTTGATGC
>JACCDW010225812.1_pt1 | contig 10934 bp, 10 predicted proteins | sample 7449781 | NCBI WGS metagenome assembly JACCDW01 (sample SAMN15323449, study PRJNA562643) | freshwater metagenome | isolation source: river surface water | place: USA:Blue River Watershed | collected 2017-08-18
ATTGTTTGATATCTCTCTGATATCATCAGTTCATGGTTGATACAGCTGTACAAGCTTTAAAAGTACCCCCGCATTCCGTCGAGGCCGAGCAATCGGTGCTCGGCGGTTTGCTTTTGGATAACAACGCATGGGACCGCGTGGGGGACATTCTTACCGAAAAAGATTTTTATCGTCCTGATCATGGGCTGATTTATCGCGTCATCGGTAAATTGGTCAGTGATGGTGTTCCAGCTGATGTGATCACAGTGGCTGAGGCCATGAAAACCCAAGGCGGTGGTGAGTCAATCGGAATTGACTACCTGAATGCTTTGGCTCAATCGACTCCGAGTGCATCGAATATTCGAGGTTATGCAGAAATTGTGCGTGACCGCAGTGTGTTGCGTCGCCTGATTCAAACATCCGATCAAATTGCTGGCACTGCTTTCAGTCCAGAGGGTCGTTCAGTCCGTACCATTTTGGACGAGGCTGAATCTAGAATTTTGGCGATTGGTGAAGAGGGTAATCGCGGTAAAACCGATTACTTTGAGATTGCGCCTTTATTGACTGAAGTGGTGAGTCGCATTGATGAGTTGTACCACCGTCAAGGCTCAACGGATGTCACGGGTGTTGCTACCAGCTTTGTCGATTTGGATCGCCAAACCAGCGGTTTGCAAAAAGGTGATTTGATTATTGTGGCGGGTCGCCCATCGATGGGTAAAACCAGTTTTGCCGTCAATATTGCAGAGAACGTGGCTTTAAAAGAAGGTTTGCCTGTATTGATTTTCTCGATGGAGATGGGCGCCTCTCAATTGGCTTCTCGTATTCTGGGTTCAGTGGGTCGCATTGATCAATCTCGCATGAGAACAGGTAAGTTATCTGAGGATGAGTGGCCAAAAATTACTGAAGCGATTTCTCGCTTGAATGAAGCCAGCATCATGATTGATGAGACGGGTGCTTTGAGCAGTCTTGAGCTCAGAGCCAGGGCAAGGCGCATTGCACGTAAGTGTGGCACCTTGGGCTTAATCGTGATTGACTATTTACAGTTAATGAGTGGTAACAGCGGTGGCGGTAGCAGTGAAAACCGAGCCACAGAAATCTCCGAAATCTCCCGCTCCCTCAAGTCATTGGCCAAGGAGTTACAGTGTCCTGTGATTGCGCTTTCTCAGCTCAATCGTGGTTTAGAGCAACGTCCCAATAAGCGTCCAGTGATGTCTGACTTACGTGAGTCAGGGGCGATTGAGCAAGATGCTGACGTGATTCTCTTCATTTATCGCGATGAGGTCTATCACCCAGACACCACGACCGATAAGGGCATCGCTGAAATTATTTGCGCCAAGCAACGTAACGGCCCCATTGGCACCGTAAAACTCAGTTGGCAGGGCCAGTTCACCAAGTTTGATAACTTGGCCTTGGGTCAAGGTCAGTCCTCAGGCGGCTACGAGCCATTTTAATTTTTCTCCGGTTGTAGCAAGTAAATAGACTAAAATCATGACAAATTTGTGTCATGTCATAAAAGGATGTCTATGCTTGGTCGATTCATGCCCAAAGAAGAAAATTTCTTCGAATTATTTAATCAACACGTCGCATTGTGTGTGCAGGGATCTAAAGATCTCTACCAGTTGATTAATGACCTTCCGAATGCTGCAGAACATGCAAAAGCCATTCAGTCATCAGAGAAAAAAGCCGACAAAATTACTCATGAAACGATTGATTTGCTCCATAAGACGTTCATTACGCCATTAGATCGTGATGAAATTCATAAGTTGATTACTACCATGGATGACATCCTAGATTTGATGGAAGATGTCGCTGAAGTAATTCAACTTTACGACGTAACTCAAGTGACTCCTGAAGCAGTTGAATTGGCACGTATTTGTGAAGCTTGTTGTGAAAGAGTGAATGCAGCAGTATCAAAGCTTCATGACATGAAAAATGCAAAAGATATTTTGCGTATTTCTACTGAAATTGACATGCTTGAGTCTGACGCTGACCGAGTAATGCGATCAGCTTTATCGCAATTGTTCCGCGATGAGAATGACTTCAAACGTTTGATGAAACTCAAAGCTGTTTACGAATTGCTAGAAACTATCACGGACAAGTGTGAGGATGTGGCGAACATCCTTGAAGGCATTGTTCTGGAAAACGCGTAATGACTCCAGTTGAGATGAGTATTTGGGTGGTGGCCTTGTTGGTCGGCCTGGCCCTATTATTTGACTTCATGAATGGCTTTCATGATGCGGCCAACTCCATTGCTACCGTGGTTTCAACCGGAGTTTTAAAGCCTCAACACGCTGTGGCTATGGCGGCTTTTTTTAACTTTATTGCCATCATGGTGTTCCAGTTAAAAGTGGCTGCCACGGTGGGCAAAGGAACAATTGATCCATCCATTGTGGATCACTATGTGATATTCGGCGCTTTAGTGGGTGCTATTACTTGGAACGTCATTACTTGGTGGGGAGGCATTCCATCGAGTTCATCTCATGCTTTGATTGGAGGGTTGGTTGGCGCCGCCCTGGCCAAATCAGGCCCAACAGCATTGATTAGTGCAGGCGTAATCAAGACGGTGGCGTTTATTTTGGTTTCGCCGATGCTGGGGTTTTTGCTTGGTTCTTTATTGATGCTTCTCTTTTCTTGGTTATGTTTTAGGATGTCACCAGCTCACGTAGACCGTTGGTTTAGAAGATTGCAACTTGTTTCGGCTTCAATGTACAGCTTAGGCCATGGCGGCAATGACGCTCAAAAAACGATTGGTATTATTTGGTTGCTTTTGTTAACGGGCGGATACATGAGTACCACAGACACAGCGCCCCCAACTTGGGTGATTGTTTCTTGTTATGTGGCGATTGGTTTAGGAACCTTGTTCGGTGGTTGGCGGATTGTGAAGACCATGGGGCAAAAAATCACGAAATTAAAACCTTTTGGTGGCTTTTGTGCTGAAACAGGTGGTGCCATGACTCTGTTCTTGGCGGGTGCTCTAGGTATTCCTGTTTCAACCACGCACACCATTACAGGGGCGATTGTGGGTGTTGGTTCAGCTAGGCGCATGTCGTCTGTGCGTTGGGGGTTAGCGGGTAGTATTGTTTGGGCTTGGATTTTGACAATTCCAGCCTCCGGCTTAATGGCTGCTGCTGCATGGTGGGTAGGTAAGCAAGTACTCTGATGATGTAACGTACTCATCGCATGATTAGACTGTGCGACTGTACCTACCAATTACTTAGTCACGACGCGTCTGGCCTCTGTGTACCGCTTAGACCAGTAGGGCGAAGTGATTCTTTCAAGTCGCACTGTGCCACCTTTCGATGGTGCATGTACAAATCGACCTTTGCCCACATAAATGCCCACGTGAGAATATGGACTTCCTTGCGTATTAAAAAAAACAAGGTCGCCAGGAGCTGGCGTTTGATTTCCTAAAGAGATGCCTACTTTGCCAATTTCATCGGTGGTGCGGGGCATTTTTTTATTGGCAGCGTTCTGATACACATATCCAATCAATCCACTGCAGTCAAAACCACCTTTGGGTGTGTTGCCACCGTAGCGATAGGGAATACCGACCAAACCAATCGCCGCAATGGATATGTCTTCCAATCCAGCACTAACTTCTTGATCAAAGTCAGGTAAAGCGGAAAAGCGGGGCAGCATCGCACAAGCAGAAAGTAATCCGCCAAGACCCAGTACTAAAAAGGTTCTTTTGTTGATTGACACTGCGTTTAAATAAAAAGAAGGCGAGAACTTCCTCGCCTTCTGGGTTAAGTGAAAATTAAAGGGCGTCAGCCGCATGATCAGCGAGACGAGAGCGCTCACCCCGAGCCAATGTCACATGACCGCTGTGACGCCAACCTTTGAAGCGATCGACCACATAGGTTAAACCTGATGAGCCCTCAGTCAAATAAGGGGTGTCAATTTGAGCAATGTTGCCCAAGCAAACAATCTTGGTACCTGGACCTGCTCGGGTCACCAGAGTTTTCATTTGTTTTGGAGTTAAATTTTGTGCCTCATCAATGATGACAAACTTACTCACAAATGTGCGACCACGCATAAAGTTCATGCTCTTCACTTTGATGCGAGAGCGAATCAATTCTTGAGTGGCAGCCCGACCCCATTCGCCAGCGCCATCTTCATTGCGGTGGAGTACTTCTAAGTTGTCATCAAATGCGCCCATCCAAGGTTGCATTTTTTCTTCTTCAGTGCCTGGCAAGAAGCCGATGTCTTCGCCGACGGGAACTGTCGCACGAGTAATGATGATTTCGTTGTAGCGCTTGCTATCTAACACTTGCTCCAGGGCGGCGGCTAGAGCCAAGAGGGTTTTACCTGTTCCAGCCTGACCAAGTAAAGTCACAAAATCAATATCTGGGTTCATCAACAGATTCATCGCAAAGTTCTGTTCACGATTGCGTGCTGTGACGCTCCATACATTGTTTTTCTGATGGGAGAAGTCTCTTAGGGTTTGTAATAAGGCTGTTCGACCTTGTACTTCTCTGACTTGGGCATAGAAAGGGGTGCCACCATCTGAATTCTCTTGATAGACAAATTGATTGACCATCATTTGTGCCACAGTAGGGCCAGTGACACGGTAGTACATCGTGCCAGATTTGGCATCACTCCAACTTTCCATGTCTTTGCCGTGTTTAGGCCAAAAATCCACTGGCAGTTGAAGAACACCTGAGTACATCAAGTCGCGATCTTCTAAAACCTGATCGTTGAAGTAATCTTCTGCAGGCAATCCCAAGGCGCGCGCCTTGATGCGCATATTGATATCTTTGGATACCAAGACCACTTGACGGTCTTTGCGGCTTTGCTGAAGTTCACGCACGACCCCCAAAATCATGTTGTCAGCTTTGCCAGTTGGCAAGCCATCGGGTAGGGTGATGCTGCTTAATTGAACTTGGAAGTAAAGATTTCCTGTGGCATCTTTGTTGCCTAATTTATTGAGTGGAATGCCTTCTTCTAAAACACCGCTGGTGTTTGCTACCAATTGATCCAGTGAACGGCTCACGGTACGCGCATTGCGGGCCACTTCGCTCATCCCTTTTTTGTGATTATCTAATTCCTCTAGGGTCATCATCGGGAGGTATACATCATGCTCTTCAAATCTAAACAGCGCTGATGGGTCATGCATCAAAACGTTGGTATCTAGAACAAATAAGCGAATGATGCCGTCATCTGGAATCTTGCGAACCCGTGCCGATGATTTGGTGGTGTTGCCAGCTGATTTTTTCGTCTGCTTACTAGGTGCCCTCATTTTCTCGATGGCAATATCGGCCAAAGATTGTGAGTTATCCAGTTCTAAATCGAATGCATTTGAATCTTCTGCTACTTCAGTTATTTCTTCAACTTCCTCAACTTCAATTCTTTTGGGTCGTTTCTTTAAATCTGCTTTGGGTTGACGACTGATGTTTACTTTATCGGCTGCTTGAGTTGGGATGGGTGGCAGAGGCATTCCGGAGGTCTCCTAATAAAGAAAAAACCGCCTACCTGGTGGGGTGGCGGTCATTGAGGTAAAGGTATTTTTGTGCATCTAAGTGATAACTTATCCTAATTTTTATGACATTGCAATCATAAAGCGATGGCAGCCTTCAAAACATCTTGAACGTGACCTGGAATCTTGAGACCACGCCATTCATGACGCAAGATGCCTTCTTCATCAATCAAGAAGGTGCTGCGTTCAATACCACGCACTTGCTTGCCATACATGTTCTTCATTTTCATGACCCCAAACATCTGACATAGGGTTTCCTCGGTATCAGCCAAAAGTTCAAATGGCAATTCAATCTTTCTTTTGAAGTTTTCATGGGATTTGAGATTGTCACGAGAAATACCCACAATCAGAGTATTGGCTCGAGTGAAATCATCAATGGCATCTCTAAACTCCATTGATTCAACCGTGCAACCAGGGGTTGAGTCTTTTGGATAAAAGTACATCACCACTTTACGTCCCAAGCAGGCAGAGGGGCTAAATACCAAGCCACTGGTCGCGGGTATTTCAAAATGGGGGATGGGTTTTCCAAGCGCAACAGTCATTCAGTCTCCAGATATTGATATATTTAATACTTATTAAGCATATTTATATCAGAGTTGTGTGGAATAACTAAATTTATGCCTTTTCGATGATGAGAGCGGCAATCACGTTTCTGCCTTCACCCATTAAAACGTTGTAGGTTCGGCAGGCAGCCTGAAGATCCATGGTCTCGATGCCGATCTTGGCCTGAATCAAAGGTTGTAGGATTTCAGGACGGGGAAAGCGGATGGTTTTTCCACTTCCCAAAATGACCACAGCGGGTTTTTGAGCCGCAATTTTCTCGAAATCCTTGATTTGGAGGTCTTCAAAGCGCCCGCAAGCCCAATCAAGAACAGGCCCCTCAGGACTCACAATCACAGAAGAATCATAGCGTTGAGCATTGATTTCAATGTAATTGGGGCCGTAAGCAGAAACTGTATTTAGGCTAGGTTGTTGATCCGGTTGAAGTTTCACGTCAATGGCCCTCAGGCTCTGTCATAATTACAAAATTATAGATAAATTAAGACTTTATAGTGTTCCTATAAGCCTTTAAGTGATTATTGTGAAAGAAATTAAAAAATCCTCCAAATTAAATAACGTTTGTTACGACATTCGTGGGCCCGTACTCGAGCTTGCTCAGCAAATGGAGGAAGAGGGCCAAAAAATCATCAAGCTGAACATTGGCAATGTGGGGGTTTTTGGTTTTGACCCTCCTGAAGAAATTCAGTTGGACATGATTCGTAATTTGCCCAATTCAGCTGCGTACTCAGACTCCAAAGGAATTTTCTCTGCCCGCAAAGCCATCATGCACTATTGCCAAGAAAAAGGCATTCAGGGTGTGACTTTGGATGACATCTATACGGGTAATGGTGTTTCGGAGCTGATTGTCTTGGCCATGAATGCTTTGTTGAATGCGGGTGATGAAGTATTGGTGCCTGCTCCAGATTATCCATTGTGGACAGCTGCAGTGAGTTTGTCGGGCGGAACACCCAAGCACTATTTATGCGATGAATCAAAAGACTGGGCTCCAGATATTGCGGATATTCGGTCAAAGATTACGCCGAAGACCAAGGCGATTGTGGTGATTAATCCGAATAATCCCACCGGTGCTTTGTACAGTGATGCTGTGCTCAAAGAAATCATTGCCGTAGCGCGTGAGCATGGTTTGATTATTTTTGCCGATGAGATTTATGACAAGACTTTATTTGATGGTGAAAAGCACACCTCAATAGGCGCTTTGTCGACTGATGTGGTGACCGTCACATTCAATGGACTGTCTAAAAATTATCGTTCTTGTGGTTACCGTTCTGGTTGGATGGTGGTCTCAGGCGATAAAAGTGGCGCCGCAGATTACATTGAAGGCTTGAACATGCTGTCTTCAATGCGCTTGTGTGCAAACGTGCCGGGCCAATTTGCGATTCAAACGGCTTTAGGCGGGTATCAAAGTATCAATGACTTGGTCGCCGAGGGTGGCCGTTTGCGTCGTCAAAGAGATTTGGCTTGGGAGTTGGTGACCAAGATTCCGGGCGTGACTTGTGTCAAGCCCAAAGCCGCTTTGTATTTATTTCCAAAATTGGATCCAGAAATGTATCCGATTGAGAATGATCAGGAGTTCATCGCTAATTTGTTGCGTGAAGAAAAAGTGTTATTGGTGCAGGGCAGTGGTTTTAATTGGCCTAAGCCTGATCATTTCCGGATTGTGTTCTTGCCTCACGAGGACGTCTTGCGTGAAGCCATTGCGCGTTTGGCAAAGTTCTTAGAACGTTATCGCCAAAAATACGGCAAGCAGTAATCTTTTTATATTTCATTAGTCAGAGTATTTATTCATGAAACCTATTCAAGTTGGCCTATTGGGCATTGGTACCGTCGGTGGTGGTGTTTTTACCGTTTTGGAACGTAATCAAGAAGAAATCACACGTCGTGCGGGTCGCGGTATTCAAATTCACACGGTGGCTGATTTAAATACTCAACGCGCTGAAGAGTTGGTCAAAGGTCGCGCCAAGGTGGTCAGTGATGCCAAGCAAGTCGTGAACAACCCTGAAATCGATGTGGTGGTGGAGTTAATTGGCGGCTATGGCATCGCCAAAGAATTGGTTTTGGCTGCCATTCAAAATGGTAAGCATGTTGTGACTGCGAATAAAGCACTTTTGGCCGTGCATGGTAATGAGATCTTTGCAGCAGCCCAAGCCAAAGGTGTGACTGTGAACTTTGAGGCAGCAGTGGCTGGTGGTATTCCAATCATCAAAGCCTTGCGTGAAGGTTTAACAGCCAATCGGATTGAGTGGATTGCTGGCATCATCAATGGCACCACGAATTTCATTTTGTCTGAGATGCGTGACAAGGGTTTGGACTTTGATGTGGTTCTGAAAGAGGCACAGCGTCTTGGTTACGCAGAAGCTGATCCAACCTTTGATATTGAAGGCGTGGATGCTGCCCACAAAGCCACTATCATGAGCGCGATTGCTTTTGGTATTCCTGTGCAATTTGATAAAGCCTACGTAGAAGGCATTACTAAGTTATCTGCCACAGACATTCAATATGCCGAGCAATTAGGTTATCGCATCAAATTATTGGGTATCACGAAAAAAACCAAGGATGGCATTGAGTTACGAGTTCATCCAACCTTGATTCCATCTAAGCGTTTGATCGCGAATGTGGAAGGTGCCATGAATGCTGTTCAAGTGATGGGTGATGCAGTAGGCACTACTTTGTATTACGGTAAAGGTGCGGGGGCTGAACCAACTGCCTCAGCCGTGATTGCTGATCTTGTGGATGTGGCGCGTTTACAGACGGCTGATCCAGAGCATCGCGTGCCTCATTTGGCATTTCAACCGGGTTCGATGGTACAAACCACCATTTTGCCGATGGGCGAGATTACCACCAGCTATTACTTGCGCTTGCGTGTGGCTGATGTGGCTGGTGTATTGGCTGACATCACACGCATTTTGGCTGATAACAATATTTCAATTGATGCCATGCTGCAACGTGAAGCTGGAGATGGTGAAAATCAAACCGACTTGATCATGTTGACCCATGAAACCAAAGAAAAGAATATTTTGGCTGCGATTGCCAAAGTGGAAGCTTTGAAGACGGTTGAAGGTTCTGTCACCAAAATTCGTTTAGAAAACTTAAGTTAATTTATTTCAATGCATTACATCTCAACGCGCGGCCATAACGCCAACCAAACCTTTTCTCAAATTCTCTTGGGCGGCTTGGCTGCTGATGGTGGCTTGTATTTGCCAACGCATTACCCTCAAGTCAGCTCCGGCCAATTAGATGCTTGGCGTGGTTTGTCCTATGCTGATTTGGCTTATGAAGTATTGAGTCTTTATTGTGATGACATTCCCAAGGAAGATCTTAAGGCCTTGGTGAAAAAAACCTACACTGCCCAGGTTTATTGCAATGGGCGTTCTGATGATCGAGCTGAAGACATCACGCCGATTCACTGGTTAGGTGATGAGCAGGGCACTCGCTTGGGATTGTTGAGTTTATCGAATGGTCCCACGCTGGCATTTAAAGACATGGCCATGCAGTTATTGGGTAATTTATTTGAGTACACCTTAAATCGCCAAGGCCAGGAGCTGAATATTTTGGGAGCCACTTCCGGGGATACCGGTAGCGCTGCAGAGTATGCAATGCGTGGCAAAAAAGGTGTCCGAGTATTTATGTTGTCTCCCAAGGGCAAGATGAGTCCATTCCAAGTGGCTCAGATGTATTCATTGCAAGATGAGAATATTCATAATATTGCCATCGAAGGTGTGTTCGATGATGCGCAAGACATTGTCAAAGGCGTGAGTAATGACCATGCTTTCAAAGCGCGTCATAAGATTGGCACTGTCAATTCGATTAACTGGGCGCGCGTTGTGGCTCAAGTGGTGTATTACTTCCAAGGTTATTTATTGGCCACCAAGAGCAGTACTGAGAAGGTTTCGTTTTGCGTACCCTCTGGTAATTTTGGTAATGTGTGTGCCGGTCACATTGCTCGCATGATGGGCTTACCAATCGAAAAATTGGTAGTCGCTACCAATGAAAACGATGTCTTGGATGAGTTCTTCAAGACGGGTGTCTATCGCGCACGTAAGTCTGCAGAGACCTTCCATACGACCAGTCCATCGATGGATATTTCCAAGGCAAGTAACTTTGAACGTTTTATTTATGATTTACTGGGGCGAGATGCTGTCAGAACAGCCCAAATGTTCAAAGATGTAGAAACTAAAGGCGGGTTTGATTTATCCAAAGATCCTGCTTACCAAGAGATTTCAAAATATGGCTTTGTATCAGGAAAGAGTACTCACACCAACCGTTTAAATACCATCCGTGATGTTCATGCCAAGTACAGTGTCTTGATTGACACTCACACGGCTGATGGTGTCAAAGTGGCTCGCGAGCATATGCAATCTCATGTGCCCATGTTGGTTCTTGAAACAGCCTTACCAATAAAATTCGCAGAAACCATTGAAGAAGCGCTTGGCCGTCAACCTGATCGTCCTGCATCATTCATTGGTATTGAGGATCAGCCTCAGCGTGTGACTGTGATGGCTGCTGACATCAATCAAGTCAAAGATTTTGTGGCAAAGCACACAGGTTTATAAGTAGCTCATGAATGCAGTTCCTCTATTGAGTAAACCTCCAGCTGTTGGTTTTGTGGCTTACTCTGGCACAGGTAAGACCACCCTTATTGAAAAATTAATCAAGCAATTTACTCAACAGGGCGTCAGGATTTCAGTCATCAAACACACCCATCATCATTTTGATATTGATCGTCCTGGAAAGGACTCTTATCGCCACCGCGAAGCAGGGGCCGGAGAAATTCTTTTGGTGTCGGATCAGCGCTGGGTATTAATGCATGAATTAAAAGAGGCTGCTGAGCCATCTGTTGAAGAGCAACTCAGTAAGTTATCACCTTGTGATTTGGTCATTGTTGAAGGTTTCAAGGAAGCCAAAATTCCAAAAATTGAAC
>JACCDW011656136.1_pt1 | contig 10933 bp, 8 predicted proteins | sample 7449781 | NCBI WGS metagenome assembly JACCDW01 (sample SAMN15323449, study PRJNA562643) | freshwater metagenome | isolation source: river surface water | place: USA:Blue River Watershed | collected 2017-08-18
ACTGTCGCGGAGCGAGATGCGGCAGAAGCGGCCAAGGACGCCACGGCCTCGGAAGTGGCACGGGTTAAGTTGGAACTGGAAACCACGCAGCAAAGCTTGAAGAATGCGAAGGAAGAGAAAGCTGCGCTGGAGAAAACTCAATCCAAACTTTCAGCTGACCTTGCCAAGCAGGAAAAAGCTGTCAACGATCTGAATAAGCAGATTGATACAAAAAATGAAATCATCGCCAGCAAGGAAGCCCAAATCAGCGGTTTGGATCAGAATTTGAGCAACAACAGCTCCGATCTTGAACGCACGCGCCTTGAACTTGATCAATTGAAGCAGGAACGCGAGACCCTTAAAACCAATTTGGATAAGGCGCAAACAGCCGCAAAATCTGTCCGTGAAGAACTCCAGCTTGCTAACAAGCGAATCGGCGAATTGGAAAGCGAAGCATCCAGTATCCTGGCCAACAGCCTCAAGGACGTTCGCGGACTCTGGTTGGCCGAAGACAAAATTACCGCTATCTCCGATGGTTCATGCTTCGAGTTCGTTCACCTGACTCCCACAGGCAGCTTCGCTCAAGCTATCGCTTGCAGTGATGGTCGTGTTCAGATTCAGAAGCATGGCTTCGATCGTTTCAGTGCGCAGAGTGTACCGATGCAAACCAACAACGACTTTATCGGCAGCTACGGCTTTGTGGTGGATGGTTCTGTAAGTACAGGAACCTGTGCAGATCCTGCCCAATCTATTCTGATTCAATCGCAGCGCTTGATCTTTGAAATGACGGCACAGGATTTTGGCGACGACAGCAGTTTCGTAGCATCCCTCAATCTTCTTGTTCCTCAGAATGAAAAATTCAAAGGATTTACGAATACAGCAGAACGCTATGCGACCAATGTCCTTGATTACAATACCATGCGCGGCATCGCCAACCTGGTGGATGCAGATGAACAGGACAAGGCAGCTGCGGCGTTTTTGGGCGCTTTGGAAGGCCAGTCTGCAAACATTCGCGTCGGCTGCTTTGATAAGAGCGGTACATTCAGCATCAACAACTTAAATTAAATTCAAGATATCAGAAGGATTTTATTCTATGAAAAAGACGATAACAATTTTTAGCCTCCTGGCGATGAGTGCCGCTTGCGCTCCCCAGTCCGAAAACTCGAGTTTGAACCAAGCCTGGGACCAAAACAGCGATGTCTCGCTCAGCGGATATGCCAATCCTCTTGATTCTGCCGAATTGAAGGAAAGTTTTTCAAGCAAAACGGAAAGGCTGCCCTGGACAGACACCTACTGGCCTACAATGAATAAGGGCCTTTCCTATCGCTGGGGTCGTTTGACCAGTAACCCCACATCTGAAATTGGGCTCGTGGATTTCCTGGATTCTCATCTTGAAGAAGCAGGCAAGGAGAAGCCGAGTGTGTACCTCTCGCCAGCAGAAAAATATGACCTCATCTATCGCTGGCGTTATTCTAAAGAATTGAAGCCAGAGACCTTGGCTGCTTTGCGCACGGAATTGGCTGCCAAGGAAAGCGAAATCGCAGCAACTCAGGATCTCGCCCTAAAAAGGACTGCTGTTGGCCAAATGAACTCCGCATTGGTGTCAAACAGCGGCGTCTTGCAGTCTGTGCTCCCCATGTCGCGGAATGGTTGGACGACCTGGACCAGTCGAACCTCGTCCTCGTATTTCCAGTACCTGAATCAGGCTGATACGGGTGAAGGCTGGGGTTGGGAAGGACTTTGCCACGGTTGGGCGCCTGCGGCACTGTTTGCAGAAACACCTAAACATGCGGTCAAGGTGAAACTGGACGAAAAAGAAGTCCTGGTGACTGAAGGTGATATCCGTGGACTTCTCACATACTCCTGGGCCAACCATTCACCTTACATGGATGAATACTTCATCGGCCGGCGTTGTGATCTCGAAGTGGGCGATGAATCCAGTCGCGGTCCTCTCGATAAGAACGGTCGAAACATTTATGGTTCGTTCCAGAAGAAAGACAGTGATGCCTCGATCAACTTTGCGTTGGTCAAGGAAATGACTCCGAGCTGGATGAACAGCAGCTGGGTTTATGGAATTTTTAGCGGCACGGCCCGCCCAAGACTCTATAATATCCGCCTCCAGGACGGGAGTGGTAAAACCTCGTTCCTTTTGACCCTTAATTATGTGGATCTGCAAGGCCGCGCGAAAGGAACCGTCAACTACTTTGCCGACAACCTCGCGACAATCAAGAACTACCTCGCGGATCGCAGAGCGGTTCAGCCGACCATTCTGAAGTCTGTAGAAATCAATGGTTGCGGAGACGTTAACCCTGCTGCCCTTCACACGACCATGATCAAGACTTTGAAAGAAGACAAAGTTGGTTTCGTGATTGATCGCACGCAAAGCGGTCAGGTATGGAATCAGCCTGTGCATGCAGCGGATGTGAATGTCAAGCCAACTGAAAAGTTAGCCGAGGTCATCAAACTCTATCCTGGTATGGCCAAACGCGTGGCTCCTGGTACTGAATCGGTGGCTCAGGTCAATGTAAAACTTAAGTGGACTTATGAACCCAATTCTCCCGCTTTCGCTTACACTCGTGAGTATGATGAAAGCAACGCGACTGGTCCATCAAATCTTCAGTACATCCTGGAATTCGATCAGTCTGGAAAATTGATCGGCGGAGAGTGGGGCACCTTTGCTGAGACCCAGCCTTCCAGTCAAGTTCCTGACTTCATTTTCGGCTATAAAAAGGGTTCGATGCCTCTTGATAGCCTCGCTTCAGGATTTGATTACAACGGGATCATCGGCAAGATTCACGCTTGTTCTTTGAAAGATACCGCAGATGGAAGCTAAGTCGTACGCGGTTCACGTTTGACTTATGTGAACTGTGATATCGCGAAAGCGGCCCCTTAATAGCATTCGTTTAGAAAGTGTCGCAAACTTCGGTTTGCGGCATTTTTTTTACCGTGGATTGTGAGCAACCTGACTCGTATACTTGATCGCTTCCCGAGCACAGTCTGGAACTCCTTCCCTCTGACTATCAATCGAGCAGAGGATGGTCCGGACATAATAATAATCCAGAATCTGGCGATAGTCCCAGGATTTGCGGCCCGCGAGCGCGGCAGCACCTTGCTGACTCATGCCAACACCGTGACCGAAACCCAGACCTTTGATCAGGATTTGTCCATCGGGAGCTGTATTCAATGTAAACAGACTGGAAGGCAAGGTCCCCACCACGCGTTTGAAGACCCGAGCTGGAACGGACACGAACTCGCCTTTGGCATCAATCATCGTCACAGCTTTCACACGGCCGGAATTGGTCTGGCCGACCATGGGCACGACGACCTGCACGATGGGGCGGTCCTTGGTCCAGTGTCCCATCTCTTTCATTTTTTCAGTGAGATCTTTCAAGTTGAAAGTACGCTCCCAGATCGTCCGATTCATTTCAAGATCGAATGCTTCAGGACGCGCAACCGTGAAAGGTGCTGGTTGATCCCAGATAGTATTGGCTTCTTCAGTGGAGCCACCGCTATCCGCATGATAGAAAGCCTGGATCACCTGACCCTGGTACATGAGGATTTGACCTTCGGTGGCAAAAACTGCTTCGTCAGTTTTTTCCTTGCGATGGGTCACGCCTGTATAGGCTTGATATAGGACAGTATCATCCACATCCCAAAGTCTCGCCGGGACATGACGCCGCGCTCTTAAGATATGATAAACAGCGTAAGTGCGAGCGGCCACAGCCTGGCTCTTGATCGCTTCCATGGGCCAATGATGAAAAACCTCTGACGGTACCACGCCCCGCAGGTAACCGCGCAGGCTGACGACGTTGATGGCTTCGAGGAGCAATTGCTCCTGCTTCTTCACAGAATGCACATAGAGCAGGCCTGAGTAGCTCAGTGCCTTCATCTTGTCACCCGCATTGCGCTCCAATGTGAACTGCTCGGGGCAATCGATAATTACAGGGCTCTGAAGATCCTGAGCCTTCATCTTAATGAGGGTTTGATCTTTCTGCAGGATGCCAGCGGTCGCAAATTGATCCTTACTGGCCCTGAATACGGTGCATGGACTTTCTGCGCGAATCGTGAATTGATCCAAGAGTTCGTCCTTACCATGGGGCAAATAGTCACGCTCGTGCGGAAAGATTTTGACTCGAATGGATGCCGTGGAGGAAACATTTTCAGCCCCATTCAGAGTGAGCATATAGAGGCTGGCATCGTCTTCATCCTCGTCTGCAATGATTTCACCAGCGATTCCGTGTGTTGCCGGAATGGCGAGAATCGGAAGCAGGGCGACTGCCAAAGCCAATAGCTTTTTCATAAGGGGTGGCCTCACTTTTTAAGCCTGGGCTATTATTTTCTGCAAAGGTAATTGCAAGAAGCATGACGATACATAACAAGTTGATTACATTGTCATAGTAAGAATTTTTTAGGGTGTTTCGTCAAGCCTGTGGGCACCAATAAGTAGTCTACTTAATGAAAGAAGATGAGTTCGCATGATCGCCGCGGCCCTGCGGTCTTGCGAAAGAGGACCTATCACCTTAAGATCAGCTCAGGTTTTGCGTAAACTCAAGTTTCTGACCACTTGTGCCGATCCTGTGAGCGGAGGCATTATGATGAAAAATACCTGTTGGACTACCCAAGTTCTCAGCAGTGCTGTGTTCTTTAGTGCTCTATCCTGCTCATCGGCCAAGCCCACGGCTCCGGTAACTCGTACCAAAACTCCTGCGCCGTCAGTGTCGAGTGGCAATAGCACACCGACTCAAACGGAAAGTGATGCTGTCACAGCCGATACAAGTGCAGCTCCCAAAGCGGAAGAAAAACCCGCAACCACTCCACCACCGGCAACGACCCCACCGGCTGCTCAGCCTTTGGCTTTGACCAGTACCGCCTTTGCCAACAATGGAAGCATTCCTTTAACGCATGTGGCGGCTGGGGCTGGCGGGATGAATATGTCGCCTCCATTGGCGTGGAAAAATGCGCCCGCTGGAACGGGATCCTTTGCCATTCAGATGGTGGATTTGGACTTTCTCAATCCTTCTCCCGCACCTTTCATTCATTGGGTTATCACCAATATTCCGGCCACCAGTACGCAACTTCCCGCTGGCGTGCCCGGTGGAAACAACCTGGCTGCACCAGCGGAAGCCATGGGCGCTAGTCAGATGCGAAATTATGGTGGACCGAATCCACCGAACCTGCATCGCTACGAATGGACGATCTATGCCATCAAACAGGGTGAAACCTTGACTCTCACCAACAATTCCATGACGAATAAAACGGAATTGGAAGCCAAGAGCTTGGGAAAAGCCACGCTTGTGGGAACCTTCACGCCCTGATCCTCCAGAGGTCCCGCTGCAACGCGGGGCCTCATAACGACTTCAATGCCGCCTCCAGATTCTGCACCGTTCTATCCATGTTCAAGAGCTTATCCAGACCGAAAAGACCCAAACGGAAAGTTTTAAAATCCAGAGGCTCATCGCACATGAGGGGAACACCTGCTGCTGTTTGCAAACCTGCTTTGATGAACTTCGCGCCTTTGTGAATCCCATCGTCGCTGGTATACGAAACCACCACACCCGGAGCTTCGAAGCCTGGTGCCGCCACACTTTTAAAACCATACTGGGCTAGCAGGGAACGCACGCGGCGACCCAGCTCCTTTTGTTTCTCTGCAAGCTGACCAAAACCAAGTTCTTCAGCTTCTTTCATGGCTCCATGAAAACGAGCCAGAGCATCGGTCGGCATCGTTGCATGATAGGCATGTCCACCTGCTTCATAGGCCTGCATGATCTGTAGCCATTTCAAAAGATCACAAGCAAAGCTTGTGCTGCGAGTGGTCTCGATACGCTGCCGCGCCTCTGCTCCAAGCATGATCAGAGCGCTGCATGGACTGGCGCTCCAACCTTTTTGTGGAGCACTGATGAGGATATCGACTCCAGATTTTTTCATATCCACCCAGACTGTTCCCGAGGCGATGCAGTCGAGGACGAAGAGCCCGCCGACAGCGTGGACAGCATCTGCCACCGCTCGCATATAATCATCGGGAAGCATTAGCCCCGATGAAGTCTCCACATGAGGCGCGAACACGAGGTCTGGCTTTTCTTTTTGAATGGCTTCCAAAACCTCGCTCAGAGGTGCTGGGAGATAGGGAGCCTGAGGGCCGGGATTCTGCGTGCGTGCCTTCAGGACCATATGGGTGGAAGGAATCGCGCCCATCTCGAATATCTGCGTCCAACGATAACTGAACCAGCCGTTGCGCAGAACCAAACAGCGTTTGCTGCTGGCGAATTGTCTCGCCACCGCTTCCATACCGTAGGTGCCTCCGCCAGGAACGATGGCCACAGCTTCTGCCGCATACACCTGCTTCAAGGTGCTGGAAATGGAACGCATGATTCCTTGAAAGACGGCCGACATATGATTGAGTGAACGATCGTTAAAGACCACGGAGTATTCCAATAGCCCCTGTGGATCGACTTCAGGTATGAGTGTTGACACGAGTGTGCTCCCAAAAAATAGACCTGGCCCCCAAAGGACAAACGCAGGTTAACACGAGTTTTCCAGCACGAATAGGCAGGAAATTTGCGTCAATTCAACGGTTCGACGGAGGCGTGTGTTCAGGCGCTATGCTTCTGACCTGCTGCATCCAGAACCTGTTCGAGTGTAGCGGAGAAGAAGGCGAATTCCTGCGACATCTGCTCAAAGCAGCTTGTTATGTCTGTAATAGCCGTGGTCGGCGGCATGTCTTCCAAAGTCTGGCAAACAGCGGCGAAGCGGGCCGCGCCGAGAGCGGCTCCGACCGATTTTATTTTATGAGCTTCCAGACGGATGGTTTTACGATCCTCCTGAGTAAGAGCGCTGCGCATTTTCTCCAGCGATGGTGGCAGCATCGTCGCGAAACTCTCAAAAAGTTCGCCAATCAAATTGCTGCGATGAGCCAGAGGCACAAGACTCAGCAGTTGCTCGATGATCTGGGGATCGACGACAGGCTTGCGAGGGGGTGGGGCAATCTGGTTTTGCTGCCGTGTGGAGGCATGCGTCTGAGCCCAACGTCCCACCACGTCCACCAACTGTTGCGGTATGATCGGTTTGGGCAGATAATCGTTCATGCCAGCTTTCAAGCACTTTTCCATATCGCCCTTCATGGTGCTCGCTGTCATGGCAATAATTGGTATGGCTGCGGTCGCAGGGTGGGGCGAATTCCGTATTATGCTTGATGTTTCAAAGCCATCCATCTCGGGCATATTGCAATCCATGAAGACCATATCGAAGCGTTCTTTGTGGAGCAAGTCAAGAGCCTCGCGACCACTGCTCACGGCTTTGGTGGATATGCCGATTTTTTCCAGCATTTTGGTAGCGACGGCTTGATTCAGAGTCACATCGTCCACGACCAGCGCGTGGCCTTGGAATTTTTGTCCAGGTTCGAAACGATGGGTTGAGGCCATCTGCTCTTTCGAGGAGTTCACGGCCCGCGAAAGGCGCACGGTGAACCAGAAACGGGAGCCTTTGCCTTCTTCGCTTTCCACCCCAATTTCACCGCCCATGCGTTCCACGAGGTATTTGGAAATCGAGAGCCCAAGCCCTGTTCCACCGAAGCGTCGGGATGTGGAACTATCACCCTGGACAAAGGGTTGAAAGAGAGTCCGTGCCGTATCCGGGGAGAGTCCGACTCCGGTATCGGACACTTCAAATCGGAGGGTGCAAACGTCCTGCGATTGATTCAGACGTTCCACTTTCAACGCCACATGCCCCGCGTGAGTGAATTTGATTGCATTGCTGATCAGATTATTGATGACCTGCTTCAGGCGCGAAGGGTCCCCCAAGAGGAGGGCAGCGCCGGGGACCTGATTGTGAAAGGTCAGCGGCAGACCCTTGGCGCGTGCCGTGAACGACAAGGCGGTATGCATTTCATTCAGCACATGCTGCAGGGAAAAAGGGATTGTTTCGAAATCGAGTTTGCCTGCTTCAATCTTGGAAAAATCGAGGATATCATTCAGAACGCTCATGAGCAGGGCTCCCGAAGTCTGAATGGCCTCGACATACTGAGCCTGGGCGGCATCGAGAGGCGTATCCAAAAGAAGGCTGGTCATCCCGGTGATGCCGTTCAAAGGCGTACGGATTTCGTGGCTCATCGTAGCCAAAAAGCGGGCTTTAGCTTCCGCTGCTTCGAGCGCACGTTTTTCAGCCCGGACCTTATCGGTCACATCAAAAACTAGAACTATGAAGCCTTTCACGACGTTTCCGACCTTGTCCGGAATATAATGAGCTTGGGTATGACGTTTCTCGCCCGAGGGACCATGGAAGAGATCCCGGTCAAATTGTTGACGCTCGCCTCGCAAGGCGCCTTCAATGTAAGGTCGATTGGCCTCGTAAAGATTGGGACCAAGCAGTTCGAGCATCGTATGGCCCACGAGGTCCTCGGGCCGATAATTGAACCATTCCACATAGGAGCGGTTCGCGTAACAACAGCGCTGATCCCGGTCCCAATAAGCGATCAATGCGGGAATCTCATCGAACACTATAAATAGATCGACCGTGGCACGGCGAACCATTTTAGCCGCACGCCGACGCATGATAAATTCTTTGAAATAGTGCCCGATCACAATTTCCTCGTTAGCTGTCCCGTTGTTTGCTGCTGGATGCGTTTAGCAAGCTATAACGAATTATGCGGATGTCCGCAAAATGTTTCCTCTCTCATCGGAAAAATTAAATTAAAATTTAGAAACTTACGGCCATGTTGCTTTATTTGATCCCTAATCGCTGGGCCAGTCGATGCAAATTGCTGCGATGCATGCCAAGCAAACGGGCAGCAGCGGCCCAATTGCCATCTGCTGCTTTCAAGGCCCGCATGATCTCTTTTTTTTGAAAGCTCAGCACGGATTGCATCAAAGGCTCGAATGCTTCCTGAGACTTGCTATGGCGGGTGGAGATGAATCCAGTGGCAGTTTGAATAAAGATACCGTCGAGGTGCTCTGCCCGAACCAGAGAACCAGGCTTGGTCGACGCACGGGATGCTCGCAGGGCGGCACGGGTCAGACTATGCTCGAGTTCTCGCACGTTGCCCGGCCAGTCATAGCTTTGCAGAATCTGCAGCGCTTCCTTGTCCAGGCGCAGGGAGCGGACTCCCAGTTTTAAGCTGATCTGTCCCAGAAAATAATCGGATAGAAAGGCGATATCATCCTTGCGATCGCGCAGGGGCGGGATCTGTAGCGGGTAAACACTCAAGCGATGATAAAGGTCCGCACGAAAACGTCCCTGCTTGACCTCACGGCTCAAATCGCGATTGGTGGCGGCAATCACGCGGGTATTGACCCGATGGACACGATCCGATCCCACCCTTTGGATTTCGCCCGACTGAAGGGCGCGAAGCATACTCGCCTGTATCGAAAGCGGCAGTTCACCAACTTCGTCGAGAAAAAGCGTGCCGCCGTCCGCCAGCTCAAATTTTCCCATGCGATCCTGCGTGGCGCCGGTAAAAGAACCTTTCATATGACCGAAGAGTTCACTCTCTGCGATGCTCTCGGGCAAGGCTGCGCAATTCACATGGACCATGGCCTGCTCGCTTCGGGGTGAGCCCATATGAAGAAGTCGCGCCACCAGTTCTTTGCCTGTTCCTGTTTCGCCTAGGATCAAGACTGGCAAATCCGATGCGGCGACCATATTGATTTCCCGCTTCAGCGTTTGAATGGGAAGGCTTTCGCCAATAAGTAGACTGCCTTCCCGATGAAAGCTATCCCTTTGCAGTTCTGCGGCGACGCGCTGATTTTTTTCCACTTTTTCTTCGAGCTGATCGATCAAGGCGGCTGTCTGCATAGTTGCAGCTGCCAAGGCCGCGATACGTTCCAGCTGGGTGTTACTGATATTATCAAAAGCTCCCACTTCCAAAGCGTCCATAGTCAGAAGACCAAAGACCCGGTTTTCCAGCCAAAGGCCACAACCCATGCAGGCATGGACGCGCAGACTTTTGTTTTCGGGATCCCGCAGCCAGGGATCGAATGGATCCGGCAAGGGATCATCTGCTGCAAAACGAACGGGACGGCGGGATCCAAGGATTGCAGCGAGGCGCGGGTGCTCACCTGGAACAAAACGATTTTTCAGCATCGTCTCGGGTAAACCATCGATCGCAAGTGGCACAAGGATTCCATGTTCAAGACGAAACAGGGCCGCGACTGCGCAGGGCACGAGGTTACGTACGGCTTCCAGCAATCGCGTATAGCGCGCATCGCTCGGAAGACTTTGCGTAAGATCGAGAGCGACTTGTAGGAGTGGATCGTCGTGATTCATGGAGGACCTCGGTCTGTTATCAATCGGACAACGCGTTATCATATTCATAACATGGCTTGCTATCATTTGGACAGCGTGCTCTCTTAACTATTCAATATCTTGAGATTTTATTTCCGGCACAAATTTCGCTTAACAAGGTTTGAACGAATAGGAGTTGTCATATGCAACCTGGAATCGCTGGAAAAAATCCTGCAGCCAAGGACATGCTCGGTGATCGTGCCGCGCGAGATCCCGCTGCTGCTGCAATGCGCTAGCTGAGAAAGTTTCTCGTGTGCATCGCCGCAAGGATCCGGAAATCCTGCCCGCTTTGGAAGAGGCTGTCCATGATTTGCGCGAAGACCTGCTGCACCACATGCAAAAAGAAGAGCTTGTTCTCTTCCCTTTAATCTGTGAACGGAGAGGCTCTATGCTCACAGGCCCCATGACCGTGATGCACCATGAGCATGAAAGCACCGGCGCACTTCTGAGTCGGATTCGTTCCCTGACCCATCAATTCCAGGCGCCGGAAGACGCCTGCAACAGCTGGCTGGCTCTTTACAGCGGCCTCGAAACTCTGGAATTCGCCATCATGCAACACATTAACTTTGAAGAACATGTGCTTTTTCCGCGTGGTCTGCAACTTTCTGAAGGAACTGCGAAATGAAATACAAAAGACTTTGGATAGGCCTTGCCTTGATAGTTGGATTGTCCTTCGCCC
>JACCDW012049799.1_pt1 | contig 10933 bp, 9 predicted proteins | sample 7449781 | NCBI WGS metagenome assembly JACCDW01 (sample SAMN15323449, study PRJNA562643) | freshwater metagenome | isolation source: river surface water | place: USA:Blue River Watershed | collected 2017-08-18
AGCCTATCGTGTTTCCTTCTTTCATTAGTCTGTATAAGACCGGAAATACGCTTGCGATATCTTCTTTAAATGATCTAACTGTAAATTTTTCTTTAAAGTCTTCCACAACTTCTTGTGGAACTTCGCTGGTGTCTTGTGCCTGGAAGTTTTCTACATAAGCCTCATAATGACTTTGCTTGCTCAGTGCCTTGATCTGTTCACGGAGGCCGTTTAAATAATTTGTCGAACGCTCGACTACGGCATTAGTTTCGGAATTCATTAAATCATTACGAACAACATAGTTTCCGAAACTCTTTAATGCTGCGATTTCTTCACTCATTCTAATAATGCTTTTACCGATGTCGTCATATGGTAGTCCTCCATTAGCCACGTGTCTCTGCATAGCACGAGCACCTGCTAAATGGATGAATGGGTATTTAAATCTTTCACCGTCTTGATTTTCTACAAACAGTGCTGAGATATGGCGTGTTCTAGCACCCGGTTGTGCGTCATCCATAACTGCTTGACTGTGTTTGATGATTAGACGAGTGTCTAAAAGATTTTGATAGCTCATTAATCTGCTACCATACATTGCGCTTTCGTTCATAACGCTTTCTCCGACTGGCTTTTGTATCATATTAGGTTCTGTTTGTTTAGGTTGAGCATTTTGGCTCAAAAATTCATAATCTCTTTGATCTAGATTGTCTTTAGCGATATCTCTAGTATCAAAGCTCAATAATCTTCTTTTAGCAAACTGACGCAATTCTTTTAAAAAACCGTACCAATTACCTTTTTGCTTATCGTCCATTCCTTCTGTGATACCGTGACTAAAATAAACCTTCATAGAATTAGGTTCTGCTAGGCTTATGCTGACATGACCTATGGCATTGTTATCTTCCATATAGTCAAAATCAAAAAATCTAGCTTCTTCAGGAATGATGGTTATTTCGCCAGTTTCGGAGCCTAATTTAAGCCCGGTAAACCGACTGCGAATTTTATAAAATAAATCAGTAGCGATGTTGTTTCTTGCGTCCATAAGTGTATTTATCAAAGACCTGTGCTGACAAAGATCGGCATAGGCATATGCTCTTCGCTGATTTTTTCAGTCATTTTATCGTAAATGTGCGGATCCCAATCGGCTAAAACATTAGCCATACGGATCACTAGTAAAGCTGAACTAACTAGATCGTCGTGCTCGCCCACTTTAGCTTTAAATCCAATACCTGATGCTACATAGCTTTTAAGCTCAGAAATCAACGGTTTGGATTTGAGCACCATTTTGTTAGTTTCTATCATATTTTTAAACTGGCTGCAAGCAGATATTTTAGTCCTGTGTGTAGTGTTAAATCCTTTACGGAATTTTCTAACGTGTCCTTTTCTTATCGGTTCGCTTAGGAATAGCCCTGGGAAGTTTTCTTCACCTAAATCGCTGATAACAATAAGTGCTGCTTCACCCAGGGTATTGTTTTCGACGCTGTAGTAAATCTGAGGATTACCGCCTTTTTCTGAGCCTCGATTTTCTATATATTTGCAGATGTCCCTTAGGTGCTTGACCTGCGCCTGTACAGGAGTTAGATTATGGCGCCATTCCGCTACCTGAGTCATACTAGGCATTTCAAAAACTTGGATAGCAGCGTAATCGCCGCCTGTACCTAAGCTCGGATCTAGTGCGACTAGATAGGTAGCTTTAGGATCTACATCTTTATACCAACGAGTTTGACCCATTGTCATATAAGGATCTTCACCTTTTAATTCTGCGAGTTTTACTGCATTGATTAAGGTTTCATCAAAGATAAGGAATTCGCAATCGAATTCACGACGGAAACGCTCTTCCCCGATCTTCGCCCTTTCGGTTTGTGCCCACTGTTCGTCACGATCTGGATGTTCGTGCCAGTGTGCAAAATAAGGAAAGAATCCGTTAACGCCTAGTTCTTGTTCATTCCCGTGTTCGTCGAATTTATTGTTGGCCTCAGTCCAGATCATAGCAAACTGGTCTTCATCTGAGTTCGGTGTTGATGTGATGATAGCACGACCACCTGTGGACAATGTTGGACTCAATGCAGTCCAGAACTCTTTGGCTTTTTCTGGCGGTTGCACAAATGCAAACTCATCACAGTAAATTAACGAAAGAGATTTACCACGACCAGTATTTTCTGTAGTTGTGGTCGCTTGTATACGGGCGCCGTTATCAAATTCAATAGTATTTCTGTTATAGCTAATAACGCCTGCACGGATAAAGTCTGGTAAGTTTTCATAACCGTAACGGTAACGGTTCATAATATCCTGCGCACCTTCATATTTGTGAGCAGCGATCAGTACTTGTGCTTCAGGTACAAATTGTGTAAACCATAACAAGTAACCACAGGCACAGGTAGTTTTACCCATCTGGCGAGGTAACATCGCTATTACATCTTTATGGTTATGATATGCTTCAATTAAGCGAACTTGATAGTCGTAAGGTTCGAAAGCGATAGCACCTCTTACTGGGTGCTGTATTTTTAAAAAGTTTTTCATGAAGTATAACGGACCGTCAATAGGATCCATACACTTCTCAAGGTGCTCAACTTGCTCTAAAGTATATTTTTCTGGTTTGTGCGCCTTCTTGATCAAGACGCCATCTAATGATTTTCCCATAACAATATTTAATGAAAAAAATAGGGCCTTGCGGCCCTATTTGGTTGTTTCGATTAATTAGGCAAAAGTCAAACCTGTTAATGCTACTTCAGTGATAGTGATATCGTTTTCAGCGACACCTAAAGCTGCACCAATAGCATCTTCTAAGTTTTCATATGATCCGTCAAACGATGTTGACGCACCATATCCGTTACCTGAATCAGTTTTAGTTGCATTTATAAGAGCAACGAACTGATTAGCACCAGCTGCTGTTGGTTTTCCAACATAATAAATTTCTGCTAGAGATTGTAGACCTCTAACTGCTTTAGACAAGTTACTATTTGTAGCTGTAGGAGTTGTAGTGAAATCGATTGTTGCAGAAACAACTTTAATAGCTTGTAACTTTGGTGTACCAAAACTTGTGTAAGGACCTACACCTGCTGCACCGTCACCTAGAACTTTTCTTGAATTGGCACCTACTGTAGTACCTTCAATCACTGTTGCATATAAGTCTGCCATTATTTTGCTCCTTTAGCTTCTGCTAATCTTCTCTGTAATTCTGCACGAATCTGTGAACGCAAGTCTGTAGATTCTTGTGTACGCTGCATTGGATTATCACCGCCAGCTACCTTAGGATAAGTTCCTTTTGGTTTATGGATATCGTTGCCGCGCATGATAACATCGTCTACACCTTTGATTTCTGTATCACTACCGCCTTCAGGAGAATTCATAAAAGCTTCATCTTCTTTGCCTTTCTTTTTCTCCATATCGTGATCATCCATATCGTGATCACCGTCGTTGTCTATATCGCCTTGTGCTTTGCTAACACCGTCGTCGCTATCATCTGGCTTGTTCATGATATCTGGTCCAGGGGCATCGATTTCGATATCAGGTTCGTTGTCCATATCTGGCAACATCTTCAATGGAGGTAAAGAAGTGATCGAAGGCATAGGAGCCATACTAGGCATACCTGCTGCTGGTTTTTCCATATCAGGATTGACCTGTTTGATCAGCTTCATTAACTCTTCAATATTATCCAACCCTTGAGCATTAAGATTAATACTCATCGAAGGAGGTGGTGTATCTGGTTTTGGCATACTAGGACTCATTGGGGATCCCATTGGTCCAGGCATATCGCCGCATTCTGGTGTTGCTGTTTCTGCAGGCGCTGGCGCATCAAGCTCACGCATCCTTGCCATTAGTTCATTAAAATTCATCTTAACTCCTTGGCACCGATGGGACTATTTGTGCCTGCCTTATCGGCCTTAATTTTTGGTAATTTGTATTCTGCCTGCATACCGTCTTTTTTACGAGCTTTTGCAGACTTCTCTAAATCTTTTAGAAAACCTTTGTTAAAGTCGTCTCCGAAATATTCTTTATGCTTAACTGGTGAAGATTCTTTGTATTGACTGTCGTTCAGCAATGCTTCGCCAGTTGGCTCATTATCAGCAAACAACTGATCAAGTTCACTAGGTTCACCGCTACCTCTCACACGGAAGCATTCTTCTGCTAATCCCATATCTTTTATGTTGGACACGATTTCCGGACCAGTGATTGGATATTCGCAGACTACTTCGAAGACTGTTACTTCTTTATTTTCTAAAGTAGGAAAGTCTAAAGGTAACTTTTGTACGGGTGTAGTAGCAATTTTCTCTAGAGTCATAACTTTACAACGATCAAGTTTTACCTTTAGATTTTCCTGAAATTTTTCAGGCAATTCTCCAGCTACTTTGATCTTGAAACTATAGAGTTTTTTGCTTTCGGCAAGATATTCTTTAAATGTTTTCATATCAGTATTTAGCCTTTATTTTGTAATTTCTTCAGGAGCTCATTGCGATCTGTAACTACAAAGCCCTGTCCATTGATGATATCGTGAGGGTCTTTTCCGGAATCGTTGTCTATCTTTAACTTTTTCAGCTGTAGATCTACTGCTTTTAACTTCTTTTCTATTTTGTTAGTTTTAGCAGTAATAGCATTACCCATCATACTAGCTGCAACTTCAAAGATTCGTCCGCTATAGCGAACTTCGACATTCATTCCTAAGTCCATTAAATCATCATAGGCTTGTTCTGCTTTTTTAGCTAAGTCGTCTAGCTCTTGCTCATCAAGAGTATCTAGTTCTTTGATTTGAGGAAGTCCTTGAGTTATTTCTTGCACTGCTTTATAACTATCATCTAGGCTTTTTACTTCCTCGTGCTTAAGTTCCTCAACTGGTGCGGTCTTGACTTCTTCTTTTTCGGGCAGATTGAATAAATCTTCTAATTTTTTAGTCATACTATACTTATCGGCGTTTTCCGCCTTGATGGAAAATATCGCCCTCGTTTACTACTCTAAATTTTAGACCTTGCTGTTTACACCAAGCTGTTGCAGCTTCCCATTTAGCTAGATTCTTTATATATTGTTCTTGATTGTATCTGCTTTTTCCTACATTTTCTCTAAGCGTTTGACTAGCAGGTTTTACTTCTACAACTTCTGCGTGTTTTTTTCCGTTTTTATCTTTGTAGACGATAAAAAAATCCGGAACATAGATAGTATATCTTCCAGATAAGGGGTCTCTGTATGGAATCTGTATGCTTTCACTGGCCCAATTCTCCACTCCTGGGTGTTCGTCGAGCATTCTCATAAAAACAAATTCCCAACTGCTACGGGCCAGTGGTGTTTTCTTCCCTACATACTTAGAAGGGTTCTTCATTTCAAAGCGGCCCTGTGCAAACTTGACCATTATGCTGCTATCTGTCTTTTTTGATTAGTCTCAACATCAGCTACTCGGTAACCCAAAAATGATGTTGGAACCCTACTGTTGTTTAATATTTCTGCTACTAGGATACTGAGTTCATTTCTTCCTAGACCTTTAATATTATCTAATATAATTCCCACAGGCTCTCCGTCTAATTTCGCCTGTCTTAAGATAGTCATCGCTGTAAGTTCAGCGGCGTCTTTATCGAATCCTGCTGATCTAAAGAAACTCACAGTTGAATCAACATCAACTGATGAAAATTCTAAAGGAGCTTCTCCGTAGCTATCGAAGAACAATACAGTCGAGGCTGCGCTGTCATTTATAACTTGTGATGGTAAATTTGTAGCCATAGTTAATTAAAATAAACCAAGAAATTTTTTCGGTGTTGCTTCTGTGGTTGTGTCATTGGAGGCGGCTGCGCTTTTAGGAAAGACGCTGCCAATTACTCCTCCCACTGTTGATAGTGTAGAACTTAACACTCTAGGGTTCGTTATGAATGCAATTCCTTCTGCTTTAAGTTGATCAGAACTTAGATTGCTAGCATTCTTATAGGTATTGATAGAAGCTATGGCTGTTCCTATAAAATTTCTAGGATTGCTAAATGCTGTGCCATTTCCAATATTTCCGAAAATAGTTTCCAAACCATCTAACACACCTCCGGTTCCGAAAAGAGCAGTAACACCACCACCTGCAACACTTAGCGGGCTCGGCACAGCATCATAATGCAGAGTAGCAAATCCTTGAGGACTGTCATAGCCTACTTCTCCTGATGAATATCTTACAGCTTCAAATTCTACAGACATTTGACTTTCGTTGAATTCGCTGGCGCTGTAATCCATATCTCCGTGATTCCAAGACTTTATTTTAGGATTTACTAATGTGTACCCTACAAATCTTCTTCTGCTCATCGTGAATATTTCTATTTGATTTATAAAATTAGCAGTAATATCATTGTCTAGACCAAATCTATATTGATTAGCCGGAGAATCTGACGATCTATAAGTGTTGTCTGTCGCATAAGCATACTCGGGCTGTGTCCTATCAGCAACATAATAGCCGTAGTATAATGCCCATAGAGCATTAATGATTCCGTGGCTGTCATCTCTAAAAGTGATAGATAGAGGTTCGTAATTAAAATTCTTATAGACGATTTTCTTTTTGTTGTATTGATTTTTAACTACAGAATCAAAATTAAACTTAGGTAAGTCAGTTGCCTTGACTAATAACCCTATTTCTTGTCTATGCTTATCAGTGAATGCAGTGGATCTAGCTGCAAATGTATTAATGTCAAACCTTACATAGAACAAAAATTTAGTTCTAGGAGACAGTCTGAAATTATTGTCAATGAAAAGCCTTTCAGCATGTCTATAGTTAGACTGCTGACCCTTGGGGTTCGTGGCTCCTTCGAGGAATCCTTTTCCGAACTCACCTAAATATCTAGTAAATTTATCGGCCATACAAATATTTATGTCATAAAAAAAGCCCGGAAATTCCGGGCTTTTCGTAACTGTTATTATTAAACAGTTGTTGGGTTCTGAGAACCAGTTGTAGCACCACCACGACCAAGTGCTGCAACAGTTCTTCCGACTGCTGCACCAATACCACCGATTGGGCTTACTGCTGCTGAACCAGCTGCGAACTGTACTAGGTTATCGTAGCTGATTGTAAGAGCCACAGTCATTGCCTCATTGGTTGAGTAGTTTGCATCTCCGTAGTCGACGTTCTGTAAGAAACAACCATACATTTCGAATGTTTCTAGTGTAAACGGACCTTCTGCTCCGTTACCACCGTCTAATACTTCGATACGAGTTGTAAACTTATAGTCAATACCAGAACGAGCGGACGCCTGTTCCATGAAGTCATATTGCTTCTGGATTTGCTGACCAACTAGTTTCTGTACTTGACCGCTAGCATCATCTCTCAATGTCAATGTTACATTCTCTAGAGTATACTTACCAGCAAGTTTTACCTTAGAGTTGTAAACATCTAGTGTCATTTCTTCAAATGATACTTTCGGTCTTGTTACGTCCTGAACTTGTTTAGTAAGTTCAGTTGCGGCATTTACACCAAAACCAATCAATGTCACTCTGAAGCGATATTTAAGTTTTGGCATTAGGAGGATCTGTGTAGATCCCCCACCATTAGTGGTTGGAATGCCGATATTGTTTAGTGATGTAATCGCCATTTTTAAATTTCTCCTGTGTTCTTGACACGCAATGGAATGTAAATGAACTCAACAGCTTTCACTGGTTCAATCGCAATATCTACATAAAGTTCGTTACGATCGATCCTTGAAGGTGTATTGTTTGATTCATCACAAACAACCGCAAAGTCATAAATTGCACGTAAACCTACTAGTTCTAGCAATAAGCTATCACAGGCCTGTTTAATCTCATCTCGTGTAATCTTATCATTTGGTTCAAAGATATATGGACGGGCAAGCTTGTTCAACTGACTGCGTAAGTACACTACCAATCGTGCCACATTGATTCTGTCTAGTGCTGAAGCATTTCTTGCACGAGTTTTTTGACCGTAGTTAACAAGTCCAACACCTACAAAGAACGGAATTGGATTGATCTTTAGATCATACAGAGTATCTCTCTGTCCTTCGTTTAATGCAACAGTTTGGAACTCACCTGTTAGCGAGTCAATGTATCCTACTGCTGTAGCATTAGTGATGCCACCGCGTCTTGTACCTGCTGGGGCAAACCAAGGATAGCTTACATTGTCGCTTAGTGCGATAGTTCTTAACATCATATGGCTTGCTGGAACAACAGCATTAGCACCGCTTAGGTCTGTTGTAAATCCATTTGGATAGAAGCAAGCTAGGTATTCGTCATAAGTTACGATACCATCATCGCCGTTGTCTGTTACGAGATTAGCGTTAGTACCCCAGTTTGTTAAGCTGGTTGCATCATCTTTTAGGCGTAATGGTGTATCACCTACCACGAACGCTGTGATACCACGATCGATATTCAAGTTAACTAGGTTACTCATTAGCTCAGGATAACCTGGGCAAGCAATTAAGTTAAAGTTACGACGCTCTTCATCACGGATTTCTGAGCTTGTGTCAACAACACTCTTGAGTGCTTGTACAACAACAGCTCTCTGTGCCTTGCGACCAAAGCTACCAGATCCATCTTCGTTGTTAGGACTTGCTGTCACCCAACGATCAGTTTCGTATGTGTCCATACTCTGACCTTGACCGCTGATGAAAGCTCCTCCAGCTAGTGTTGCAGCACTAGTTCTTGGGTTCTCTGATGTTGTGTCGATGTAACTATTTCTATATTTCTTAACATTGCCACCACTTCTTCTTAAGTTGTACAGCATCATTCCTTTTGGATATAGTGCTGGATCTGGTGCATCTGGATCTAAGAAGTTACTTGTAACTAGATCTAACAAGTTACTTGGTGTCTTGCTTGTTCCTGTTGTATTCCAACGAGCGTCAGCAAAAAGAACACCGTCTTCTGTGGTTTGATCTGTCTTGTCGATTAATTCCCAACGCTCAGCTGCATCAGCGATATCTGTTAGATTCTCGTTGTATCTGTAGATGATTGGGAAGTTTTCTAAATCAGCTGTGCTGATCCATAGATCTCCATGCTTGGTACCGTTTACACCGCTACTGTATGGATTGCTTGCACTTACCTTCGGTAGATAGTTATCTCTGGTTGTGTTTGCATCAAAGTATGGCGATGTGCTGTGACGATAGCCTACCCAAGTGTTTCCATTGTGGACCATAATGTCTACATCGGCAAATGTTGGGTTGTACCACATTTGACCATCTTGTGGTTCGTTGGTTGGATTATCTGGACCTGCTGCAAATCTTGGAGCACTAGCTACTAGTGGCATCCAACCTGATGCTAGAAAGTCTGGACCTGATCCACCAGCATACGCTCCCGGGGCTATGTCTGATAATGCATACAAGTTTTCTGAACCTGTTCTTAATTCTAGATTGTATGCTGCAAATGTGTTAGCGATAGGGCTACCAGTACCGTCTGTAATTCTAAAATCACCACCTAACTTGTGGCTGATTACTACTCTTGCTTGAGTAGTGCTTACAGTTGTTACTGACGCTTCGATGTTTGTGAAACCAGCTGCGTTAATTGCTGCTGCCATTGCATCTGCATCGGTGCTGTCGCCTACTGCGGTAAATGTTACTGATACTGCACTAGATAGTGCTAGTTCTGACTTTAAAGATTCTTGGATTGTAAATGTCTTAGAACCTGCTGTTAAAGTTAGACTCTTAATGATGTTTGAAGTAACATTAGTTGCTGAATTAGCTGAAATGTTTCTGCGCCATACACGGAAACTTGCTGTTTCTGGATTAGCAGTAGTACCATATTCTTCTGCATTAGATTGTACAAATAATGAATCTGCAGAAATGTTTGCACCACCACCGCTACGATCTAGATAATATAAAGCTGCTCCGGTTGATGCATAGATTGGAGCATCATATGAAATCCAAGACAGTGTTGATGACTGCCATCTTTGTACTTTCCAACGAGCACCGTTGTTTGGCTCTGTGGTTTTAATCCATATCGAACCTGTTGGATATCCAAATTCGCTGTCGGTGTTATCGCTTCTCTTGAAAGTTGGAACGCTGGTGTGTGGAGATTGTTGGATCTTTGGTCCATAATATAACCCAGCATCAATTCCTAATGCTTCCCAAGTGCTTGTACCGTTTTCTAATCTTACATTACCGTCTGCTGTGCTATCACCAGTTGACTGAGAAGTTCCGTCGGTATAGATATACAATCTGTTATTGATCGCTTGTGCAGTGACACCAGCGATGTTAGCAGATCTAATTGCACCAGCTAATGTTGCCATTGTATAGCTACCACTGATTAAACTGTTATTCACATAAAGATTAACAGTAACAGTTCCACTTACAGCCGTTCCTGATACTACAGGATGGCTAGCTTTCCATTCTTTGCTTCCAAGCAATACCCAGTCGCCTGCGTTAACTGCTGTTCCACCACCGGCAACATTACCGTTACCTGCAGATTTGTAATACATTCTAGCAAGATCTTCTTGTAGACTAAAGGAATCATCACCTTCAGCAGTCTGCATCACTACAGCATAATCTCCGATAGATCCGACAGATCCTTTCGGTGCATTTCCGTCAATCTTTCCTGGATAATCAGCGTCTGTTAATACTGTAGGTGTCTTAGAAGTAAATTTCTGTCCGCCTACTACTGTAGGAGCGTCACCATTCCATTCCTGGATACCCCACATAGTAGCAATAGTGTTTACCCACCATTGGCCATTATTAGGATTTGCTCCTGGCTCTTCTGTTTGTGCTTCTAACTCGTCTAGATTTACATCTGCACGGACGATAAATGCCGAATTGCTTACTCCTAGCAAGCTGTAAGCTGCTAGAAGACCGTATTCGTTACGCTCTGATCCGTGTACAGGTGTAGAGCTCGCAGTCTTTTCAAAGAAAGGAACCCCAAAGAATTCTGTTAGGTCTCTTTGGCTGGTCATTTTAAATGCCTTACCAGCGTTGGCTTTTGTAGTACCGGTTGCAGTTGATGTACCTGCGCCGTTAAGTTTGTCTTGGCCCGAAGCTAGAGCGATAAGAGGTACTGTGCAAGGCTCAGCGGG
>JACCDW010001450.1_pt1 | contig 10931 bp, 12 predicted proteins | sample 7449781 | NCBI WGS metagenome assembly JACCDW01 (sample SAMN15323449, study PRJNA562643) | freshwater metagenome | isolation source: river surface water | place: USA:Blue River Watershed | collected 2017-08-18
AACTGTACCGCATTGCAAAAGCAAAAGGTGTAAAGCCTATTCTTGGCGTAGAAGGATATTTTTGTGCTGATAGATTTGATAAGAGGGCAAAGGCAGAACGCACTGAGCCAACTGATATGGTCTATAATCACATTATCCTTCTCGCTAAGAATCAACTTGGTTTGGAAAATCTAAACAAGATTAATGAAATCGCTTGGACTGAAGGATATTTCAATAAACCACGCTTTGACTTTGAAGTTTTAGAAAAGTATAGCGAAGGTATTATTGTTCTATCTGGATGTTTAAGCGGTATCATTGCAAAAGCAATTGAGCATGGAGAATATGCTCAAGCCAAAAAGCACATTGAGTGGTTTAAGCGAGTATTTAATGATGACTTTTATATGGAATTAATGCCACATAATGGAGCAGAAGTTAATAAACAACTAGCAGATCTTGCTGATGAATTTAAAATACAGGTAGTTGTAACACCAGACTGTCATCATGTTGATCCATCACAAAAAGAAATTCAAGAATTCAAACTTCTTATGAACTCTCATGCCAAGATTGAAAAGGGCGCTACATATGAGAAGGCTGCAAAGCATGACGACATGATGAAGCGCTTAGATTATCTTTATGGTGCTGATAGACAAATGTCATTTAATAAATTTGATATTCACCTTCTTTCATACGATGAGATGAAGTCTGCGATGGAAGAGCAGGGTATAGCAAGAGAAGACATGTATATTAACTCTATCTCTATTGCAGATAAAGTAGAAGACTACAATATTAATGATGGACTAAACCTTCTTCCAGTACAATATAAGAACCCAGATAAAGAACTTAAGTCCTTGGCTCTTGAAGGTTTGAAGGTTCGTGGATTAGATACAGACCAAAGATATCTTGATAGACTTGACGAAGAGTTAGAGATTATTAAGTCAAAGTCATTTGGACCATACTTCTTGGTTGTTCAGAGCATGATTGCTTGGGCTAAAAAAGAAGGCATTATGGTTGGGCCAGGTCGTGGATCTGCTGCTGGTTCTTTGGTTTGTTATACGCTTGGTATTACAGATATTGATCCAATTAAGTATGGGCTACTATTTTTCCGTTTCATTAATCCAGAGCGTAATGACTTTCCTGATATCGATACAGATATTCAAGACTCTCGTCGTGAAGAAGTCAAGGATTACTTGGTAAGACAGTATCGACATGTTGCATCTATTGCTACATTCTTACAGTTTAAAGATAAGGGTGTTGTTCGAGATGTTGCTAGAGTTCTTAATATACCTCTTGCAGATGTTAATAAAGTACTAAAACTTGTTGACACATGGGATGAATACTGCACATCTAAGACAACTGCTTGGTTCCGTGAAAAATATCCAGAGGTAGAGGTTTACGGAGACAAACTTCGTGGCCGTATTAGAGGAACTGGTATTCATGCTGCTGGCGTTGTAACATCAAAGGAGCCAATTTTTAGACATGCACCAATGGAAACACGGTCTGCAACTGGAAGCACAGATAGAATTCCAGTTGTTGGTGTTGACATGGAAGAAGCCGAAAGAATTGGATTAATTAAGATTGATGCGCTTGGTTTAAAAACACTTAGCGTTATCAAAGACACAATTGATATGATTAAGGAAAATCACTTTAAAGAAATTAATCTATTAGATATTGATCTTGATGATGCTAATGTATATGAAATGTTATCAAGTGGATTTACTAAAGGTGTATTTCAATGTGAAGCAACTCCATATACCAACCTATTGATTAAAATGGGAGTTAAAAATCTTGATGAATTGGCTGCATCAAATGCTCTAGTTCGTCCAGGGGCTATGAATACGATTGGCAAAGATTATATTGCTCGTAAACATGGTAAGCAAAATGTTTCATATATTCATCAAATCATGAAAGAGTTTACAGGAGACACTTATGGTTGCGTTCTTTACCAGGAACAAGTTATGCAAGCATGCGTACACCTTGGCGGTATGTCCATGTCGGAAGCAGATAAAGTTAGAAAAATCATTGGAAAGAAAAAGGATGCTAAGGAATTTGATGCATTCAAGGATAGGTTCATTAGTGGTGCTTCTAAGTTTATTGCCCCTAACGATGCTCTGGATCTTTGGCAGGATTTTGAAGCGCATGCTGGGTATTCGTTTAACAAGTCACATGCCGTTGCCTACTCTACTGTCTCGTATTGGACAGCGTGGCTCAAATACTACTATCCATTAGAGTTTATGTATTCCCTACTTAAAAATGAAAAGGATAAAGATGGACGCACTGAGTATCTTATTGAAGCAAAAAGAATGGGGATTAGCATCAAACTACCTCATATTAATGATTCGGATATTGATTTTAAAATTGAGGGTAAAGGTATTAGATTCGGCCTTTCGGGTATCAAGTACATTTCAGATAAGATTGCTGAGAGATACATTGCAGCAAGACCTTTTACTTCGTATTCTCAACTTGAGGAGTTTACTTTTACTAAGGGAAACGGAGTTAACTCTCGTGCTCTTCAAGCACTACGAGTCATTGGTGCTGCGACATTCCCAGACAACCCAAGAAATGATATAGAGATTAAAGAAAATCTATACGAATATTTAAATCTACCAGAGTTTAATATAACAATTCCTTCTCATTACTATGCATTTATAAATGACATAGAAGATTTTGAAGAGAAGGGTTCGTTTATATTAATGGGTATGGTTAAATCTATTAAAAGAGGAACAGGATGGTCAAGAGTTGAAGTTTTGGACAAGACTGGTAGTGTCGGTATATTTGATGACGAAAGTACCTCTATTGAGACTGGTCGTACTTATCTTATTCTTGCAAATGATAATAGGATTGTATCTGCAATTCCAGTGGACGAAATAAAAGGTTCTGATAATGCACTTGTAAAGTTTCTAAGTTACAAGCAATTACCATTTACTAATGAAGAGATGTTTGTAGTATCCTTTAAGCCAAGAATGACAAAGGCTGGAAAGAAGATGGCATCTCTTACTCTTGCAGATACGAGTAGAGACTTGCATTCAATTACAGTATTTCCAACAGCATTTTCTAAAGCATACATGCATTTAGAAGAAGGTAAGGCATATAAATTTACTTTTGGTAAAACAAAAGATGGAACAGTTACATTGGAGGATATAAATGTTTGATCAATTAGCAATTGACCTACACAAGGTCGCAGTAGAAAAAGGGTTTTGGCCAGAAGATGTTGACGATATCTTTGTTGCCAAGCAATTAATGATGATTGTTTCAGAAGTTACTGAAGTGATGGAGGCTGTAAGAAAAGATAAGGGTGAAGAAGAAATTGCTAAAGAATTTGCAGATATTATTATTCGTACACTAGATCTTTATGCAGGAATGGTTGAAGCAGGGTATACTAGAGAGTCACTTGATTATATTTTAAAGCAAAAGTCAGAGTTTAATAAGAGTAGACCAGAGAAGCATGGGGTAAGATTTTAATGTCAGTTACAATGGAAGAAGTATTAGCACAATTAAATCCTAAGTTGCGTAAAAGCATTATGGTAGGTGACTCAGTACCAGCAACTGAGTATGCAGAAACGCCTAGTTTTGGATTAAACCGTGCCCTATCAGGAGGATTGCCCTACGGTAGACAAGTCCTTATCTGGGGGTCAAAGTCTTCTGCAAAGTCTTCCCTATGCCTTCAGATGATAGGTCTAGCACAGAAGGAAGGAAAGATCTGTGCATGGATTGATTCAGAAATGTCATACGACAAGTCGTGGGCTGAAAGACTTGGGGTAGATTCATCAAAACTAATTTACTCACAAGCCCGTACCATCAATGAAATGGTAGATGTAGGAACTAATCTAATTAATGCTGGTGTTGATATTGTTGTGGTTGATTCAATTACATCTTTATTGCCAGCAATTTATTTTGAAAAGGATTCAGATGAACTTAAGCAACTTGAAAATACAAAGCAAATTGGTGCTGAGTCTCGTGACTTTTCCAATGCTTGGAAGATGATTAACTATGCAAATAATAAAGTTAAGCCAACACTATTTGTTCTTATTAGCCAAAGCCGTAATAATATTAGCGCTATGTATACTAGCCAGCAGCCTACTGGTGGTCAGGCTACTAAGTTCTATTCTTCTACGGTTATTAAGTTATTTTCATCTGAGTCCGATAACCAAGCGATCAAAGGTAAGATTGCTATTGGCGATAAACTCATTGAGGAAAAGATTGGCAGAAAAGTAAGATGGGAACTGCAGTTTTCTAAAACCTCTCCAGCATTTCAATCAGGTGAGTATGATTTTTATTTTAGAGGTGACAATGTAGGTATTGATTCTATTGGTGACCTGGTTGATACTGCAGAAGCAGCAGGCCTAGTTAATAGAACTGGAGCATGGTATCAACTAGAAGATGGAACTAAAGTTCAAGGAAGAGATGGTTTTATTAATCGTGTTAGAGAAGATTTAGATCTGCAAGAAAGTTTAAAGAGTAAACTACTTAATGTCTAATAATAATTATATGGTGTTTAATGGGAAAATGACATGTAAGAAATGTCATGAAGAAGTTAAATCATTAAGATTTTGGCCAGAGTCTGGGGATACAACCTGGATGTGTAGCCAAAAACATGTTAGTAAGGTTTGCTTAATTCCACAAAAAAAGAAGAAAAGTGATTTTGATAATGAGTGAAAGGTCAGAGTCTAAACGAATAGGTGCCAAGCAACACAAGAACTCTGGTAGAAATAACATTAAGGGTGATGCATCTTGGCATAACTTTGTGCTTGATTTTAAAGAGTGCTCAAAGTCTTTTACTTTAAACCAAGATGTATGGGCTAAGGCAGTAACAGATGCTTTAAAAAAGAGTATGGATCCTGCATTAGTTATAGTTTTAGGCGAGGGAACTAAGAAGGTTAGACTTGCTATAATTGAGTTAGATATGTTAGAACAACTAATAGAAGGAGAATGATATGGCTGATAATACAACACTAGAGCAGATTAATGGTTTGGTAGAGATAGCCGAATTCATGGAAGACGAAGAATTGACTACAGCACTATCAATGATTGCTAAGTTAATTATTAAACCAGATATTCCAGTTCAGGTAGCAAGTATTGAAATCGTTAGGCTTCAGGCTATCGCTGGTAAGTTGGCTTTGAAGGCGACCTGGATGGCAAATGTAGACAAGAATAATAGAGCAAAGAAAAACATTTATTACACAGCAGCAGAGGCAGTAAACAATCTTGTATCAGCATTAAAATACATTATGCGATAACCTGCTATACTTATATAAACAAGGGAAAATAATGACAAAAAATTTATTAAAGCAGGTAATGTTAAAAGAGTCAGAGCACAAACAGGCTATTGCTAAACAGAATGAGATTTTTAATGTACAAGAAATGATTGAAAAAATTGAAACTGGATACATAGCAGATCGAGGCCCTAAGCATACAAAGAAAAAGAGTTTTGCGCCATCTTCTATTGCATATCAGCATGGTCAATGTCCAAGGTATTGGTTTCTAGCATTTGATGGCAATGTGTTTGATGATTATACTGATGCTCATGGCGCAGCCAATATGAGTTCAGGAACAATGGGTCATGATAGAATTCAAAAGGCCATGCTTGCGTCTGGCGTTGCTGTTGAATATGTTAATGACAAAGGCGAAAAGACAACAGAGTTTAAGGTAATATCTAATGATCCACCAATATTTGGTTATGGTGATGCCATGCTAAATTGGGAAGGTGAAGAAATTGTTGGTGAAATTAAGACAATGATGAATGAGGCTTTTGAATATCGTAAGAAAACTAATAAGCCAAAAACAGGTCATCTAATTCAATTGCTTATTTATATGAAGATTCTAGGTAAGCAAAAGGGTGCTTTGATTTATGAAAATAAGAATACTCATGAACTAATGATTATTCCAGTACAAGTAAATGACAACTATCGTCAATGGGTTGAATACGCATTTACCTGGATGCGTGAAGTTCGTAAGGCTTGGAATGATAGAACAATTCCTACAAAAAATTATAGAGGAAACTCAAAAATTTGCAAAACATGCCCAGTAAAGGCAGCGTGTGCAGAAGCAGGCACGGGTACAGTTAAGATCGCTTCTCTGGAGGAATTGAGTGAAACTATGTAGTAGATGTGATATATACTTTACTCCAAAAGTAAGTTATCAGGTGTATTGCAGTGAACTTTGTAGAGAACAGGCTACAAGAGAAAAAATTGCTGAAAGATATCAAGCAACCCGTAGACAGAAACGAAAAGGTAAAATTCGTAAATGTTTGGGTGGTTGTGATACATCACTATCTATTTATAATGATTCAGGGTTTTGTGCAAACTGTAATGTTAGTGCAAAGCAAGTAGCAAAAATGTTAAGAGAATTGAAAGGGTTTATAGAGTATGAGCAAGAATAAGTGGGGAATTCCAATGATGCCAAATACAATTTGCGCTATTGATGCCAGCACAAATAATTTTGCGTTTGCTTTATTTAATACCCAACAAAAAGAACTTGGATTTGTTGGAAAAATTCAGTTTGAGGGAAATGATATTTATGAAAAAGTAATGGATGCAGGTAAGAAATCTAAAGCAGTTTTTGATCACTATGGTGGATTTAAAGCAATAATTATTGAACATACAGTCTTTATGAATAGTCCCAAGACTGCTGCAGATCTTGCATTGGTACAGGGAGCAATACTTGGTGCAGCAGGACAGACCTATACAGAAGTAATTGGAAAGGTATCTCCAATAACATGGCAAAACTTCATAGGAAATAAGAAAATTTCTAAAGAAGAGCAATTGGCAATTCGTTCTGCTAATCCTGGTAAATCTGTTTCATGGTATAAGGCTTATGAAAGAAATCTGCGTAAAGAGAGAACAATTAAGTTTATTAATACTATTTATGATAGACATATTGTAGACAATGATGTGGCTGATGCTTGTGGTATTGGACATTGGGCAATGAGCAATTGGACTAAGGCTATAGGGGTTGACAAATAACATCATGGCTGGTAAACTATATACGAGTGAAATATGGCTACGAAAGCGATATTTAATGGATAAGAAAAGTCCAGAAGACATTGCTAAGGAATGTGGGGCAAGCATAGAAACCATCTATGTATACCTTGCTAAATTTGGATTAAGGAAGTCAAGACGATGAATAAGTTACAAAAAGTTATTATTGGTTTAGGTATTGCTGGTGCAGTAGGTATAACATATGTTGTAACTGCTCTTAAGGGTATACCAGAAGTACTTGATTGGGATAATGAAGATGAGTGAAAATCTAAACATAACAGTTGATCAGGTCAATCATCCACTTCACTATACAAGCGACCCATCGGGAGTAGAGTGTATTCAAATTACTCGTCATCGTAATTTTAATATTGGAAATGCTTTTAAATATTTATGGAGAGCAGGACTAAAAGATGAACAAAAAACTATTCAAGATTTAGAGAAGGCTATCTTTTATATTAAAGATGAGATAAATAGGCTAGAGGGAAAGTATGTCAACTGAAGAAGATTTAGTTAAGCATCTTGATCAAGTCAATACTGTTGTTTCTGAATACTTAAAGGGTAATGATCCAACAGTAATTTCAAAAGAACTAGACATTCCACGCACCCGTGTAGTATCTTTGATAAATGAGTGGAAGGCAATGGCTTCTGATAATGCAGCAATTCGTGCTCGTGCTAAAGAAGCGCTTGTTGGTGCTGATACACATTACAGCAAATTGATTACAAAATCATATGAAGTTATTGATGAAGCAACAATGACAAATAACCTTAGTGCAAAAACTGCTGCCATCAAACTAGTAATGGATATTGAGTCTAAGCGTATTGATATGCTACAAAAAGCAGGTCTTTTAGAAAATAAAGAACTTGCGGAAGAAATGGTTGAGATTGAGCGTAGACAAGAAGTTCTTGTGGGAATCCTTAGAGATATTGCTGCAGAACATCCAGAAGTTCGTGATTTGATTATGCAAAGACTTTCTGCAGTTGCAAGAGAAGGAGAAGTGATTACAGTTGTCCACGATGTTCAATGATTTCTTAGAAGTATTAAAAGAAAATCATTTTATTGAAAAGCCTGTAGATGCAAAGACATTTGTTGAGTCTCCAGATTTTCTTGGACAGCCACCACTATCAGATATTCAGTATCAAATAGTAGAGGCAATGAGTCAGATTTACCGTGAGTTAGATTTACAAGAACTTATGGGTGATGTGGAAGGATCAGCCTACTATAAAAAGTATACTAAAAATGAAATTATTCTACAACTTGGTAAGGGTAGTGGAAAAGACTTTGTTTCTACAGTAGCCTGTGCATATGTAGTTTATAAATTGCTATGCCTCAAAGATCCAGCGGTATATTATGGAAAGCCTGCTGGAGATGCAATAGATATTATCAATGTGGCTATTAACGCTCAACAGGCTAAAAATGTTTTCTTTAAAGGTTTTAAAACTAAGATTGAAAAGTCTCCGTGGTTTGCTGGTAAGTATAATCCAAAAGCAGATTCAATAGAATTTGATAAAGCGATAACAGTATATTCAGGACACTCTGAGAGAGAGTCTCATGAGGGTTTGAACTTGTTTATGGCAGTACTTGATGAAATTTCTGGTTTTGCATCAGAGGTTGGCACTGGTAATGAGCAGGGTAAAACTGCAGAAAATATCTATAAAGCATTTCGTGGTACCGTAGATTCTCGTTTTCCAGATTTAGGCAAGGTAGCACTTCTTTCATTCCCACGCTATCAAGGTGACTTTATATCACAAAGATATGAATCTGTCATTGCAGAAAAAGAAACTATTGAGCGTAAATATAATTTTATTATTAATGAAGACTTACCACACGATGATCCAGGAAACCAATTTGAAATTACTTGGGACGAGGATACTATTATTTCATACAAAATTCCCAAGGTGTTAGCATTTAAAAGACCAACATGGGAAGTAAATCCTACAAGAAAAATTGATGATTTTAAGATTGCATTTTATACAGACCTTGCAGATGCAATGATGCGTTTTGCATGTATGCCAACCTATGCTTCCGATGCGTTTTTTAAAGATAGGGCAAAATTAGAAAAAGTAATGACACTAAGAAATCCTCTAGATCAATTTAGAAGATTTGATGAATCATTTAAGCCAGATCCAGACAAAACATATTTCTTACATGCTGACCTTGCACAAAAACATGACAAGTGTGCTATTGCTATTGCACATGTAGATAAGTGGGTTAACATTCAAGTCATTAAAGATTATGAACAGGTTGCACCAATGGTAGTTGTAGATGCAGTTGCATGGTGGGAACCAAAAGCAGAGGGGCCAGTAAACCTGTCTGAAGTTAAGCAGTGGATCATGAACCTGCGTAGACAAGGATTTAATATTGGAATGGTTTCATTTGACCGATGGCAATCATTTGATATTCAGAATGAATTACAGGCAGTAGGAATGAGAACTGAGACTGTTTCTGTTGCTAAAAAACACTACGAAGATTTAGCAATGATGATTTATGAAGAGCGAATAGCACTTCCTATGATTCCATTATTGTTAGAAGAAATGTCTGAGTTGAAGATTATGAAGGGCAATCGTGTTGATCACCCCCGTAAAAAATCTAAAGACTTAGCAGATGCTGTATCTGGAGCGGTATTCGGTGCTATATCTCATACACCTAAGTCTACTAATACAGTTATTGAAGTACATACTTGGTCTGCTTCGGCTGCCAAACTTGCAGAGAAGAAGAGAAGTATGATAGAATTAGAACCTAGAGAAATGACGGACGATGTTCGTGATTTCCTAGATAAATTCAACTTATTATAAACAAACAAGGAGTAAAATGAATTCATTTAAGAAAATTGCCCTAGGTCTTGCTGCAGCGATGACCTTTGGCGTTATTTCAGCACTTCCGACAAGTGCTGCTGTAATTGGTCCACAGTTGTCGATTGATTCTGCAACAGACACAATCACGGCTGGAGAAACAGCAACAGCAGTAGTAACATTGTCATTTATTTCAGAAACAGCAGCAGATACAGCAACAGTGCTCTCTGCAATGTTTTCACAACCAACAGGTGCAGCAAAGAATGCTACACTCACACTTCTAGAGACAACAACTGCAACAGTAGCAATTGCTAACACAAATCTATCTGCAGATGTTAATTCAACTGTAAATACACCAGGATATGTAACTGCAAAGTTTACATTGTCTTTGGTTGCTCCATCAGTTGCTGGTACATATGAGGCACGAGTTATTACAACTAAGCCATCAACTGGCCCATCAGTAGCATGGACAGTTACAGTAAAGGCTCCAGATCTAGTTCCATCTGCAGCAACAACAACTTCTATCCTTAATGCAGGAGAAGTTACAACAGCAACAGCAGATGCAGCAGTTTATGCTCCAAAGACAGCATCAACAGATGCAGCAGCAGTTATTGTTGTTACACCTAAGAATGCAGCAGGTGGTTCTGCAACAGAATCAATTCTTGCAACTGTTTCAGGCGCAGGACTTATTGGTTATGGTACAAATGCTACAACTATCTCTGCAACAGGTCGTGCACTTGTTATTCCTAATGGAAATTACATTGGTGTTTTTGCTGACGGTACAGCAGGAGTTGGAACAATTACTCTTACAACACTTACAGGTACAGTACTTGCAACAGAGCAGGTGACATTCTACGGAGATATTGCATCAATCGTTGCAACTCCAGTTAAGTCTGTTATTGCAGTTGGTGCAAATACAACTACAATTAAGGCTGTAGCAAAGGATGCTTCTGGCGTAACAGTAGGAGCAGGAACTTTGAATGCCTACTCAAGCGATATCACTGTAGTATCTGATTCAGGTACAGCAGCAACAATCGTAAATGGTGAAGCACTATTTACGATCACTGGTGTTAAGGCTGGTGGAGTTGCAGTTACAGTAAAGAACTCAACAGGAACAATTGCATCTGCTCCAGTATCTACTCGTGTAGAAGCAGCAGCAGCAACAGTTAAGTTGACATTTGATAAGGC
>JACCDW011389789.1_pt1 | contig 10931 bp, 11 predicted proteins | sample 7449781 | NCBI WGS metagenome assembly JACCDW01 (sample SAMN15323449, study PRJNA562643) | freshwater metagenome | isolation source: river surface water | place: USA:Blue River Watershed | collected 2017-08-18
GTGTCGAACCAGCTGTAGTAGACGACGTTGTTGACGTGGCCGTAGACGTCGTTGTCCATCCAGCGGGTGGTGATGGGGCGAAAAGCCTTGTAGGCCTCGCGGCCTTCGGCCTGGGGTTTGGCGCTCGCGTTCATGGCCGCCGATTGTGCCAGCGCTGCCAATACTCGACGGCCGTGGCCCAGGTCTGCACCTGCACCTGGACCGTGGTCTCGATGTCGTGCCCATAGCCGCCGCCCATGCACAGCACCAGGGGCAAACGCCGCTGCCAGGCCCAGTCGAACACCACACGGTCGCGCGCGGCCATGCCATCCAGGCTGAGCTTGAGGCGGCCCAGGCGGTCGCCCTCGTGCGCATCGGCGCCCGCCAGGTAAATCACCATGCCCGGCTCAAAGCGCCCCTCCAGCTCGGCCAGGGCCTGATGCAGGGCCTGCAAATAGGCCTCATCGCTGCAGCCATCGGGCAAGCCCACGTCCAGGTCGCTGGGTTCCTTGCGAAAAGGAAAATTCTTTTCGCCGTGCAGCGAGAGTGTGAACACGCTGGGGTCTTTCGCAAAAATGTGGGCGGTGCCGTTGCCCTGGTGCACGTCCAGGTCGATGACGGCCACCGGCAGCTTGTGCTTGCGCTCGCGCCAGACCTCGGCCTGCATCAGGCGCGCGGTGACCGCGATGTCGTTGAAGACGCAAAAACCACCGCCCTTGTGGGCATAGGCGTGGTGGGTCCCGCCGGCCAGGTTGCCGGCCAGGCCCTCGGCCAGCGCGGCGCGCGCCGCCGCCACCGAGGCCCCGACCGAGCGGCGTGCGCGCTCGGCCATGGCCGGGCTCCAGGGAAAGCCGATCTCGCGGTAAAAAGCTGCCTCCAGCGTGCCCTGCGCAATGCCCTGGATGTAAGCCGGGGTGTGCACCAGCGCCAGTTCGCCGTCGCTGGCGGCCGGTGCCTCGAAAAAGCGCACGCCGGGCAATTCGCCCGCCAGCCGGTCGCGCAAACGGCTGTATTTGCGCATCGGGAAGCGGTGCCCCTCGGGCAGGGGCAAGACGAAATGGTCGGCGTAATAAGCATGCATGGCCGGCCCATTCTAGAAAACGCTCTCTAAATGGGTGGTTTTGGCGCTTTGCACACTTGCAAGCACAGGGTTTCGCCCGCATACTTCGACCCATGCTGCACTGCAACATGCTGTATCGGCCTCACCAGGCCAGTTTCGGCGCAGTCCACCCCGAACTTTCAAATTGGAGAACACCATGATGACCACTGAACAAATCGTTGCCTCGCACAAAGCCAATGTCGAAACCCTGTTTGGCCTGACCGCCAAAGCTTTCGAAGGCGTGGAAAAGCTCGTCGAGCTGAACCTGTCGGCCGCCAAGGTCGCCCTGGCCGAGTCGGCCCAGAACAGCCAGACCGTGATGAGCGCCAAAGACGCCCAAGAACTGCTCGCCCTGCAAGCCAGCCTGTTCCAGCCCCTGGCCGAGAAGACCGCTGCTTACAGCCGCCAGCTCTATGAAATCGCTTCGGGCACCGGTGGCGAGTTCAGCAAGGCCTTCGAAGCCCAGGCCGCCCTGGCCCAAAAGCAGTTCGCCAGCCTGATCGACAGCGCCAGCCAGAACGCCCCCGCGGGCTCCGAGTCCGCTGTGGCCATGATGAAGAGCGCCGTCGCCGCCGCCAACAACGCTTTCGAGTCGGTGCAAAAAGCCGTCAAGCAAGCTTCTGACCTGGCCGAGTCCAACTACAACGCCATGGCACAAAACGTGTCGTCGGCCACGACCACCAAGTCGAGCAAAAAACGCTGAACCTCATGGCCTTGTGAAAGGCCTGAGCGACCCCAATTCCGAGTTGTCTCCTCGGATCCTTTCGACATCTATCGAGATTCAGGGATCCCTTCGGGGCTGATCGCAAGATCGGCCCCATTTTTTTATGGATCGTCGGGTCCGGCCCAGCAGCCAAGTGTCATTGCCCGGCTCGACCGGGCAATCCATGGATCTCTTCACTCGCCCCGCTCAAAGGCGGCCAGGCGGGCTTTGAGCTGTGGCAGTGCCGCCAGCATGGCCAGGCGGCCAGCCTCGATCGAGCGGCGGCGCGCGCTGAAGTCGGCGCTCTTGACGCCCGAGAGCGCTGGCCGCACCACCATGTCGGCATCCTTGAGGGCCAGCTGGTTGATGCTTTTGCCCATGATGGCGAAAGTTTGCAAAAGGATCTGAAAGGTGTCGCCCGCAGGGTTGCTTTCCGGGTCGCTGGAGATGTCGACTGCAAGCACGAAATTGGCGCCCATCTCGCGCGCCTGGCGCACCGGCACCGGCGCCACCAGGCCACCGTCCACGTATTCGTGCTCGCCAATGCGCACCGGCTGGAAGACCGCTGGCACCGCGCTCGATGCGCGCACCGCCGAACCGGTGTTGCCACGGCGGAAAGTCACCGCCTCGCCCGTGCGCAAATCGGTGGCCACAATGCCCAGCGGGATCTTCATCTGCTCGATCGATTTGCCAGCGACCTGGGTATTCACATAGCGCGCCAGCGCCTCACCGCGCAGGGCGCCGCGGTTGAGCAAGGGCAACATCCAGTCGGTGATTTGAGCCTCCTCCATGCTGTCGGCAATGCGGCGCAACTCCTGTGGTGAACGACCGCTGGCGTACAGCGCCGCCACCAGACTGCCCGCCGAGGTGCCCGCCACGAGCTGCGGTGCCAAGCCCGCCTCTTCAAGCACCTGGATCACGCCCACGTGTGCAAAACCCCGTGCCGCGCCACCGCCCAGGGCCAAACCGATGCGCGGCACACGGCGCTCGGGCACCGGCGTGACCGTCGCCGCAGGGCCCGAAGCGACCGGTTTTTCCTGGGCGGGCGCGTCCCCGGCTGGGGGGGCAATGGGCACACTGCTGCAGGCGGCCAGGCCCAGAGACAAGAGCAAGCCCAGCACGCGGCTGGCAGATTTATTGATAATGATTCGCATTTAGGATATACTCAAGCCACTGTCATCATTTCGGACCTTGCCCATGCGCCGCCTATTGATTGCCCTGTTGAGCACCAGCCTGAGTCTCAGCGCCTTGCCCACCCTTGGTCAAGACAAAGTGCTGAACATCTATTCCGCACGCCACTACCCCACCGACGAGGCCCTGTACAGCGATTTCACCAAGCGCACGGGGATCCGGATCAACCGCGTCGACGCCGACGATGCCGGTATTCTCGCTCGACTCAAGGCCGAGGGCGCCGCATCACCGGCCGATGTGATCCTGTTGGTCGACGCTTCCCGGCTTTGGCGCGCAGAGGTCGAGGGCCTGTTCCTGCCGGTGCATTCCAAGCCGCTGGAAGACGCCATCCCTGCGCACCTGCGCGCCAAGCCTGGCGAAGGCGGAACGCCCTGGTTCGGTCTGTCCACACGGGCACGTGTGGTCGTTTTCGACAAGCTCAAGTTCAGCAAGGCCGACTTTGACAGCTACGAAAAGCTGGCCGACCCCAAGTTCAAAGGCCAGCTGTGCGTGCGCTCGGGCTCGCATCCCTACAACCTGAGCCTGTTTGGCGCCATGGTGGAGCACCTGGGCCCGCAAAAGACCGAAGTCTGGCTCAAGGGCCTGGTCGACAACATGGCCCGCTCACCCAAGGGTGGCGACACCGACCAGATCAAGGCCGTGGCCGCTGGCGAGTGCGGCATGGCCCTGACCAACACCTACTACCTGGCGCGCCTGATGCGCTCGAACAACCCCGCCGACAAAGCTGTGACCGAGCGGATTGGCGTGGCCTTTCCCAACCAGTCGAGCTGGGGCACGCACGTGAACATCGCCGGCGGCGCCGTGGCACGCCACGCCAAGAACGTGGGCAACGCCATCCAATTCCTCGAATACCTGGCCAGCCCCACGGCACAAAACCACTTTGCCAACGGCAACAACGAGTGGCCCGCGGCCAAAGGCGTGAGCTTTGAGAACCCGGCCCTTAAGGCCATGACGGGTGGCAGCTTCAAAAGCGAAGTGATCCCGATCAGCGCCGTGGGCATGAACCAGATCAAGGTCCAGCAGATGCTCGACCGCGTCGGCTTCAAGTAAGCCCCCCACGAGCCCGAGGCCGATCCGCCTCGGCCGCCTTTCCGATCCTTTTTCAAACCCGGGCATGGCCCGGGCGGGTGGTCTTTTGCCGCCCGAAAAACCAGCCCATGGCCCGTATGAACACCAAACCGCCCCACACCCCGACCCTGCTGCCTCTGGCCGCCATGATGCTGGCCGGCTCGCTCGGCGCCAGCGCGCAGGCGCAAGACGCGAGCGAGAAAACCCTCAAAACCGTGACCGTGCGCGAAACGCAAGAGTCCCCGACGGCGGCCAAAGAGGGCTTGCTGGTCAAGAAAACCGGCATCGCCAAGGGCAAGCAGGCGCTCAAGGACATCCCGCAAACGGTGACGGTGATGACCGAGAAACTGCTGGACGACCGCAACCTGGACGATTTCCGCGAAGTCCTCAAGACCACGGCCGGCGTCACCTTCATGGCCGGCGAAACCGGCGAGGAAGATGTGCGCATGCGGGGCTTCTCGCTGGGCCAGGCCGGCGACATCTACGTCGACGGGCTGCGCGATGCGCCCCTGATCGAGCGTGACACCTTCAACCTCGACCGTGTCGAGGTGCTCAAGGGTTCGGCCTCCATGCTGTTCGGCAAAGGCTCGACCGGTGGCGTGGTCAACCAGGTCAACAAACAAGCCTTCCTGATGGACCAGAACGAGGTCAACGTCACAGCGGGCAGCGGCCAGATGCGCCGCATCACCGGCGACTTCAACAAGCAGACCGGCGAAAGTGCCGCCGTGCGCCTGAACATCATGGACCACCAGGCCGACAACTGGGGCGCCAAGGTCAACAAAAAAGGCATCGCCGGCACCTACCGCTGGGGCATTGGCGAGCGCGACGAATACGCGGTCGGCCTCTACCACCTTGAAACCCAGGGTCGTCCGCTCTACAACCACCCCTGGCTCATCAACACCGGCAGCGCCATCACCAGCGCCAGCGGCTCGATCGGCACGCTCGTGCCCACCGTGTCGGCCAAAAACTACTATGGCCTGGCCAGCGACCATCTGCGCACCGAGAGCAGCCATGGCACTTTCAGCCACAAGCACCGTTTCGACCAGGACAGCGAACTCAAAACCACCATTCGCCAGGGCCACTACGAGCGCGACCTGCTGGCCACGGCCGTGCGTTTTGCCAGCCCGACCACCTTGTCCCAGCTCAACGCCGACACGGTGCTCACACGTTCGCCCAAGGCGCGGCGCGCCGAGAGCGACCTGACGCAGATCCAGAGCGATTACACCAAGGGCTTTGAAGCACTGGGCCACAAACACCAGCTGATCGCCGGTGTCGACTACAGCGACGAGAAAGCCCTGCGCAACAACAGCGCCACCGCGGGCTTGCCCTCCTACGCCGGGTTGTCCACCCAGGTCGGCACGCCCAACGACGGCCAGTCGATCACCGACACGCGCCAGGTGGCGCTCAACCACTTCCGCGCCAAGAACCTGGGCCTGTACGCCCAGGACACCATGGGCCTGAGCCCCACACTCAAGCTGGTGGGCGGCGTGCGCATGGACCGCTTCACGGCGGACTACACCGACACCAGCGGCAACCGCTTCGAGCGCGACGACACGCTGTGGAGCCCGCGCCTGGGCGCCATCTGGCAACCCAGCGAGAGCGCGACCTACTACACCTCCTACGGCACTTCCTACAACACCTCGGGCGACACCTACCAGTATGCGGTGGGCGGTTTTGGCGCCGGCAGCAACAACGCCCGCATCGCCAACACCCCGCCCGAGAAGAGCCGCAACATCGAGATCGGCAGCAAATTCGAGCTCTTCGACAAGAAGTCCCTGCTGGGCATCGCCGTCTTCCGCTCCGAAAAATACAACGAGCGCAACACCGATCCCGACAGCGCTTCGAGCCAGATGCTGCTGTCCGGCAAGCGCCACGCGACCGGCATGGAATTCAACTTCGCCGGCCGCATCACGCCCGCCTGGGAAGTGTTCTACAACCACACCTGGATTCCGACTGCGCGCATCGACGCGAGCAACCAGGTACTGGCCGCCAATGGCACCGGCGCACAAGTGCAGGGCGACCGCTCCGCGCTCACGCCCAAACACAGCGCCAGCCTCTGGAGCACCTACCGGCTGCATCCGCTGTGGCGCATCGGTGCAGGTCTGAATTACCGGGGCGAGCAAAACCCCGAAGGCGCGCGCCACGTCACCGCACCGGCCTTCACCACCCTGGACGCCATGGTCGAGTACACGGTGAGCGATACGGCCTTGCTCAAGCTCAACATCACCAACCTCACCGACAAGCTCTATGCCGACAGCCTGTACCGGGGCTTTTACATGCCCGGCGCGCCGCGCCGCATCGAGCTGAGCCTCAAAATCCTGTTCTGAGAACCCGCCATGCTGCTGCACCTGAGCCAAGTGCTCACGCCCGACGAAGTGGCCCAGGCGTGCGTGGACCTGCGTGACGAAGCCCTCTGGGTCGACGGCAGCCGCACAGCCGGCGCACAGGCGCTGACGCAAAAGAACAACCGGCAGCTGGCCCAGCACAGCGAGGTCTCGCAGCGCCTGCAGGCCCTGGTGCTGCAGGCCCTGCAGCGCGACCCGCTGTTTTTCTCGGCGGCGCTGCCCAAGCGCATCCTGCCGCCGCTGTTCAACCGCTATGGCGGTGCGAGCAACTTCTATGGCGAGCACGTCGATGGCGCCGTGCTCAAAGTGCCCACCACGGGCGAGTGGCTGCGCACCGACGTTTCATGCACCGTCTTCCTCTCCGACCCGGCCGACTACGACGGCGGCGAGCTGCTGGTGCAAGACACCTATGGCGGCCGTGGCGTCAAGCTCGCGGCCGGCGACGCCGTGCTCTACCCGGGCACCAGCGTGCACCAGGTCACGCCGGTCACGCGCGGCGAGCGCCTGGCTTCCTTCTTCTGGATCGAGAGCCTGGTGCGCAGCGACGAGCAGCGCCGCATCCTGTTCGACCTGGACATGAACCTGCTGAAATTGCGCGCCCAGCTGGGCGAAACGCCCGAGACCACGGCGCTCACCGGCGTTTACCACAACCTCTTGCGCCAATGGGCCGACACCTGAGCCCCGCATGAACACCGCGCCCAACAGCCCCGTCAACCTGCACGAGCACGCGCGCGCCGCCCAGGCCGCGCTCGGTGAGGCCGCCTGGGCGTATTTCAGCGGAGGCGCTGCCGACGAACACACCTTGCGCCGCAACGAAGCGGCCTGGCAGGCCTGGGGCCTGGCGCCGCGCGTGCTGCGCAACTTGCGTGGCGGCCACACGCGCTGCCAGCTGCTCGGTCGCGACTGGCCGATGCCGCTGCTGGTCGCTCCCATGGCCTTGCAGCGCTGGGCGCATGCCGACGGCGAGGCCGGCATGGCTCTGGCTTCGGCGGCGCAGGGTTGCGGCATGGTGCTCTCGCACCAGAGCAGCACCCCGCTGCAAGACGTCGCCCGCCTGGTCGTGGCCGAACAAGGCCGTGGGCCGCTGTGGTTCCAGCTCTACGCCATGCAAGAACGCGACGCTTTGCGCGCGCTGATCGCCCAGGTCGAAGCCGCCGGCTTCGAAGCCCTGGTGCTCACGGTGGATGCGCCGGTCAACGGCGTGCGCGATGGCGAGCGCCGCCATGGCCTGGCCTTGCCCGAAGGCGTGCACGCCGTCCACTGGCAGCCCCAGGCGGCCAGCGGCCAGAGCCTGTGCGGCGGCCTGGCCGATGCGGCGCCCACCTGGGCCGATGTGCAGTGGCTGATCGGCCAGACCCGCTTGCCCGTGCTGCTCAAAGGCATCACCCACCCGCAGGACGCGCGCGAGGCACTGGCCCTGGGCGCGGCCGGCGTGATCGTGAGCAACCACGGCGGGCGCGTGCTCGACACCATGCCGGCCACCGCCGAACTGCTGCCCCGCGTGGCCGAGGCCGCGCGCACGCAGCGCGCCGATGCGCTGGTGCTGGTGGACGGTGGCATCCGCCGCGGCAGCGACCTGTTCAAGGCCCTGGCCCTGGGCGCCGACGCGGCGCTGCTTGGCCGCCCGGCCCTCTATGGCCTGGCCCATGCCGGGGCGCGGGGCGCCGCCCATGTGCTGCGCCTGCTGCGCGACGAATTCGAGGCCACGCTGGCCCTGACCGGCTGCGCCCGCGTGGCCGACATCCACCCCGATCTTTTGTGGCGCCTCGATCCCCTGCGCGCCGCTGCACCGCATCCATGAGCGCCACCGTCCCTGCGCCGCTGCTGCGGCCTGCCCCTCAACAGCGCCATCGCACCTGGCGCATCACCGGCGCGGTCGTGCTGGCGCACGCCCTGCTGCTCTGGCTGATCGGCCAGGAATTGCTCGGTCCCACTGCACCGGTCGGCGAAGCCGAGTCCGTGATCATGGCCAGCGTAGTGGCCGAGCAGCCCGCGCCGCCAGCGCCGCTGCCGCAGCCGCCCGCGCCGGTGCCCAAGCCGCAGCCAGCCCCGCGCCCGGCCACCGCGAGCCCTGTGGCCGCACAAGCTCAGCCCAGTCCGCTGCTGGCGCCAGCCGCGCCCGGCAACACGGCCCCTGCTGTGCCCGCTGCCACGCCCACACCGGCGGCTGCGCCGGCCGCCACCACCCCACGCCCGGCCACACCCAGTGCGGCCGTGGTCTTGCCCTCGAGCGACGCCGACTACCTCAACAACCCGCCGCCCACCTACCCGCGCATGAGCCGGCGCATGGGCGAGCAAGGCACGGTGCTGCTGCGCGTGTTCATCAGTGCCGAAGGCCGCGCCGAGCAGGCCGAAATCCGCACTTCCAGCGGCCATGCCCGCCTCGACGAGGCGGCCCTGGAGACCGCCAGACGCTGGCGCTATGTGCCCGGCAAACGCGCCGGCGTGGCCGAGGCGATGTGGTTCAACGTGCCCATCCGCTTCGTGCTGGATTGATCCTTTTTTTCAGATTCACAGGAGTCCCTTCATGCCCAATGCTTTCGGCCTGTCCCACATCTGGACGCAGGGTGACGCCGTCACCCGCCTCATCTTGCTGGCCCTGCTGACCATGTCGGTCATCAGCTGGGTCGTGATCGTGCTCAAGGCGCTGGACGTCTGGCGCCACACGCAAAGCGCCCTCGGCAGCGAGCAGTTCTGGCACACCACCAGCCTGGCCGAAGGCCTGGCCGTGCTGGGGCAGCGGCCCGGCAACCTGTTCCACACCCTGGCGCATGTGGGTCAGGAGGCGACCGCGCACCACCAGGCCGCGCAAAAGCAATTGCACGACCGCCTGGACATCAGCGACTGGGTCACGCGCAGCCTGCGCAACACCATCGACGACCACACCTCGCGCCTGCAAAACGGCCTGGCCGTCCTGGCCTCGATCGGCTCGACCGCGCCTTTTGTGGGTCTGTTTGGCACGGTGTGGGGCATCTACCACGCGCTGGTGGGCATCGGCGTCAACGGCAACGCCAGCATCGAAGCCGTGGCCGGCCCCATTGGCGAGACGCTGATCATGACGGCGCTCGGCCTGGCCGTGGCGATCCCGGCGGTGCTGGGCTACAACGCGCTGGTGCGTGGCAACAAGTTCATCATCGCGCGCATGAACCGCTTCGCGCACGACCTGCACGCCTACTGCGTGACCGGCGCGCGCGTGACCCATGGAGGTCGGCATGTCCTTTGACGTCCGTGACAGCGGCGAGGTGATGAACGAGATCAACATGACGCCGCTGGTGGACGTCATGCTGGTGCTGCTCATCATCTTCATCATCACCATCCCGGTGGTGCAGCATGCGGTGAAAGTCGAGTTGCCGCGCGCCAGCAGCACGCTGGACAAGACCCCGCCCGACAACCTGCAACTCGTGGTCGATGCGCAGGGTCGGTTCTTCCTGGGCAAGCAGGCCGTGGCCGCCGACGCACTCGAAGACGCTTTGCGCCTGCACGCGGGCAAGACGCCGCAGCCCCAGCTCTACATCCGCGGCGACAAGAAGGTGCCCTACGAACACGTGGCCCAGGCCATGGGCGCCGCACACCGTGCGGGGCTTGGCCGCATCGGATTCGTGACCGAAGCCAAAGCGCCATGAAGCCAGCGCACGCGCCAACCCTGTGGGCACATCCCGTTTTTTCGAAGAAAAAGCGCCCCTGAACCCTGGTTTTCCCGTTTGCGCAGCACCGCTGGACACGGGGTTCGAAGCCCGATTTTGCGTTTGCAAAAATCTATGAAGCTCTAGCCAGCCATTGTCATCAACTATTTTCAAGATCAGAAATGACAATCGGCCCGGACCTTGAACAGGGCCTGTCTGCACCTAAACTTCAACCCGTCGACACTGTTGTCGCCGCTTTTTTAATCCCAAGGAATCACCATGTCCCTGATCAACACCCCGGTCCAGCCCTTCAAGACCCAGGCTTTCCACAACGGCAAGTTCATCGAAGTCACCGAACAAAGCCTCAAGGGCAAGTGGTCCGTGCTGATCTTCATGCCGGCCGCCTTCACCTTCAACTGCCCCACCGAAATCGAAGACGCCGCCGACAACTACGCCGAGTTCCAGAAAGCCGGTGCCGAGGTCTACATCGTGACCACCGACACCCACTTCTCGCACAAGGTGTGGCACGAGACCTCCCCCGCCGTGGGCAAGGCCAAGTTCCCCCTGGTGGGCGACCCCACCCACCAGCTGACCAACGCCTTTGGCGTGCACATTGCTGAAGAAGGCCTGGCCCTGCGCGGCACCTTCGTGATCAACCCCGATGGCGTGATCAAGACCATGGAAGTGCATTCCAACGAGATCGCCCGTGACGTCTCTGAGACCCTGCGCAAGCTGAAGGCCGCCCAGTACACCGCCGCCAACCCCGGCCAAGTGTGCCCCGCCAAGTGGAACGAAGGCGCCAAGACCCTGACCCCTTCGCTGGACCTGGTCGGCAAGATCTAAGCCCAAGGCAGTGTGACTGCTCGAAGGGATGCGCCACAAGTGCGTCCCTTCTGTCAGAGACATTTTCAAGGAGTTCACCA
>JACCDW010705216.1_pt1 | contig 10930 bp, 6 predicted proteins | sample 7449781 | NCBI WGS metagenome assembly JACCDW01 (sample SAMN15323449, study PRJNA562643) | freshwater metagenome | isolation source: river surface water | place: USA:Blue River Watershed | collected 2017-08-18
GCATCCAATTCCGCCTGCGGGATGCCATCTTTGGACGTCAGCGGTACTGGGGCGAACCCATTCCGGTGGCCTATGCCGACGGTGTCCCCACCCTGTTGGCGGATTCCCAACTTCCGTTGGTGCTTCCCGACGTCGATAAATATTTGCCCACGGAGAGCGGTGAGCCTCCTTTGGCGCGCGCCGCACACTGGACCGACCCCGAGGGAAATCCGCTGGAAACCACAACCATGACCGGTTGGGCCGGTTCGTCGTGGTATTTCTTGCGCTACATGGACCCGCACAATACCGCAGCATTCGCGAGCCGCGAGGCCGTCGATTACTGGGGACAAGTGGATTTGTATGTGGGCGGGAGCGAACACGCCACGGGGCATTTGCTCTATTCCCGCTTTTGGAATCACTTCCTGTTTGACCGGGGCTGGGCCGCGCACTCCGAGCCCTTTAAGAAATTGGTCAACCAAGGGATGATTCAAGGCGTTTCCGCCTTTGTGCATCGGTTGCCCGGATCCAACACCTTCGTGAGCGCGGGAGCCGTTCAGGGCCGCGCCACCAGCCGCATTCACGTCGACGTCGCACTGGTCAATGAGAAAAACGAATTGGACCAAGCCGGATTCCGTTCGTGGCTTCCGGAATTCGCCGATGCCACCTTTGAAACCGAAGACGGCGTCGTCCGGGTGGACCGGGAGGTGGAGAAAATGTCCAAATCCAAGCACAACGTGGTCAACCCCGACCAAGTCGCCGATCAGGTCGGGGCAGACGGACTGCGTTTGTACGAAATGTTCTTGGGGCCGTTGGAGCAGTCCAAACCGTGGGACACCCAAGGCATTGCCGGCGTGAGCAACTTCCTGCGCAAAACGTGGCGGTTGTTCACGGCAGCCCCTATTTCCGACGAACCTGCCCCCGTGGAGGCTTTGAAAATTGCCCACCGACTGGTGCACAAAGTGGCGTCGGATATGGAGAACCTCTCGTTCAATACCAGTGTTTCCGCGTTGATGATTGCCGTCAACGAGCTGAGCGCTTTGCCCGGTCGGCACCGGACTCCGCTGGAGATGGTCGCCTTGGCCCTTTCTCCTTTGGCGCCTCATATGGCCGAGGAATTGTGGGAAATCTTGGGCCACGCGCCCTCCATTTCCAGAGCACCTTGGCCGGCCGTGGACCCTGCCCTGCTGGTGGACGATTCCGTGATTTACCCGGTGCAAATCAACGGAAAAACCCGATTCTCGGTGGAGGCAGCACGCACGGCAACGCCCGCAGAAGTGGAAGCCCTGGTGCGGTCCCACGAGCAAACCGAAAAATTTGTAGGCAGCCAAACCATCCGCAAGGTGATTGTGGTTCCCGGGCGGATCGTCAACGTGGTTGTGGGGTAAAAGCCCTGAACGGGGGCTTTAGTCCTTGGAGGCAGCGGGATACTTCAAAGCGTCCAGCCGCTTGAGCAAGGGCTTGCTTTCGCGGTCGAAGGCGGCTCGGTAGCGTGCCGGAATGGGTTCGCTGTTGGGCAGTTTCAGCGCCAGCGGATTCACTTGACGGCCGTTCACCCAAAACCGGTAACAAACGTGGGGGCCAGAGGCCAACCCCGTACTGCCCACATAGCCAATGACCTGGCCTTGGGAAACCCGGGTCCCCGGGCGCATCCCGGATGCAATCCGGCTCATGTGCAGGTACTGGGTGCTGTAGGTGCCGTTGTGGCGCACTTTTACAAAATTGCCGTTGCCGGAATTGTACCCGGCCTTCTCCACCACCCCGTGGGCGGTGGTGTGGATAGGCGTGCCGGTGGGGGCTGCGTAATCCGTGCCCAAATGCGCCTTCCAGCGCCGCTGCACCGGATGGAAGCGGTTCATGGTGTACTTGGAGGTAATCCGGAAAAAATCCAACGGGGCTTTGAGGAACATCTTTTTTAAGCCCTTGCCATCGCGGTCAAAATACCCCGAAAAGTCGGTGGTGGAATCTTGGAAATAGAGGGCGTAAATGGGCTTCCCTCCTTGTTCGAACAGGGCTGCTTGAATGCGGCCCGCCCCTACCGACACCGTGTCGTCCACGAACTTTTCCTCAAAAATCACCTTGAATTTATCGCCTGGCTGCACCCGGAAGAAGTCAATGGTGTAGGCGTAAACCTCCGCCAGCCGAACCGCCACAGCGGCGGAAACGTTTTGGTTTTGGAGGGTTCCGAAAAGGCTGCCCTCAATAACCGCTGCGACCTCCCGCACCTTGGTGATGACCGGGCGCTCCACCGCTTTGGCATATAGGGAATCACCGCATCCGAACAACACATACCGCGTTGGGGATTCCTCGTAGATCAAATACGCCAACGTTTTCTCCGCGTCTTTCTTGCGCACCACGATGTACGTCTCTTGCGATCGCCAACTCGACGGGCGAAATGCACTGCCGGCCTGGGCGATCAGGGCATCCACCCGGGGATACGGCATACCCAAATCGTGCAGCAGCCCGCCCAATGTTTCGCCGGGCGCCACCGTGTCTCGGTCCACATGGAACTGGTGGGACCCAAAACCGTACAAATAAATAGGCGAAGGGGTACGGAGCGCCAGCCGCTCAGGGGTAAGGGGAACTTCCCTGGTGGAAACGACTGCCCACAGGACGCTGACTGCAGCCACCGCAAAAACTGCCCAAACGGCGCCACGCCGGTAAATCTTACGTTCCGACTTCTTCATTCCCCGTCTCCGAGTTGGGCCAGTTGCTGATCCACCCATTTTTTGCCCCACTCTTCTTGCTCCTGTGCGGTCCACAATTCGGGGAAGAAAATACGTTTCTGAAAACGGGGAGGCAGGTAGCGTTGCCAGTTGGTTCCGCCCGTAGCGGGGGCGTCGGACGGCCGCTTGGCCAAATACTTGACCGCTGTACGGTAGTGCTGCAAGGGCCAATCGACGTTGATTTGGTAATCCAAGGCACGGAGGGCTTGCACAAATTCGGGGTCCTCCACCTCTTCTTTGGGCAGGGCTTGTACCAAATCCCACAAGGTGTTCCCTCGCCAGCGGAACGCTGCCTCGCGGAACGCCTCGCCATACTTGGCCTCAAACTGCTTGAGCGTCAGAGTCTTTTCACCGGTTTCTTCCAAGGTTGCTCCCTTGCGCCAGTACACATGCTGCAGCAAGGTCTCGGGATCTGCCCCCGCAGCCACCAGCCGAGCGCGGTCGTCGATCTGCACCAAATGTTCCAAACGGGTAGACGCAAATTCCAAAAAGCGGTACTGTGCAGACTGAAAGCCGGACGCCGGAATTAACGCCAAGCGAAATTTCAAAAACTGCTCGCGTTCCATGCCGTCGGCCATGACGCCAAAACTGGTGGCCAGGGCGTGAAAGTAGCGATTCACGCGCTGCACCTTGCGCAGAATCTCGGACTTGGTGGGCGTAACCTTGCCATCCACCAATGGCTCGAGTTCTTGCCTGCAGAGCTTGAAATACAGCTCTGTGATTTGGTGGTACATGATGAATATGGGCTCGTCCGGGTAGGCCGTTCGGGGCTTCTGCAAGGTGAGCAACGTGTCCAGTTGGACATAGTCCCAGTACGTGATGTACTCGGTCATGTGCAATCCCTCCAAAAAAGAGACCAAATCTTGGCCGTCGGCTTGGTACTTGGCCGCAAGGGCCTCCAATTGCTGCAGCACCTCAGGAGTCAGAGCGCTCATAGGTTGTTGGATTTTTCAAGGGTAAAAGAAAAGGTGGAGCCGGTTCCCCGAATGGAGGTTGCGTGGATTTGCTGTTTGTGGGACTCAATGATGTGCTTGGCGATGGCCAAACCCAAACCGGTCCCGCCCACTTCCCGGGAACGGCTTTTATCTACCCGGTAAAAACGCTCAAAAATCCGCGGCAAATCGCCTTCGTCAATGCCAATTCCGTTGTCGGCCACTTGGATTAAATAGCGGTCTTCCAGATCCAAAATATCCACCGTGACCTTGCCGTTTTTCGGCATGGAGTATTTGATCCCGTTCGAAACCAGGTTGTGCAACACTTGCTCCACCTTGCGGGCATCTCCCAGGGCCTTGTAAATACGCTCCTTGTCTTTTTTGAGTACCAATTCTACGTCGGATTGCCGGGCCAGGGGTTCCAAATCTTCAAAGACTTCTTTGATGGACTTCACTACGTCAAAGGTTCCCATTTCCAGGGCAATGGTGCCCGATTCCAGTCGGGAAATCAGATCCATCTCTTGAATCAATGCCGTCATGCGGTCCACGCTCTTGGTGGCTTTTTCCAGAAACTTCCGGTTGACCTTGGGGTCTTCCAATCCGCCGTCCAACAAGGTGAACAAGTACCCTTGGATATTGAAAATGGGGGTTTTCAGTTCGTGGGACAGGTTCCCCATAAACTCCCGACGAAACCCTTCGCGGTCCAAAAGACCTTGCAGTTGCTGCTCGTGGTGTTGGGCCCACTGCTCCACATCGCGCTCCACCTGGTCCAAAGGAACGCGGCTCGCCAATTGAGCCGCTGACGCAGGATTCTTCAGGATGGTGTAAATCGCTTTTAACCGCCGGTAAATGAACTGGTGCACCATGGCATAGACCAGGATGCCCATCGCTGCGCCAAAAAACACCGAAATCCAAACGCGTTCTTCGGCTTCTGGGGTAAATAACCACAAACCCAGACCGGCTAGCAGGGCAACGGCTAGGGCAATTTGTTCCGGACGCTCAAAACGCATCCTGCGAAGTTAGCCCTCGAATTTGTACCCTACGCCTTTGATGGTGCCAATTTTTGACTCGCCAATTTTTTCCCGGAGTTTCCGGATGTGTACGTCGATGGTTCTTCCACCTACCACCACATCGGTGCCCCAAACCGAATCCAAGATGGCCTCGCGGGTAAACACTTTTCCAGGTTTGGACGCCAGCAAGAGCAACAATTCGAACTCCTTCCGCGGCATTTCAATGGGGTCGTTGTCCACCAAAACCCGATACTGCTCGGTGTCAATGGTCATGTTGCCCACGACTACTGGACTTTTGCCCGAATGGCCCGTTTTTCTGCGCAGCAAGGCATGAATACGGCTCACCAAAATTTTTGGCTTGATGGGCTTGGCGATGTAGTCGTCCGCACCGGCATCCAATCCCGCCACCTGAATGGAGTCTTCGTTTCGCGCAGTAAGGAAGACAATCAAAGCATTTCGGGTTTCCGGCAACTGGCGCAAGGCCTCGCATGTTTCCATGCCGTCCATTTCCGGCATCATCAGATCCAACACCACCACGTCGGGGCGAAATTTCTTAGCCAGCTCCAGGGCCTCGCGACCGTTGGAGGCCGTTTGAAGCTTAAATCCTTCTTGTTCGAGGTTGTAGGAGACGAAGTCCAAAATGGACGGTTCGTCGTCTACCAAAAGGATGCGTGCAGGTTGGGCCATAACGGTAGAACCGAATGATTAGGTATTCAAAGATAGGATTCTTCGTCACCCAAGAGCGCAAACAGCGACAACTTAACCAACAATTAACCTCGGACATCATGCCCATTTGCGTCTTATCTTTGTTGGCTTATGCACGTTCAAAAAAGCTTCTTCCTTGGGCTGCTTCTGGCGGCCACTTCTGCGGGCGCCCAGGCGCCGGCACGCTTGAAGCTTATGACCTACAACATTTTGAATTACAGGAACTTCACCAGTTACTGCACTTCGAGCAACAACAACCCCATCACCAAAGAAGCCGCGCTTCGGGAAGTCATTGCCTACGCCCAACCGGACCTCTTGGTGTGCAACGAGATTGGTGGCGCTACCCCGTCCGCCCACGAGAAAATTTTGACCGACGTTTTGAATACCGGAGGGACCACCCGCTGGGCCTCCACGTCCTACGCCAACAACGGTTTTTCCACCCTGGTGAATGGGGTGTATTACGACCAAACCAAGCTCGGCGTTAAGCGGGAAGGGGTGGTTTCGAAGTCCTTGAGCAACGTGGATTTGGTTCGGGTTTTAGACGTGGTCCAGTTCTACTACAAGGATTCGCTTTTGTCCATTAATCCGGACACGGTGTTTTTTACTGTAGTGGCTGCCCACCTCAAAGCGGGTTCTGCCGCTACCGACTTGGCCGACCGAACTACCGCCACCGCGGCGTTGATGCAGCACCTGACCCAGCGGGTGACTGACCCCAACGTGCTTATGGGGGGCGATTTCAACATCTACAAGAGCCAAGAGGCGGCTTTTCAAAACCTCATTAACCACAGCGTGGCCAGCGAACGGTTCTACGACCCCATTGGACAGCTGGGTACCTGGGCAAACAACGCAAACTACGCCCCTTACCACACCCAAAGCACCCGCAATGCAAACACCAACGGGGGCTGCTTCTCCGGCGGCGGATTGGACGACCGGTTGGACCACTGGCTGGTTTCGTCGTCGATTAAAGACGGGTTGGGCAAAGTAGCCTATGTGCCCGGGTCGTTTCGGATTTTTGGCAACGACGGCATGCACTTCAACCAGGGGATTGACGAAGGAACCAACTTCAGCGTGCCTGCCAACGTCCGCACAGCCCTCTACACCGTTTCCGACCACCTCCCTGTGATGGTTGAGCTGGATATACAGCGCCTGGGAATTGGGATGTCCGAATATGCCGACGCAAAAGAAATGTGGATGCGCAGCCGCGCCGACGATGGCTCTTCCATTTTGTACTGGCGAGGTCCTGTTCCTCTGAATATTGAAATTTTCGATGCCTTGGGGCGCAAAGTGCAAACCCTCTCGGTGGAGAGCAATAACCAACCGCTTTCGCCGCCCTCTACAGCGAGCGGCCCGCTGTTCTTCCGCACGGCCTCTGAATCTAGAACGCTATCTACCTACACCTGGGTACCATGAAAAAAACCACCGTCCTCCTTGCCGCGCTGGGAATGTGGTCTCTCGCGGGTGGACCCCTTCGGGGCCAAAGCTTTGACGAAAAGATTACGTCTGCCTCCAACGTACGGCTCAACGTGACCAACGTGGGCACCTTTGGCAACGCTTTCCGTGGGTACCGCGATGGCTCGGGCACTCCCTCGTGCGAATACCCTGCAGGTTCCGGAACGGAGCACCTTTTTGAGTCCGGTATTTGGATTGGCGGCAAGGAAAACGGTGGCCCGGTCCGGGTTTCCACCTCGGCGTACGACGCCCCCCAAGGCTATGCGCCCGGCCGGGGAGGTTTTGAATTTACAGCCCCGGTGGGGTCTTACTTGCAGGAACGCAGTTCGCTGACCGATAACCCCAACTTTGCTGTGGACGCCGTATCCCACCAAGATTTTGTGGCCACCTTCACCGATGCCAATATTTTGGTTCCCGGTACCAACATCCCCATTTCCAACCACAGCAACCCCATGAATGTGGAGGTGCGCATGGAGACCTACAACTGGAATTACCGGTTTTCGGACTTCTTTGTCTTGGTCAATTTGGTCTTTAAAAATGTAGGGACCAGCACTTACACCGATACCTACATGGCCCTGTGGAACAACAGCGTGGTTCGCAACATCAACGTTACACCGGCGGGCGCGGGCGGCGCCGTCTTCTATTCCCAAGGCGGCAACGGGTTTATCGATTCCTTGTCCATGAATTACCGGTTTGACGCAACCGGAGACCCCGGCTACACCGATTCCTACATCGGTCAAAAATTCTTGGGCGCAGAGGATAAAAACGGATTCAAACACCCGCAACTGGACCCCAACTTTAAGGCCAACTACAACGCCTGGATATTCAACAACTCCGGCCAGTCGCTGTTCTTTTTCCCGACCACGGAAAACCAACGCTACGCCAAAATGAGCCAAGGACTGAACCAAGACCCCTGTTGGACCGATCCCTCTGGGGTCCCTTGCCAGTCGGCCTCCGGCATCAACATCCAGGCCCAACTGAATCAAGCCGGGAACCGGTCGGATTTGCTGAGCGTGGGACCCTTTGCCTCTTTTGCGCCGGGCGACGAGATCCGCGTGGCCTTCGCCTATGTACTGGGCGCCAAAAAAGACGACGGCCTGCCCAATACCGCAAATACCGCAGAACAGAAATCGATTTTCTTGTCCAACGCCAACTGGGCGCAAACCGCCTTCAACGGAGAAGACGTGAACTTCAACGGGGTCTTGGACAACGGGGAAGACAAGGACGGCAACGGCAAAATCACCCGGTTTATTTTGCCCACCCCTCCCGCCACGCCCAAAATCCGGGTGGTTCCCAGCAACCACAAAATCGACGTCTACTGGGCCGCCAACGCCGAGCGTTCCGTGGACCCCATTTCCCAAAAAATCGACTTTGAAGGGTACCGGGTATACCTCAGCAAACTGGGCTTTGACGTGACGGAGACCCAAAACCTGGCGCGGGATTTTGTCCGGGTTGCACAAATGGACGTGGCCGGGAACGGTTTGTTCTTTGACACCGGGTTGGAAACCTACCGGCTGCCGCAGCCCCTTCGCTTTGAGGGAGACACCGTCGAATACCGCTACCGCTACACGCTGGACAACATCCCCAACGGATGGCAACACGCGGTTGCCGTCACGGCTTTTGACCAGGGAAATCCCGCCACCGGATTGGAGTCTTTGGAGTCCAGCTTTTTGGCCAACGACCGCCGCGCTTTTGCCGGAACGGTAGGCAACGACAGCCTCAAAAACGGAGCGCCGTACGTGTACCCCAACCCCTACTACGCCGGAGCGTCGTGGGAAGGCCGCTCCAATTTCCAGGAAGAAAGCCGCAAACTCATTTTTGCCAACCTCCCGTCCCGCTGCAAAATCACCATCACCACGGTGGCAGGCGATGTGCTCGACGTACTGGAACACAACGAGAACTACAACGGCAGCGACATCCGCTGGTTCCGTTCGTTTGGTTCCGATGCTCCGGAAGACCACACCTTCTCCGGGGGGGAACATGCTTGGGACCTCCTGACCCGTTCCACCCAAATGATTGCCCGCGGCATTTACTTGTTCCACGTGGAAGACTTGGAAACCGGCAAAAAACACACCGGACAGTTTACCGTTGTTCAATAACCTACTCGACAAAACCGACTGATTTACCCTTAGAATACCCTGAAAATGAAAAAAGTACTCTTTCTCTTGGTGGCCCTCGCAGCGGGCAGCTCGGCATGGGGCCAAGCCGCTCCTTTCCAACGCATTTCGCAAATTCAGTATGTCAGCCCAACCATGTTGGCCAGCTGCCAAGACTCCACACCGTTCAATAACCAGATTGTCCGGACGCGTGGAATTGTGGTGACCCCCGGCAATGCCTCGGAAGTAGCCTCCGGATCTGTGCAAGGAGGAAGCCGTCCCTTCTTTTTCATTGTGGATACCGCCGCCAACGGGGCCGCAGGGCCGTTCAAAGGCATGGAAATCATGGGTGCGTACCGCAATGCACAAAACCAACTGGTCCCCCTTCCCAACGTGGAGTTGTTGATTCCGGGCGACCTGATTGAATTTACCGGTAAGGTTACAGAATACAACCACGGCACCCAAATGGAGCCCAACAGCGTTAATTCGCTGGTCATTTTGGGTTCGCGCCCCGCTCCTGCTCCTGCAACGGTGCTTTTGAGCCAATTGAACGACCCCATGCGCGTGAACATTCCTACCACTGGCGAACAATGGGAAAATGCCTTCGTGGAGTTTCAAAACGTCACGGTAACGGAGGTCCTTCCTTTCAGCGGCAACCGCGTTAGTTTCAACGTGGTGGACGGACAAGGAAACAAAATCAACGTGTCGGACCGGTTTTTGGCCCAAAAACTGCCTTCTTGGCAAACCGTTAACCCTGCCAGCCCGCAGACCTCTGGCTCCTTCACGCCTCCGGTTCCGGGCACTTTCTATTCCAGCTTGAAAGGCATGGTGCGCCACGACGGCAACGGTTGTTTCCCCAACGCCGGAACCACGCGCGGATACGAATTGAACCCCTTTGCGGCGTCGCACTACCAAATTGCCTACGCGCCCCCCTACATTTCCAACTTCGACCGCGACCCCTTCCTGCCCACCCCCAACCAGTCGGTGGACTTTACTTGCAACATCACCGACTTTGACGGCACTGTAGACTCCGTGCACTTCTATTACTCCAGCAACCCGAACACCCTTCCGTCCCAGTTTACAAAAGTGACCATGCCGCTGGTGTCCGGTTCAACGGACGACTACGCCTACACCCTTCCCGCCTTCCCGAACGGAACCATGGTACGCTACTACATTCGCGCCAAAGACAACGCCGGCAACAAGTCCTACTACCCCGTTACGTCGGTAGGACAGGCTCAACCCAACTACGAATACTACACCGTTCGCACGGGAGGCCCGAAGATTTACGACATTCAATATTCCTTGGCCAGCAACAGCGCCTCTCCACTGGTTGGACGCGAAATCACCGTCAAAGGAATTGTAACTGCGTCCACCAAAAACTACGACTTGGGCTACCTCTACATCCAAGACGAGAACGGCGGTCCGTACAACGGCATTTGGTTGGTGGGCAGTGGCATTGCCAACTACTACCGCGGCGAAGAAGTAACGGTTACCGGCACGGTGGAAGAGTACTTCAATATGACCCGAATGGTGGTTTCCTCCATGTCCAAGACCGGACGTTGGGTTGCCCCTGTTGCCAGCGTGGTAGATCCCACAGACTCCATCAGCAAACTCAATTTTGGTTGGGAAAAGTGGGAAGGATGTTTTGTACGTCTGCAAGATCCCGCAAACGGCAAGTTGCATATCTCACAAACCAATCTGGGATTTGGGGACTATGCGGTCAGCGCAATCCCCGGTGCTTCGCGCGCCCGCAGCACCCTGGTGCTGGCCGGCCGCCAATCCGGAACGGCCTTTAGTTCCTTGTGGGTACAATTGGTGACCAGTTTGGCGTACGACACCATTGACGGCTTCATGGAAGTGGATCCCTTGGTTGTGAAAGACACCATGAACATGGACGCCATGGAAGGCATTGTCTTCTTTGGATTTAGCAATTACCGCTTGTTGCCCCGCAACAACGACGACTTCATTGGCATCAACGTTGCATTGGACAGCACCAATTTGGCCACCTCGCCGTTGATTGGCCTCGAAGAAGGCAC
>JACCDW010942782.1_pt1 | contig 10930 bp, 12 predicted proteins | sample 7449781 | NCBI WGS metagenome assembly JACCDW01 (sample SAMN15323449, study PRJNA562643) | freshwater metagenome | isolation source: river surface water | place: USA:Blue River Watershed | collected 2017-08-18
CCCACGATATCCACAATTGCACTCATTACTCAGGTCCTATGGATTTTGAAATGGTTCTTAAATGCCTTCGACAAATACCAGGCGCATGATGGCTGCACCCTCGCGCGCGGTGCGCGCTTTGCCGTACTCGGGCGAGTTGTAAAAAGCGTGGGCAGCGGCCATGTCAGGGAAGCGCACGATCACCACGCGCTCTGGCGTCCAGTCGCCTTCGATCACTTCCACCGCGCCACCGCGCACCAGAATTTCGGCGTTGTGCGCCTCAAACGCCGCACTGGACCACTTGCGGTACTCGGCGTATTGATCGGGGTTGATCACGCGTACATTGGCGATGAGATAGGCAGCAGGCATGGGGTTCTTTCTCAGGCGTTGAATTGGTTTTCCAGCAGCGGCACCCGCTTGGTGACCGCGTCGAGGGCTTGCAGGCTCTCGAGCAAAGCGCGCATGTGGCGCAGGGGGACGGCATTGGGGCCATCGCTCATGGCTTGAGCAGGGTTGGGGTGCGTTTCCATGAAGAGTCCCGCCACGCCCACGGCCACCGCCGCGCGCGCGAGCACCGGCACCATCTCGCGCTGTCCGCCCGAGCTCGTGCCTTGTCCACCCGGGAGCTGAACCGAGTGCGTGGCGTCAAACACCACCGGAGCCCCGGTCTCGCGCAGGATGGCCAGGCTGCGCATGTCGCTCACCAGATTGTTGTAGCCAAAACTCGCGCCCCGCTCGCAGGCGAGGAAGTTGTCTTCGGGCAAGCCCACCTCGCGGGCGGCTGCGCGCGCCTTGTCGATCACGTTTTTCATGTCGTGGGGTGCGAGAAACTGGCCTTTTTTGATGTTGACGGGCTTGCCCGACTGCGCCACGGCACGAATGAAGTCGGTTTGCCGGCACAAGAAGGCGGGGGTTTGCAACACATCAACGACGGCGGCGACCGCCCCAATCTCGGTTTCGTTGTGCACATCGGTGAGGATGGGCACTTGGAGTTCGCGCCGGACTTTGGCCAGAATTTCCAGGCCTTTTTCCATGCCCGGGCCACGAAAGCTCGCGCCACTGGATCGATTGGCCTTGTCGTAGCTGCTCTTGAAGATGAAGGGAATGCCCAGCGCACCCGTGATTTCCTTCAAAGTGCCCGCCACATCCATTTGCAGCTGTTCACTCTCGACCACGCAGGGCCCGGCGATCAGGAAAAACGGCTGGTCAAGACCCGCCTCGAATCCACAGAGTTTCATGCGACCGCCTTGAGTTGACTGCGATGGCCCTGTTGGTCCAGTGCCGCGCGAATGTAGGCATTAAAGAGCGGATGGCCATCCCAGGGCGTGGATTTGAACTCCGGGTGGAATTGCACGCCCATGTACCAAGGGTGAACAGTTTGGGGTAGCTCCACAATCTCGGTGAGTTGCTCGCGCTGGGTCAGCGCAGAGATCACCAAACCCGCCTGGCGCAAGGTGTCGAGGTAGTGCACGTTGGCTTCGTAGCGGTGGCGGTGCCGCTCGGTCACCACGGGGCCATAAATTTGGTGGGCCAGCGTGCCGGGTTGCACATCGGAGCTTTGGGCACCCAAACGCATGGTGCCCCCCAAATCGGAGTTCTCGCTGCGTTGCTGGATGCTGCCATCGGCGTCCTTCCATTCGGTGATCAGCGCGATCACGGGCTGGGGGCACTCGGGTTCGAACTCGGTGCTGTTGGCCTGGGTGAGGCCCGCAACATGCCGGGCGTATTCGATGGTGGCGACCTGCATGCCCAAGCAAATGCCGAGGTAGGGGAGTTTGTGCTCGCGGGCATAGCGGGCCGCAGCGATCTTGCCCTCAATGCCGCGCTTGCCGAAACCGCCGGGCACCAGCACCGCATCGTACTGGGCCAACTGGGCCACGTTGTCGTTGTCCAGGGTTTCGGAGTCGAGGTACTCAATGCGCACCCGCGCCTGGTTTTTCATGCCGGCGTGGCGCAAGGCTTCGTTGAGGGATTTGTAGCTGTCGGAGAGATCGACGTACTTGCCCACCATGGCAATGGTGACCTCACGCGCGGGGTGTTCGACCGCGTGCACCAGATCGTCCCAGCGCTTGAGGTTGGCCGGTTGGGCCACCACGCGGAGCTTGTCGCAAATGAGGCGATCGAGCCCTTGCTCGTGCAGCATGCGCGGCACTTTGTAGATGGTGTCGACATCCCACATGGAGATGACGCCCCACTCAGGCACGTTAGAGAAGAGGGAGATCTTGGCGCGCTCGTCCTCGGGAATAGGGCGGTCCGCCCGGCACAGCAGGGCGTCGGCCTGAATACCGATCTCGCGCAGCTTTTGCGCGGTGTGCTGGGTCGGCTTGGTCTTTAATTCGCCGGCGGCGGCAATCCAGGGGACATAGCTCAGGTGCACGAAAGCGCAGTTGTGCGAGCCCAAGCGCAGACTCATTTGACGGGCGGCTTCCAGAAAGGGGAGCGATTCAATATCGCCCACGGTGCCGCCAATCTCCACGATGGCGATGTCAACCGCGTCGGGGCTGTCCACGCCGGCGCCGCGTTGGATGAATTCTTGGATTTCGTTGGTGATGTGGGGAATGACCTGGACGGTCTTGCCCAGGTAGTCACCCCGGCGTTCCTTCTCCAGCACACTTTTGTAAATTTGGCCCGTCGTGAAGTTGTTGGCCTTGCGCATACGGGTGGTGATGAAGCGCTCGTAGTGGCCCAAGTCCAGATCGGTTTCGGCACCATCGTCGGTGACGAACACCTCTCCGTGCTGGAAAGGGGACATCGTGCCGGGATCGACGTTGATGTACGGATCGAGCTTGATGAGGGTGACTTTGAGGCCCCGCGATTCAAGAATCGCTGCGAGAGAGGCTGAGGCGATTCCCTTGCCAAGGGAAGACACCACACCGCCAGTGACGAAGACAAATTGGGTCATGCCAGGGGGGAGAGCGGGCTCCCGGGAGGTGGTAAAGCGAGATTATAGGGGCTTCGCACTCTCTGCTACATTGCGCCCATGAGCGATTTATCCAAACGCCACATTTTGCTGGGCATGAGCGGCGGCATCGCCTGCTACAAGTCCGCCGAGCTCTGTCGGGCCCTCATCAAGGCCGGCGCCACGGTGCAAGTGATCTTGACGGAGGCGGCGGCTCAGTTTGTCACGCCCGTCACCTTGCAAGCCCTCTCGGGTCGGCCGGTCTATGTCTCCCAATGGGACCCGCGCGAGCCCAACAACATGGCGCATATCAATTTGAGCCGAGAAGCCGATGCCCTGGTGGTGGCGCCCGCCAGTGCCGACTTCATGGCCAAACTCCTGCATGGCCGCGCCGATGACCTCCTGAGCCTCAGTTGCCTCGCGCGTCCGATGGAGCGGGTCCCCTTGATTCTGGCCCCCGCCATGAACCGAGAGATGTGGCAACACCCCGCCACCCAGCGCAACGTGGCCCAACTGCGTGCCGACGGTGCGCACGTGCTGGGGGTGGGTGAGGGGGATCAGGCCTGCGGCGAGACGGGGGATGGCCGCATGCTCGAACCCGAGGAAATCCTCGCCGAGTTGGTGGCCTTCTTCCAACCCAAGACGCTCGCCGGGCAACGCGTTTTGGTGACCGCCGGCCCCACCTTTGAACCGCTCGATCCGGTGCGGGGTTTGACCAACCGCTCGAGCGGGAAAATGGGCTTTGCCGTCGCCCAAGCGGCCCGGGAGTTTGGCGCTGAGGTGACCTTGGTGGCCGGCCCCGTGCACCTGGAGACCCCCCGTGGGGTGCGGCGTGTGAACGTGGAGACGGCTTTGGAGATGCAGTCGGCGGTCCAGGCCGAGGTGAACCAAGCCGATGTCTTGGTGGCCACCGCGGCCGTCGCCGATTGGCGGGTCGAGGGCGTGAGCACGCAAAAAATCAAGAAAGCCCAAGGCGAGCCGGTCCCCACATTGGCCCTCACGGAAAACCCCGACATTTTGGGGCAGGTCGCGGCCAGTGCACGCGCCCAATCCGGAGCCCTCTTTTGCGTGGGGTTTGCGGCCGAAAGCCATGACTTGATCGCCCACGCCCAAGCCAAGCGCGAACGCAAAGGGGTTCCTCTGCTGGTGGCGAATTTGGGCCCCGCCACCTTTGGCCGTGACGACAATGCCCTCACTTTGATTGACGCCCAAGGCGTTCACGAGCTGGCCCCCAATCGCAAAATCGAGCTGGCGCGCCAACTCATGGCTGAGATCGCCCGCCGTTTGCCCAAGAAGACTTAAACCCCATGCAAATTGAACTCAAAATACTCGATGCGCGTTTGCGCGAACACCCCCCCGTTTATGCCACCCCGGGCAGCGCGGGCCTGGACCTGCGGGCCTGCTTGGACGCCCCTTTGGTGATCGAGCCCAATGCGTGGCAGCTCGTGCCCACGGGCATGGCCATTCATCTGGCTGATCCGGGCTATGCGGCGCTCATCCTGCCCCGCTCCGGCCTCGGGCACAAGCACGGCATCGTGCTGGGTAATTTGGTCGGCCTCATCGACAGCGACTACCAAGGCCAGTTGATGGTCAGCGCTTGGAATCGCAGCCCCCAGGCCTTCACGCTACAACCCATGGAACGCCTCGCCCAATTGGTGATCGTGCCGGTGGTGCAAGCCCAGTTCACCGAGGTGGAGGCTTTCAGCGGCGAGAGCGAACGCGGCCAAGGCGGCTACGGCTCCACCGGCAAGTCTTGAAGGGGGTTTCTCGGCAGGCCCATCGGGCGCGCGGGCTCACACCCGAAAGAAGCCCACCCCCGTGCTGCCCTGCTCAAGCTCTTGGGCGGTGGCTTCACGCACCGCGTGCACGCGCAAATGCAATTGGAGTGAGATGCCCGCAAGCGGATGGTTGCCGTCGAGCACCACGTGTTCGGGGTAGAGATCGGTCACGGTGAAGAGGGCGTCCTTGGGCGCCTCGGGGTTACACCCCGGCGGCAGTGCATGACCTTCGATCGTGTGCCCCGCCTCAAGTTCGGCCGGAAAGCGGTGGCGTGCCTCCAAGAAAACCAATTGTTCGTCGTAGTCGCCAAAGGCGTCCTCGGGCTCCAAATGCAAATCGAGGGTGTCGCCCGCGGCGTGTCCCTCTAGGGCATGCTCGAGGGCGTGGAGGAGGTCGTCACCACCGACCAAAAATTCCACAGGATCGTCCAGGATGTCGAGTGTCTCGCCTTGGGAATCCTGGAGAGTCCAGGTGAGGCTGACCACGCAAGGAATGGTGATGTTCATGGGGCAAAATTGTCGCATGATCCCATCCCATCGTCCCTTAACCCTCTTGGGCGGCTTGACGCCAGCCCAATTCATGCGTCGCTACTGGCAACGCAAGCCTTTACTCGTGCGTGCGGCGGTCCCGGGCATGAAGGCCTTGCTCGATCGGCGCGAGCTCTTCGCGCTGGCTTGCCAGGCCGATGTGGAGTCGCGCCTGATCTTGGGCGCGCGTCCGGGGCACCACGATTGGCAACTCTTGCGCAGCCCATTGCGGCGCAAGGATTTCCCGCCCGTGCGCTCCCCCGCCTGGACTTTGCTCGTGCAAGGGGTCGACTTGCATCACGACGCGGCGCACGCCTTGCTCAACCGCTTTCGCTTTGTGCCGGACGCCCGACTCGATGACTTGATGATCAGCTGGGCGAGTGATGGCGGCGGGGTGGGGCCTCACACGGACAGCTACGACGTGTTTTTGCTCCAAGCACAGGGGCGCCGACGCTGGCGCATCGCCCCGCCCAGGCCCAGGGTTCGTTTGCGGCCGGGTTTGCCCGTGAAAATTTTGCAAGACTTTGAACCGCAGACGGAGTGGATTTTGGAGCCCGGTGACATGCTCTACTTGCCGCCGAACTGGGCCCATGAGGGGGTTGCCTTAGGGGAGTGCATGACGTATTCCGTAGGCTTTCGGGTGCCCGACCGCGACAGTCTGGCGCAGGATTTACTCCAACGCATGGCCGAGACGGAGGAAGCGCCGGGGGCTTCCCCGCTGTACCGGGATGCGGGCGCCGCGGCGACCCCACAGCCCGGGCGCATACCCGCGGCATTGGCGGCGTTTGCGGAGCAAGCCATCGATCGACTGCGCCAGCAGCCGCTGCGGCTCGCGCGCGCGCTGGGCGAGAGCTTGACGGAGCCCAAGCCCCATGTTTGGTTTGCCCCGGGCGTTCGCCCCCAAAGACTGACCCAAGTGAGGCTCGATCGGCGCAGCCGCATGATGTATGACGCCCATCACATCTTTCTCAACGGCGAGAGCTGGCGCGCCTCGGGCGCCGACGCCCGCCTCATGCGCCGCTTGGCCGACACCCGGGCGCTGGGGCCCGAGGACCTCAAAACGGCCAGCCCCGCCGCCCGCGATCTGCTGCGCCAGTGGTGCGAGGACGGTTGGCTCCAGGGCTGACACACACATCCCCCTTTTGGTGAATATGACAAAACCCTGACAAGGACGAGATAAGTTGCAGGGATTTACCCTATAATGGAATTCGAGCTCAGGGTTGGTGCCCATGGGCTCGGCTCTTTTGAGACCTCCCATCCAAAACTCTTTTTTCACCTCCCAAAGGAAAAGTTCATGAAAAAGTCGATCCTCCTGGCCTCCTTGATCGCTGCCGCTGCTCTCGTTGCCTGTGGCAAAAAAGAAGCCCCGGCCCCGGCTGCTGCCCCTGCCGCACCCGCTCCTGCCGCTGAAGCTTCTGCTCCGGCTGCTGACGCATCGGCCCCGGCTGCACCCGCTTCTGACGCGGCCAGCAAGTAATCGCGCCTCGCGATCATGCGAAAGCCACCCCTCGGGGTGGCTTTTCTTTTTGGGGGGCGTCAAACCGCCGAGGATCCATGGCCGCGCACAGCGCCGCATGACCCAGGGGGACGGTGTTTGCTCGGTTTAGCGCAGATCGTCTAGCAAGAGACCGAGAATGCGCTTGCCCAGGTCGGTGGTGTCTGCGGGGTTGCCTTGCTCGTCAAGCAGTCGCACCCAGGTGGCGGTGTTGCTCTCGGATTGCAGCACCAGGCGGAAGCGCTGTGGCCCGACAGGCCCTTGGGCGCTGCCAAAGAGTTTGCGCCAAAAGCCGGGCTCTTCTTTGGAGGTATCGACAAAGCGCACGAAGTAAGTGCCTTTGCTGCGGTCACGGTCTTCCACCGTGAATCCGCTGCGATCGAGGGTGAGGCCCACGCGCCGCCATGCCACATCGCCGCCCTCGCGAATGAGGATCATCTGGGTGCCTTGGCGGTTTTGCAATTCGGCCCGGGCGAGGCTTGAGGGGGCACCGCTGGCGGAAGAGGCGACCGCCGAATCGGCCTTGGCCGCATCGGTGCCAAGGGCGACCATGAGGCGCTTGATGAATTCGTTTTCCAGCTCGGGGTCGGAGGCGCGCGGCATCCACCAGGTGCGGGTGCGCGAGGCGTCCATGTACTCCTCGGACATGCCGCGGTGAGAGATCGTGATTTCGGTGCTGCCATCGGCGGTGCGCTCCACGCGGGTGCGGAATTTGTCACGCTCACCGGAGGAGTAAACCGCATCTAACACCTTGCCCAGGGTGCGGCGGATGAAATCTTGTGGAATCTTGGCGCGGTTTTCGGCCCAGTCGGTCTCGAGCACACCAATGCTGGCGTTGTCGACCGCGAGCGTGAAGCCGTTGTCGCGCCAAAACGATTGCAATCGCGACCAGACTTGTTCCGGCGGGCGGTTGACGCGCAGCCAGCGCGTGCGGCCCTCGCGCATGACCTGCACATCCAGCACCGCCGCGGGCGCGACAGCGGGGCCGAGGGCGGCGGCGCTGCGGTTGGCCACGCTGCTGGCCGTGACCGGGCCTCCGGGCATGGCGTAGCGGGTGTCGCGCGCGAGCTGGCTCAGGTCGGGGGGGACGTCTAGGGGGCGCGTTTGCGCGGCCGCCTGGCTGCGGTAGTCCACTTTGCCTATCTCGTTGAGGCTGGAGCAGGCCACCATGCCGGTACTGGCCAGGAGCACGAGCGCGGTGCGCGCGGGGAACAACGTGGGTTTAAGAGACATGGCGCTTCCAGGGGGTCAACGGTCAGATCAGTTTCGCCTCACGCAGGGCAGACTCCACCACGGCATGATGGGCGGGCGACAGGGGGGTCATGGGCAAGCGCAGGGCAGGGCCACACAGGCCCATGCGGTGCATCGCCCACTTGAGGGGAATCGGGTTGGCCTCGACAAACAAGTGTTTGTGCACGGGCATGAGTTGGAATTGGATTTGCATGGCGCGGCGAGCATCTCCGGCCATGGCCGCCACGCACAACTCGTGCATCAGACGCGGGGCGATGTTGGCGGTGACACTCACATTGCCCTGTCCACCACAGAGCATGAGCGCCACTGCGGTCGGGTCATCACCGGAGTAAACCGCGAAACCCTTGGGCGCCTCGCGAATGAGCCATTGGGCGCGTTCAATATTGCCCGTCGCTTCCTTGATGCCAATGATGCCTGGCACTTGGGCCAAACGCATGACGGTGTCATGCGCCATATCGGCCACGGTGCGTCCGGGCACGTTGTAGAGCACCATGGGCAGGTCAACGGCTTCGGCAATCGCGCGAAAGTGCTGGTACTGTCCTTCTTGGGTGGGCTTGTTGTAGTAGGGAACCACCTGGAGTTGGCAATCGGCCCCCACTTTTTTCGCAAACCGCGTGAGCTCGATGGCCTCGGCCGTGGAGTTCGCCCCGCAGCCGGCCATGATGGGCACACGGCCAGCGGCTTGTTCCACGGAGACGCGAATGATTTCGCAATGCTCTTCGACGTTGACCGTGGGGGATTCCCCGGTCGTGCCCACCACACCCACGCAATCGGTTCCTTCGGCAATGTGCCAGTCGATCAATTTGCGCAGCGTGGGGTAGTCGACACTGCCATCTTCGTGCATGGGGGTGGCCAGGGCCACAATACTGCCGGTCAGGGGTTTCATGGGTACTTACCTAAAAACAAGCGATCATTCTAGCCTTGCCGTTGCGCGGCAATGCGTTGCACGCAGCGGGTCGGGGCGTCGAGTTGAAGGTCTTCGTAACCGCGCACGCGCCAGCCGTTTTGGCAAATTTGGAGCAATTCCCCGTTCTTCAACAAAAAATCGGGTCTTGACGGTTTGCCGAATTGGGCGTGATCCACGCTAAAGGTTTCGTAAATCAGCCAGCCCCCCGGTTTGACGCACGCGAGCAGGTCGGGCAGACGCGCACGCCAGAGGTAATGCGTCACCACCACGGCGTCGAAGGTCTGACCGGCCAAGGGCCAAGGGCCTTGTTCCAGATCGGCGCACAGACGGGCCACTGCCGGGGGGAGATGCGCGAGCGCTGCGGCGTCGCGGTCCACACCGAGCACCCGAAAGCCTTGGGCCGCCAGCCAACGGGCGTGACGCCCGGCGCCACAGGCGAAATCCAGCACCTCCATGTCCGCAGGCCACTGGGCCGCCCAACGCATCACCCATTCGGAGGGTGGGGTGTCGAGCCCATGCATCAAAAACACGCCCAGATTTGGTCTGCCATGGTGCGCATGAAATCCGGTTGGAGATAAAGCCCAAAGACAGCCAAGGCCGCCAAGACGGCCAAGGCCATGATCAAGGGTTTGAGGGCGGGTAATGGGCGCTTCATGACACGGCACTCGGGGCGACCCGCTCGATGGCGCGTTCTCGCACGGGCAAGTTAACCACCGCCGCAAACACGCCCAAGGCGATGGAGATCATCCAGACCACGTCATAACTGCCGGTGCGGTCGTAGAGCAGTCCGCCGAGCCAAACCCCCATGAAGCTGCCGATTTGGTGGCTGAAAAACACAAACCCGCCCAGCATGGAGAGGTGGGCGACGCCAAAGATCTGGGCGATGGTCGCGTTGGTTGGGGGCACGGTGGAGAGCCACAAGAGCCCCATGACGCTGCAGAAGACATACACGCTCATCGGGGTGATGGGCAAGAGCAGAAAGGTCACGATGGTGAGGGAGCGTGCCAGGTAAATGAGCGAGAGCATGCGGGTTTTGGAGTAACGCTGCCCCAGAGCGCCACTGGCGTAAGTGCCAAAGACATTGAAGAGGCCAATGAGCGCCAGGCCAATGCTCGCCACCTGCGGCTCCAAGCCTTGGTCGCGCAAGAAGCTCGGCATGTGGATGGCAATGAAGACCACTTGAAAGCCGCACACAAAATAGCCCGCCATGAGGAGTTGGAAACTGGGGTAGGTGAAGGCCTCGCGCAGGGCTTGCAAAATCGATTGCTCGCGCACGGGGGCGGCCCCGCCCGCAAATCCCGGCTCGCGCAGACCGCGCGCCAAGGGCAGGGCGACGAGCGCGAGGGCCGCGAGCCACACCAATGCGTCTTGCCAGCCCACGGTCTGGATGAGCCAGCCTTCGACGGGCACCATCAGGAACTGGCCAAACGAGCCGGCGGCAGCGGCCACGCCCATGGCCCAAGACCGCTTCTCCGCCGCCACATTGCGGCCAATCACGCCATAGATCACGGCGTAGGTCGTGCCGGCCTGGGCCACCCCAATCAAGACCCCGGCCAAGAGCGTGAACTCGGCCGGGCTGCTGGAGTGAGCCATGCCATAGAGGCCCAAGGCATAGAGCACGGCACAAACCAAGATGACCCGGTAGGCCCCAAAACGGTCGGCCAGCATGCCTGAAAAAATACCGGCAAAACCCCAGGTGAGGTTTTGCACGGCCAGCGCAAAAGCGAAATCCTCGCGCTGCCAGTTTTGCGCTTGGGTGATGGGCTGGAGCCAAAGGCCAAAGCCGTGCCGCACCCCCATCGCTAGGGTGATGATGGCGGCGCCACAGAGCAAAACCTGCCAAAGGGGGAGGGGGCGTGCATTGTTATCCATGGCCTCAACTGTAACGAAAAGCAGTCAAACGCGCAGACCGACGCCCCGGCGCGTGGGCATGGGGCAGGCAGAAAGACTGTATTTCTATCCAGTGAAGGCCTGTACAATGCGCGCCCATGGCAAGTCAAACCACCCCCAGCAGTTATGGCGAAGGCTCGATCCGGGTTCTCAAGGGTCTGGAGCCAGTCAAGCAACGTCCGGGCATGTACACCCGCACGGAC
>JACCDW010355075.1_pt1 | contig 10929 bp, 13 predicted proteins | sample 7449781 | NCBI WGS metagenome assembly JACCDW01 (sample SAMN15323449, study PRJNA562643) | freshwater metagenome | isolation source: river surface water | place: USA:Blue River Watershed | collected 2017-08-18
CATTTCCAGCATTTATAATTGGTTTGAAATTTTTATAACGAGAACTCTTATCAATGTAATCTTGATAATTCATATCATCAATAGGTGATTTAAACAATATTTTTCTATCATCATCTAAAAAATCTCGCATAGCATCAATAATTACATCCACTTCATTTTCATGAGTGTGACTTTCATTTATTCTATTGAAATATTTTAAGTGTTTCATACTTCTAAAATAAATTGACCTCTATAAGCTTTGAAGTCTTCTTTTTTCATAACTGTAATAACAGTCAAAGTGAACTCATTATCACCTGCCTCTAACTGACAAACAATATTTAAATTAGATTTTTTATTCTTTATAACAAATCTATTTGGTTCACCTGCTCTAACACCACGAGTTGGATAGTCATCTTCATCTTGATAAATATCAAATCTATCTTGCATTAATGCAATTGTTAATTCTTCAACACCTGCTTCAATTGTATCTAATATCTCATCCTTAGATATACCAGCTTCAATTTTACCACCGGCATCACTAACACCGTGTCTATATTGTCTTGAAAGTGCATGTCCAATTGCTTCAACATCAATTCTAATTTCGACTGGTTGCTTAATATCTCCAATAAACTGTGGAGGTCTTCTATCCATTATTTTTGGACTTATATAACCGTTTGACTCTTTGAATGATTTTAAATGTTTCATATATTATATATTTAATTAATAAATTATTATTCCTAGTTCGTGAAATTCTTCACTACCATATTCCTCGATAAATTCATCTACTGGATAGAATTCGTTTTCTTGCACTAACTCGATGTCAATATTTAAATCATACTCAGACAAGAATGATTGTAGTCTTTTAATAGTTGGTAAAATATGGTCATTAAATACAAAAAAATTATAAATATTATCTTTTAAATCTATATTAATAGAGTCTTTTAATTCTGAATCTTTTTTCTCATAAAGCTTATGATATTGACCTATAGTAGAATCAACATCTATATCATGTTCTTCTAAATCCAATAATATATCTTTAATATCATCAAAAATTAATTCAAGTGTTGACCTATCAACTGACTCATTAATATCTTCTAAATCTCTAAAAGTTAAATCTAAGTAGATAACATGTCTTAGAGATTGTTTTTTAGCGAATGGTAATTCATCAATATATCTTTTCATTCTTGAAATACTATTGAACCAAACACCATCAAATGTTCTTAAATAGATACTAGATAACTCTATATTAAATTGACTCTCTACGTGTTTTATAGATGATTCAACCTCTTCAAAAAAATCATCATCAATAGCAAAAACTCCTTTTTCAAGTGGTTTCAATCTTATTGAAAGGCTTTTAAAACTACCAACATATCTACCATCTGGTCCTATTTTTGAAAATTCATTATGATCTGTAACTATTTCTTTATCACCCAATGATAGTGCATGTCCAGTATAAACATCTGAAACTTCTAATCCGCAATCTTTCACACCAACAAAGATATCTGAAATCTCTTGAACAGTTTCCTCACTCTCTTTATTAGATTCAAATAATTTATATGACTTCAAATGTTTCATAAACTATATATAAAAGTCTATATTTATTCTGGATGTATATGGCCAGTTTTCATCCATTTTAAGACCAGATGTTCTCAATCCTCTACTATCTAAATAGATGTAAAATGGAGAAATATCACCATCAGCACGATGAAAATTTGCACTATATCTATAACCAATTTCATTCATAATAGAAATCGACTTTTTTAAAGTATTTGAAATTAGTAGGTCAAAAATCATCAATCTCGATAAATCTTTATTTCTGATTGTAACTCTATATTCAGATTTACCAGCATCATCATATCCTCTAAAAATATCAACATTATACCCCTCATCTATTAAATCTGTAAATATATCTCTAAGATGTTCTTGAACATCATCATAAGATTCAAATAGTTGTAAATATTTCACTAATTATATATTATCTTTCTTTTCTATTTTTATATTTAGCTGGTGTTAGATCTCCCTCAAATCTCCAAACATATCCTCCAACATAGACAACTTTATGTTTACAACATTTAGATATATTAGATCTATTTAGTCCAGTTACTCTAACCGCTTCTCTTATTGATGGAAAAATTCTTACTAAATTCATATCTTTATCATATTGATAAACACTTTTACAATCTTGAATTAAGATATCATTTAATTTCTGTTCTTTTGTTTTAGAGTCTTCGTATTTTTTATTTGATATTCTAAGTTTTTCTCTTTCTGAATCATTTTTAAAACGTTCTTTTTGTTTATCGCTCAAAATCATTTTGACATCATCTGATAGTTTAAGTTTAAATTTTTCATATCTTTTCTTCTGAGAGTCTGACATTTTTATTCTAGTCTCATCGGACATTTTCTTATTTTTATTCCCACCAGTTGACATGTTAGTTAAGTCACAACCAATAGATTTAAAATATTCTATGTAGTAAATTTCTCTTTCACATGCTATATCATGTGTTGAGATATCTTCTTCGATAGATTCAATTATAGGTTTTAATGCTTGTTTTTTTAATTTATTTATCCAATAAATTTTATGCGATTTTCCCGGTTCAGATAAATGTGATTTTAATCTTTGTCTAAGATCATTAAAAGTCAGACCAATATATCTTATAGAAAGATCAGTCGGATCAATAAGTTTGTAAATAGTATATTTAATTTCTTCCATATACTATATATAAAAAACTTAACTCCTCCTGGTTACTTTTTAACCATATAAAAGAAGCTAGAATTTGATTGTCCTTTTATTTCTTCCTCCGCTTCTTTGATTTCTTCCTTTCCTTGAGCGGAAATATCTGCGGCATTTATTTTTATTCCTCCCGGAAGTTGAAAATCATATCTTCCAGTTAAGTTTCCGTATTGAACTTTAGCCCATCCAGTTACCCATTTTACAAATAGATCATCTTTAAATAGATATTCTGGTGGTATGTTAGCATAACCCTCGATAACTACATCATATTTAACAGCTGTTAGTATTTGAAGTCTGTGATGTAATTGATTAAAATGGTACTTTAGTGTATATTTATTTAATTGATTCAACATATCAGACATCGAATCAAGTATTGTCTTATATACACCTAATTCCCCAATTGTCGTAACATATGACGATAGATATGGTTGATTGGTAACACCTAAGTTAACAGATAAGTTTGGAGTGTTTATACCCAATTGTAATAGACTAGTACCACGCACTTCATATAAATAAGAAACTGATTGTATTTCACAAGGTACTGTAACATATCTATACTTAGTAAATTCCTCAGTTTGAAAAGCTTCTTGTCGTATTAGAAAATACATTTTTTGAACTGCATACTGATAATTACGATAAAAATATGGAAGAGCTCTTGTCTCTATAATTCTTCGAATTTCAGAATCTGGTAGAACTTTAGGAAGGGCACAACCGACTGTTATTTCATTTTGAACAAAGTCAATTAACTCTTCACAAGTTAATCCATTATTGTATGGTACATAATCAGACATAATCTTTTAATTGATTTTATTTATATATTAAATCAACAAACCAACTTAGATTGCTGCTCTATAAATAATAAAATATAATTTTATTAATGAAGACAATTGGACTCTGTATGATAGTTAAAAATGAGGCACACGTTATAGAAAGATGTCTCGAATCAGTTAAAAGACTTTTAGATTATGTCTTGATTGTTGATACTGGCTCAGATGATGGTACACCACAAGTAATATACAATTGGTTAAATTCTAATAATATTAAAGGTGAGGTTGTTATAGAACCTTGGAAAAACTTTGCATACAACAGAACATTCGCTTTGAGAAAATTGAGAGAAAAAGATTGGATTGATTATGCTCTAATGATTGATGCTGATGAGATATTAGTATTTGATGATAATTTTAGTGTTGAAAGTTTCAAGTTAAATTTATGGGCCGAGATATATGATATTGTCACAAATATGGGTGGTTTTGTTTATAATAGACCAACACTGACATCGAACAGAAGAAATTCGAGATATGAAGGTGTAGTTCATGAGTTTTTATCTTTTGAAGATGGAGCTGGAACAAGAGATACAGCGAGAGGATTTTATAATTATCCGATACAAGACTCAGCTAGAAATAAAAGTTCTAATAAATTTTTAAAAGATGCTGAGCTTTTAGAAGAAGCACTAAATGATGATATTAGTGAGTGGTTTAGATCCAGATATACATTCTATTTAGCACAGTGTTATAGAGATGGTGGAAAACATGAACTTGCTTTAAAGAACTATTTAATAAGATCTGAACAAGGTTTTTGGAATGAAGAAGTCTATATGAGTCTATATTCTGCTGCCGGATTAATGAAAAGTTTAAACTATCCAAAAGATGAAATAATACAGACTTATATGAAAGCATATGAGTCTTGTCCACATAGAGCAGAGGCTTTACACGGTGCTATAAATTTCTGTAGAGTTAATGGTATGAATCAACAAGGATACATAATAGGTAAACATGCTATAGATATTAAAATACCTGAAGGTTCTCTCTTTGTAGAAAAATGGGTATATGAGTATGCTATACTTGATGAATTCTCAATAGTAGCATTTTGGGCAGGTCATTTTGAAGAATCGAAAATTGCATGTGAAAGACTTCTTTCAGAAGGAAAAATGCCGGAACATTACACTGAAAGAGTTAAATCTAATTTACAATTTGCATTAGATAGATTGTCCTAAGAAAAATTAGGACAATCTTTTAATGATTCGAGTAGTTCTTTTTCTTGTGTATTTATAGACTGTGGAATTTTAATATTTATCTTTACAAATAAATCTCCAACTTGTCCATTATAATTTAAATCTGGAACTCCTTTTCCTTGAATTCTTATAACCTTACCGTGTGGTGTTCCAGGTTGAATTGAAAATCTTAGCTCACCGTTTGGTGTTTTAAACTGAATATCTTTTCCTAAAATAGCCTCAATAACACTAATATATTGTTCATATACTAAGTTATTATTTTCTCTTTTAAAATTACTATCAGGTATTTCTTCTATATAAATTTGCAAGTTACCAGGTTGTCCATTTTTAGTCCAGTTACCTTGACCCTGCATATTAAAATTAACACCATTTACAGCACCTTTTGGTATTTTAATATCTATATTCTCCTCATTAGGAACAGTACCTTGACCTCTACAATTATTACAATTTGTTCTGGTAATTTGTCCTTCACCATTACAAGAATTACAAGTCACCACTTGTTGTATTTGACCAAATGGTGTATTCTGAACAACTCTTCTTTGACCACTACCTTGACACATTCCACAATTTGTCAAGTCTTTACCACCACGGCCATCACAGGTATTACACTTTACTTGACGAACATACTTTATTTTCTTATCAACACCATTAATAATATCATCTAATGATAATGATATTTTCATTCTAAGGTCTGATCCTCTACGAACTTGTTGTCTTTGGGATCCTCCAAAGTTGAAAAAATCTCCAAATCGTGAGAAGATATCATCCATTCCAAATCCACCAAAAGGATTTCCTTGATTACCACCAACAGATCCATATGTATCATATTCTTGTTTTTTTTGTGGATCTGACAATACATCAAATGCCTCAGCACATTCTTTAAATCTCTCTTCGGATGTTGAGTCACCTGGATTTTTATCTGGATGATATTTCATAGCCATTTTTCTGTATGACTTTTTTATTTCATCAGCTGATGCATTTCTATCAACTTCAAGTATTTGATAATAATCTTTACTCATATTTAAAATTGTCTTTTATTTTTAATTTAACAAAAACCATACCATTTATATACTTAAATGTCTGGATAACTTTATATCTCTTATTTCTTTTTGAATTTCGTCAACTGGCACAGATGTAACATAACTAACCTTGGATCCAATATAGTCTTCAACTATCAATGTTAAAATTTCAGAATTGGTATCAAGATTTTCAAAATCATTTAATTTATCGTAATTTTTTAAAAACTTATCTGATAAAAATTCCAAAAACTCTCTTAAATTAAATTGAAGCTGATATAACTCCAATCTAGTGTTAACTGGGTTTTGATAAGTACTCGTTGAAAAAATCCCCGGTGTATTAATAAAAAATTTAGAATATGCTCTTTTTAGTGTTGGTAAAACATATTCAATTACAATATTTGAGTCAGTATCTTTCTTCTCGAAAAAGATAGGATCAGTGAATAAATCATAGTGTAAAGTAGTGGCGTCTTTAAATAAATCTTTTAGATGTTTAACATCTTCTGGATTATTAATCCCTCCGCACAATGCACTATAAAGAATTTCATTGTCTAATTCTACCAATGATTTAGTTACACTCATTTTGATAAAATAACTTTTGGGTATCTGAATGGTTTACCATTTATAGAATAACCTTTTGATACAACATCAATTATTTTCTCTTCACCAGTTTCTAACATAGAGACAACCTCGTGTAGGTCAGAATCATATGTTTCTGTTTGAATCTCCTCAATTCCCTGATTTTTCAAAAAATTTTGAACTTTATTGAGAATAATATTAATTCCCTCAGAGTCAACTATTGATTTTTTAGCAATGTGTAAATCACTATCCAAATCAAGAATTGAATTTAACATTTTAGTTTTAGTATTTAGAACTAAATCTTCTTTTTCTTTTTGAACACGTTTTTTATAGTTCTCAAATTCAGCATATAGTCTCATATAAGCATCCTTTGATTTTATTTCAGCATACTCATCCATAATCTCATTTAAGACTAATTCACCTGCCTCATCGTGTATAATTTTGAACTTCTTATTATCTTCACCAAGAAGTTTCTTTTCTCTTAAAAATTCTACTGTATCCATATTAATAATTAAATGAAAGTAATTTTTTTACATTATTTGAAACAACAAACTCATAGGTACCAAATTGGTCAGATACCTTCTGAACATCTAATTTTTCTATTTTGACTTTAAAGTCATCAATATAGTCGACCAATTCTGATAATGATTGTTTATATACACTATTTGGAATCCAATAATCTGGAAATTTATCCAAGAACTTATCCACAAAAATTTCTAATGCTTTCTTTCTAATTAAAACTTGATTGTTATTATTGATTGACTTATTCGCTAAAAAGTCGACTAAATATGAATTAAATTTATGTATTAGGTTGTCAGTTTCGATTACCTTTAATAGTCCAACAACTAGAGCATCTCTCTCCGATATTTCAAATTCCTTATTTTCTTTTAATATTTTTTCCCCTTCTTTGTCAGATCCAACTACATAGTAAACATAGTGATCCCAAAGACATCTTCGTACCAAATCTTCTGGTGTAACTTTTATATTCATTAACGGATATTATAATTTTATATTTATAAGGCTAAATAAGGAAAAAGTTGAATATTAAAATCATCTGATAATTTTTCAAAAAAATCACATTTTTAATAAAAAAAATGTTATATATACATATTATAAAAAATAACAAAAAATAACATTTAAATGAGTTGAAAGACCTTATCCAAACTGAGGTAGATACACCTGACGGTGTTGGCCTCCTTGAACAAATTTACGTGACTGAACTTGGTCATGTTATGGCAAGAATTTATTACAGAAAAAAAGGTATCTGGATAAATAAAAAAATCACATCTCTCAATTCACTTTTAGAAGGAACTGGAATAGTATCTACAGGTGAATATAAGGTCAAAAAAAGTAAATTTCATAAAAACAACTATGGATGACTGACAAATCAACTTCAAACTTTAATATATAAATAAAATTATTTAACTATTAAATGATTAGTTATTCAGAATATTTACTTGAAAAAAAGCTAGAAAAACTCTTTGAGTCTAATATTAAATTCTCAAAGGGTTTTTTAGGCGCATTAAACTCCATAGATACACCACTATCTAAAAAAATAATGTCATTACAAAATAATGATGTTGACATCCAATATAACTATATTGATATCACTGATGAAAATGATAGTGTTAGTTTCACACCTGATAGAAAAGCTCAAGAAATAATAGCTGGTAAGGAAGAACTATATAGAGTAATTGATAGTGGTAGATATTTAACAAACTCAGAAAGAAATCAACATATCTATACTAGATTAAACCATGAAAGACCAGAGTCTGTCTATCAACCAGAAGTTGGAACAGTTGGTAAAGTAATAGGAGAAACAACTGGAACAACTGGTAAGATTTACTGTCTTTTTGAATGTACGAATGAAGGTGGTGACAAAGGTAAAAGAACAATTATAAATAAAGAAGCTTTAGAGGCTTATGATGCTAGCTTTGATAAAGTTTGGATAACAAGTAGAAATAAGATAAAAATAGGAAGAGTTATTAGAGCTCTACTTAGAGCATCTGGTGTACAATCAAATGATGCTGAAATTGAAAAGTTTGTAAATCAATACAAGTCTACAATTGATATCATTAACGACGCATTTAATAAATTTGATGTTGTTAAGTCTTTTGATATTTTACACTGGTACAATTATGAAAACTACACTTATGGATCAGATAAAGGAACTTTAGGAAATTCTTGCATGGCAGATGTTCCAGATTCATGGCTCTATATTTATAGAGCTAACCCAGATGTTTGTAATTTAGTCATACTATATGATGAAAATGGTAAAATTGCAGATGGTAAATATAAATCTAGTAAGATAATAGGAAGAGCTCTTCTTTGGACAACAAGAGATGGATACAAATTTATGGATAGAATTTATACAGCAAAAGATAGTGATATTGATCTATTCAAAAAATTTGCAGATAGAAATGGTTGGTGGTCTAAGAGAAATCAGAATTCAGGAAGTAGTTTTATGATCGAAAAGGGAAATGAATCGAAAAATAACGTACCTATAATTGTAGATCTACAAAAATGGGATGATGAATTTCCATATCTTGATTCACTAATGTATTTCAACAATGGAACTGGTGAACTCTCAAATGATGGTGAGTCCATAAAAGCAAATTATATGCTACAGAGTACAGGTGGTGGTTATGAAGAAATAGAAGATGAAGATTACTAAAAATAAAAAACCCACTCATTGAGTGGGTTTCTTTTTTACTTAACTTCTTCAAAGTTAATATCTTCAGCTTGTGGTTGTCCACTATCTGGTTGAGGATCTTGAGATGCTTGTGAATATAAATTAGTACTAATTCTATTCCAAGATTCATTTAATTTTTCCATCTCAGAATCAATCTTGGTAATATCTTGATCCTTATGAGCGGTTCTCAATTCTGAGAGAATTGAATTTAATTCAGTCTTATCTGATTCAGTTAATTTTTCATCAAACTCTTTAATTTGCTTTTCAGTTTGGAAAATCATATTATCAGCTTGATTCAATTTATCTACTTTCTCTTTTTCGAGTCTATCAGATTCAGCGTTTGCCTCAGCTTCAGCTTTCATCCTTTCGATTTCCTCTTTAGAAAGTTGAGATCCACCTTCAATTCGGATTTTATTCTCTTTACCAGTTGCTTGATCTTTAGCAGTTACTGAAAGTACTCCATTGGCATCAATGTCAATTGTACATTCAATTTTTGGAACACCACGAGGTGCTGACATAATTCCATCAAGGTGGAATCTACCAAGTGAACGATTGTCACGAGCCATTGGTCTTTCACCCTGTAATACGTGAATTTCTACTGATGGTTGATTATCAGATGCGGTTGAGAATACTTCTGACTTACGAGTCGGAATTGTAGTATTAGCATCAATCAATTTTGTAAATACACCACCCATAGTTTCGATACCAAGTGAAAGTGGAGTAACATCAAGAAGAAGTACATCCGTAATGCTACCAGTCAATACTGCTCCTTGAATAGCCGCACCAATAGCAACAACTTCATCAGGATTTACAGATTTATTTGGTTTCTTACCAAAATTTTTCTCAATTGCTTCTTGAATTGAAGGAATTCTTGTTGAACCACCAACTAAGATGATTTCATCAATATCAGATGATTTTAACTTGGCATTTGTAAGTGCGTTTTTAGCACATTGTATAGCTCTATCTACAAGAGAAGCGGTCAATTGCTCAAATTTAGCACGTGTCATTTTCTTAACAAAATGTAGAGGCATTCCATCCTTTGCAGTAATATATGGAAGATTAATTTCACTTTCTGTTGTTGAACTTAATTCAATCTTAGCTTTCTCAGCGGCATCTTTCAATCTTTGAAGAGCCATTGGGTCTTTAGAAAGATCCATTGAGTTTTCAGATTTAAACTCCTCAACCATCCAGTTAATAATAGCATTATCGAAGTCGTCACCACCTAAGTGAACATCACCATCAGTAGATTTTACTTCAAATACACCATCACCAATTTCAAGTACTGATACGTCATGTGTACCACCACCACAGTCAAATACTAAGATTTTAGCATCTTTATTCTTTTTATCAAGACCATATGCCAAAGCTGCCGCAGTTGGTTCGTTTATAATACGTTCTACTTCAAGACCGGCAATTTTACCCGCCTCAATAGTTGCAGTTCTCTCAGCATCTCCAAAATATGCAGGTACAGTAATAACTGCTCTTGTAACTTCGTGTCCAAGATAATCTTCAGCAGTTTTCTTCATTTTTTGAAGAATCATAGCTGATACTTCTTGTGGAGTATATTTACGATCATCAATTTGAACAGCTGGTACATTATTACCAGTTTTAACTACTTTATATGGTACTCTTTTGATTTCATCTGTACAGATTGAAAAATCCTTACCAATAAATCTCTTAATAGAGTAAACTGTTTTTTCTGGGTTAGTTACTGCTTGTCTTTTAGCAGGATCTCCGATTTTACGGTCTTTGTCGGTAAATCCAACAACTGATGGTGTTGTTCTTTTACCTTCCGAATTTGTGATTACAATTGGGTCATTTCCTTCAACTACTGCTACCGCACTGTTTGTAGTTCCCAAATCAATTCCTATAATTACGTTTTTGCTCATATAATATATTTTTTTATAACTTGATTTTCAAA
>JACCDW011569563.1_pt1 | contig 10928 bp, 12 predicted proteins | sample 7449781 | NCBI WGS metagenome assembly JACCDW01 (sample SAMN15323449, study PRJNA562643) | freshwater metagenome | isolation source: river surface water | place: USA:Blue River Watershed | collected 2017-08-18
GAGTACCATGGCTGCAGCCAAACATGTTGGAATGATCAATAGCGTTCGTTATGGTGCTGTTGTCGGACATACTCCAACAAAATCTGATTTTTTTAAAGCGTTAGGAAATGTACCTGCAATTTCACCTTGCCAAACCTACAATGACAACATTTTAATGCCTTGTATTTTCTCAGATTGGTTATTAGGTCTTAAAACCAATAAACAAATCAAAACAATTATTTACAACTATTTAGACAATTCAGATCTTTCACACATAGAAATCACTATTTTTAAAAACATCACCAACATGATGATGACACCATCAGCACTCATAGAAACACAATGTGTCGTAAAAGATATAACAAAGATACTTTTCAACTTAAAAAAGGCTGGTTACAAACTCTATTTAATTGGAAACTGGGATAAAGAATCTGAAAATTTACTCATGAAGCTTTTACAAGGATATAATTTACCACAAAATCATGACTGTTACTTTTCATCAAAAGCAAAAAAACTTAAACCTGATCCGGAATATTTTACATGCCTTTGCTCTCACTTTAAGGCAACGCCAAAAGAGTGTTTAATTATTGATACAGAAAAGCATCATACTCTTGCTGCACGAAATAGCGGAATTTCAACAATTTTGCTCCACAACCACAATGCATCTCAGCTAAAATCTGAATTAGCTCGCATAGGAATCACCTTATAAAATAATTATAATTCAGCCATAACTTGTAAAAAATATGCAACTTCTTGCACAGTATTATAAACAGAAAAACTTAATCTTACTGTTGCATCAACACCAATTTTTTCATGGTATGGCTGAACGCAATGATTTCCAGCACGAACTGCAATTCCATAAGAATTTAAATACATGGCTATATCATGGGCATGAATCTGTTGATCATAAAAAGTTACCACATGGGATGAATATTGTGATGAAACAATGGTAAATCCAAGGTTTTGCAAACCTATGACTGCTTGAGCAACTAAAGTTTTTTCATGAATTGCAAGCTCATCAAAATTTATATTTTTTTGTACATACTCAATGGCATGACCAAGACCTATCACTTGAGCTATAGGAGGAGTTCCAGCCTCAAAACAATACGGAGCGTTTTTCCAAAAAGACTCTTCGTACCCTGCACTATAGACCATAGAACCACCAAAAACCGATGGAAAACACTCATTGTGCAAAGTTTTTTTGATAAACAAGCAACCAACACCTGTTGGACCATACAGTTTATGGCCAGAAAAAACTAAAAAATCGATTCCCATCTGCTGAACATTAAGTTTTTGATGTGCTATAGATTGTGCAGCGTCAAGTAAAACTTTGGCACCAACCTGATGTGCTGCCAAAACAATAGATTCTATATCAAAAGTCGTCCCTAAAATATTTGAAGTATGAACAATTGCAACTAATTTTGTTTTTTCAGATAGTGCTGCATAAAAAAATTTCATATCTAAAAAGCCATCCTGATCAACAGGAATAATTGTCAAAATTAAGCTTTTTTCTTGCGCTAATTGTTGCCATGGTAAAAAATTAGCATGATGCTCAATTGATGAAACAATAATTTCGTCGCCAGCACATAGATTGTGTATTGCCCACATACGAGCAATTTTATTAATCCCATCAGTTGTACCAGAGGTAAAAATAATCTCTTCTGGTAACGCATGAATAAAATGAGCAACTAATGATCTAGTATGTTCATACATTTTTGTTGTTTTTTCTGCATAATCATACAATCCACGATCAACGTTTGCTTTGTATGATCCATAGTATGCAACAATACCATCAAGAACTTCTTGTGGCATTAAAGCTGTTGCTGCAGAATCAAAATAAATAAAAGGATTGTTCTGAATTTTTTGTGATAAAATGGGAAAATCTAAACGTATTTTTTCTAAATTATTCATATTTTTTCATATATTTTTTGAAGAATAAACTCTCTTTTTTCATAATTTTTTATGACGCGATCATACAAAGCACCGATTAATAATTTTTTAATTTCAGATTCATCTAAACCCCGAGATCGTAAATAATCCTGATGCTGTTTTTCAAAATACCCAATAGCTGCCCCATGATAACACTTTACCTCATTATGCAACACTTGAATACTTGGTACCGAAACAACACGCGCTAAACTAGACAATAAAATATTTTTATTATTTTGCAATGCAGAGCTTTTATGAGCACTCTTCATAATCGTGATCATACCATCAAAATAAAATGATCCTTGAGAAGATAATAATCCATCAACATACACCTCACTTAAGGTCTGAACTGCACAATGAATTTGACGAACAGTAAGATAAATACGATCGTTTTCTGATACACTATACGCTCCATACATCAGGCATTTTGCCTCATTTCCACATAGAAATATAGTTATCTTAACATCAACGCGCTCAGGAAATAGAATAAAAAGCCTTACCGTAAGATCCGATTTTGCATAAGAATATATAATAATTTCTGTTGTTATCGGCCGATCTATGAAAATATACAAAAAAGCCTGAACTTTTTTATCGATAAAAAAAATATTTTTTTGTTTTTCTATTCTATAATCAATTGTCTGATCACAATCAACCTGAATTTGTTGCCATGATGCATCAAAAGTGTATTCATGATTAAAACACTGATTCATATATTTTATTTTTATAAAAGATTATTTAAAACTTAAGATTACACGAAAAAACCATAATAACTATACCACAAAAGCACGATAAATACGAATTTATCAAAACTTTCAAACATTGCATTTTTGCAAAAAAGCTATAATATCTGTATGAAATATTTTTTTTATAAACATTACAAAACGAGGATTTCAATGAAAAATGCACTTGCATTCGCTTTATAAATGTCAACAGCTGGAATATACACCAATGAAGATCAAACTCGTTTAACAGAAAAACAAGAAGAAGTTGTTGCTGCTGTTGCTACAGCTGTTATTCATGGAACTGCTACACTCGTTGATCAAGTCGTTGATGCAACTCAACCTGTAAAAAAAATAACGCGTGCTCATGCTCAGCAATTATTGCAAACGATTCTAGATAATCTTGAAGAAGGTTTTACATTCGAACTTAATGATGTTCGTTACGTTGTTGCTGATCATAAAAATGTAGATGAAACAGCATCAGAAACAACTCCATCTGATCTTGAGTAATTAAAAAAAGGCGCTTGTCATAAGCGCCTTTTTTATCCAATTGAATTTTCCATCTCTAAAGAAATTAATCTATTAATTTCAACCGCATACTCCATGGGCAATTCTTGTACAAAACAGTCGATAAATCCATGAACAATCATTGCTTGCGCCTGTTGTAAGGATAAACCACGAGACATAAGATACCAAACTTGTTCATCATTTATTTTACTCACACTAGCTTCATGTCCAATATCAACATGATCAGATCGAATATCTATCGTTGGATAAGTATCAGTTAAAGAAAACTCATCACACAATAAAGCATCACATTGAACCTTTGAAACAATACCTTGCAAACCTGGTATAACTTTTAACAAACCTCGATAGGTTGTTTTACCACCATCTTTACTAATTGACTTGGAGACAATATTTGAAGTTGTATGATCTGCACAGTGGATAATTTTTCCACCCGCATCTTGCTCTTGACCTTTGCCTGCAAGAGCAACTGATATAATTTGCCCACGACTTGCCCGACCTTTTAAAATAATACAAGGATATTTCATCGTGACTTTGCTACCAAAATTACCATCTACCCAATCAACTGCAGCATTTTCATAAGCAATAGCACGCTTTGTTACTAAGTTATAAACATTATTTGACCAATTTTGAATCGTTGTATATCGAATATGAGAGCCAGGTAATGCAATAAGTTCAACAACAGCGCTATGTAAAGAATTGTTACGAGACACTGGAGCGCTACACCCTTCAACATAATGGATAAAACTTCCAGGCTCTGCAATAATAAGAGTTCGTTCAAATTGCCCCATTTGTGATGATTCTATACGAAAATAGGCCTGTAGTGGCAAATCGACACGAACTCCTGCAGGAACATAGACAAAACTTCCACCGCTCCATACCGCAGAATTTAAGGCTGCAAATTTATTATCCGATGAAGGAATAATTGATGCAAAATATTTTTTAAATAATTCAGGATACTCTTGAAGCCCAGTATGCGTATCTAAAAAAATAACCCCTTTTTTTGCCCACTTTTCTTGCAATCGTTTATAAATAACCTCCGACTCAAACTGAGCACCAACCCCTGCAAGCATTTCTCTTTCTGCCTGAGGAATACCTAATTTATCAAACGTGTTTTTAATATCCTGAGGAACTGTATCCCACGATGAATGCTTATTTTCAACAGCTTTAACATAATAATGAATATCATGATGATTTAAATCTGAAAGATTTGCTCCCCAACTTGGCATTGGCTTTTTTTCAAAAATATCTAAAGCTTGTAATCGAAAATCAGTCATCCAACCAGGTTCGTTATTTCGCTGCGAAATATCCAATACAATTTTCTTATTTAATCCTTTTTCGGCTTTATAGCCAACAAAATCATTACTCATATGAATCGTATCCACTCACTTCAATTTGATCTGCCAATAAAGCATCACCAGATGCAACAATTTTTCCTTGATGCATAACATGCACATAATTTGGTTTTATATATTTTAAAAGCCTTGGATAATGGGTGATAATACAACAACTTATTTGAGAGTCTGTTTGTAAGTATTCATAAATAACATTACCTAACAACCGCAAAGCATCAACATCTAAACCAGAGTCTATCTCATCTAAAATAATACACTTTGGCTGAAGTATAAGCATTTGTAAAATTTCTATCTTTTTCTTTTCACCACCAGAAAAATTTTCATGCAGACCACGATACACTATAGAAAAATCTAATTGTAACTTATGCAATAATCCTTGTAGATAATTTTGAAACTCTAACGGAGCAATTGAATCAGAAGCTTTTTGATCATGCAATTCTTTTAAAAACTGAAAAATCGTAACCCCAGGAATCGTTGGTGGTTGTTGATGAGCAAGAAATATACCCAACCGACTTCGTTGTTGCATAGACATAGTTGTTATATCATGACTATTAAAAAAAATTTTCCCTTCAACAACCTCATACAAAGGATATCCAACCAAAGTATAAGCAAAACTACTTTTACCAGAACCATTCTTACCCATTATAGCATGAATTGTTCCTGGCAAGATTGTTAAAGAGAGATGAGAAATAATATTTTTTTGATCAACAGATACCGTAATATTTTGAAATGTAAGCATAAAAACAATCAATCTTTTTATTTTTAAGTTTATCCTAAATACAATAAAGAAACTATATTAAATTTCAATGTGACAAAATTTCATAAAAAGATATACTTTATCTCAATTATATAAACACTTTTTATAGAATTTTGTATGAATAAAAAATACTACTTTTTTATGATTTTTGTATGTTCAATCAATCAAATAATAAGTTCAGAAACAAAAATATCTATACCTGAATTTTCTACATTTCAACAAAATGTTCGTAAAAACAATAAAACTGTAAGCTTACAATCAATCGATACGATACAACAAGAAATTAATACCCTTAAAGAAGAACTTGAACGGATTCAAGAACATCCTGATGATTTTGCTTTTTCGTGCCATGAATTAACAACATATCATGAAAAAATATACACATTAAAACAACAAATTTCAGATTATTATACGACCAACCAAACACTATTAAATAGATTTAGAGCTGAAATTGCACAACATGATCAAGAAGAACGTACTGCATTTCAAAAATTCAATCCTCATGGCATTCAAGTTGCACAACACATTGAATTTTTAGATACAAACTTCACTCAACAACTTGCATTATACAACCAAGAAAATAGTAAATTTGTACAAGATCACGCAGTGCTCCAAAAGAATTTTGATACATTTATTACAACGTATCAAAGAACGTTAGAAATGATTCTTCCTATCACACAATCTGTTACATTTAAAAACAGACAAAAAAATGCTGAATCTTTTGATGCTCTTCAACCCGAAACTCAATTACATGAGTCATCATATAAGACTTTTAGCTCACCGTCAAAAATTCAAAGCTCATTTTCTACTGATACAACACGATCACGCTATTTTAATGCAGTTACAATAGACACAACAACAGGAAAACTTTCCTACAATCAAGATTTTGTCTATAAAACATCAAATTTTGAACAAAAACTTGCAGGAATTCGAGCTTTATTAATCAACACGCAAAAATTATCTGGAAAAAATACAACAAATTCAGGAAATTTTGGTCTTGAAAAATGTTTATCACAAGATAAAGTGACTGCATGTATCCTTGTAGCTCAAGCATTTATTACAACAAAAGATCATGTTTACACACCATCAGAACTAAAATTTAAAGAAGATGCAATACAATCAAACCTTTTCGGTTCATGGAATTGGCCTATTTTAAGTGCATGGAACTATCCTGTATTACAATATATTAACTCATGGCAATCAAAAACTTCTTCTCAAGCAGTATCATTAAAAGAAGAAGAAGAAGAAGAAGAAGAAAAAAAAACACCAGCAATTGAAACTTTTATCTCAAAATTACCTGAAACTGAAGATAATAAATAATAATGTTGAGTAATAAAAAAGCCACTTGTTGTAAGTGGCTTTTTTATTACTCACTTTCTAGTGTCATCAATCTTGATTATCTTTTTCTGCTTGCTCAACATTAATTTTATACAACTTAAGAATGCATGCTCGTGCTAATGCTTGTATCACAACATCTTTTAACCTTAAAATTTTTTGCTCATCACAAAGAACAGTTAGTGATTTTTGATGTACATCTGACGATTCTAAAGAATCAACCGATGAAACTTTTTGAAAATTTTGCTCAGATGATAAAATTTCATCATCTGAAGAAACTTGAGAATCCAATCCTGCCATTTTTCTTACATCTTCATCAGACATACAATCATTATCTTTATATTCTTGACTGATTTGACTCATAATACTATGCCGCTCACACGAATAATTCATATGACCATCAACACGAAAAGAAAAATCATCTGGCCAATCTGCACAAACTTGAAAAGATGTCGCTACAATTAAAAATACGATTATTTTATTCATAAGCTGTATTACTCCCCCTATAAAATAGTATAGAAATGACCATAACAAAATCGTACGATAAAATTCAAGAAAAAAGAGTTCTTAAGTAAGAACTCTTTTTAAGATCAAAATATAAAATAACTAATAGTTTTAAAAGATATTAATACTCATCATCAAAAATATCTTCACCCATATCATCATCTTCATCACCAAGATCATCTTCATCGTCATAATCATCATAACTATCATAATCATCTTGAATATCTAATGATGAATCATCATAATACTCTTCTATAGAGTCGATGATATCTTGATACAAACCAACATTAAATTGTATGTCATATGAAACCGTTTGACCAATAACATCCAAAAGCTCTGGATCTTCTGGATTACTTGCAACAACAGTTAAAACATCTTCATCAATTTGCAAAGGAATAATTCCTTTTGCGATTAAAACATCTTTTGAAAAAGTATGTAATAATGCATGATCAAAAAAATAACCCTGAACATCAAAACTTGGTAGTTGATACACATCACCTAAAGCTTTAAGTAATGTTTCCCGATCAACTATGCCTTCATCTAATAAAAATTTATCAACTTTGCCTTGTGCTCGATCATGAAACATCGTCACCAACGAATCAGCTTCTTTTTGTGTAATCGCTTGATTTGCAAGTAATGAAGTTGTCAATCGCTGAGCAAATGAAACATCTTTTTTCATGATCATCCTTATCCTGTTTTAAAACCTACAATAAATCCTAACCCGCTGCAACAAATTTCCCATGAATATTTTTGCATTCGTTCATACACAACGATACAAAAATCACGTAGTGTAGTTATATTCTGAAATCCCGTTGTTTTTTGAATCACTCCAAAATTAATCGTAATAAATGAAAAACCATGCAATACAGCAAGTGCTATAGAAATAACTACAGCAACAAAAACTATATATTTACTCCATTTTTTACATAATAAACCAGCAATAAAGCCTATGCAAAAAAAAGAAGCATATCGAATAAAATCTAAAGAACTGAATTGGAGGTGAGAAAACCACAATTCAAGATCAGATTTTTTAGTCAAAAAAATTGATTTAAATTTATCCACGATAACCACCCCTTGTTATGATTACTATTCATAGTATACGAAATTTTATAAAAAAAAATCAAGTAGATGAATTTCATTAAAAAAAGGGTATCTAAAAAGATACCCTTTTGAATTTTTTGCAACCTTAGCATTAACCAACTAAATCTTTTAAAGCTTTGCCTGGTTTAAACTTAGGAACTCTTTTTGCAGGTATTTGCATTTTATTTCCAGTTGCAGGGTTTACACCCACACGACTTTTACGCTTCATAACCGCAAAGGTTCCAAAACCGGTAAGCACTACAGACTTGTTGCCTTTCAAAGCTGAACCAACAGTTGCAACGAAAGCTTCTAACGCTACTTTACAAGAAGATTTTGACATCTTTGTTAATTTCGCCATGCTTTCTAAAACTTGCGCCTTATTCATATAACTTCCTCAAATCTTTATACTACTAAGGACCAAAAAAACTAGTACTATTTGGTAAACTAGTTGGTACTCAATATTTGTCAAGAAACTTTTAAAATAAAAAGAAAAACCTCATAACAAATTATGAGGTTTTTTATTTTTGGTGCCGAGGGCCGGACTCGAACCGGCACAGGCGTAAAGCCCGAAGGATTTTAAGTCCTTTGCGTCTACCAGTTTCGCCACCTCGGCAGACAAATTTTTATATTTTCAATATTTATGGAGGCGGCACCCGGAATCGAACCGGGGATAAAGGTTTTGCAGACCCGCGCCTTACCACTTGGCCATGCCGCCAAATATTATACTTGGATGCATATAAATATTATATGATTCAAAATAAAGATTTATTTTTACTATCTTGTATAAAATTTACCATAAAATGCTTAAGATGCAACTTTTTTTATATTTTATACTAAATTTTATCTATTTTTTTCAAAATCTTTTATTTTTTGTAATAATTCATCTGCTGTGATGATCAAACCTTGTTCATCATGTTGATCATCAAATACTACATGTTCTGCTGTTAAATATTCAAATTCAGCGTTTCCTTCTGATGGATATCCTTTTTGATACCACTCAGCCATACCACCTTCATAAGCCCAAACAAATTTAAATCCTGCTTTTTGTAACATTTTTGCACAATACCCGCTTGACATACACATATAATCAGAACAATAAACAACATAGTGATTATTTTTATCAAACTTTTTTATTGCATCTTCAAATTGATCAAACGGAATATTAACTGAAGGAACAATATGACAATCATCATATTCTGCCTGATCTAAAACATTAATAATCACCAGTTCTTCTTTTTTTGATGTAAAAGGATTAAAACAACCTGCTAAAACTAAAGAACTTGCGACCAGAAAAACTAACGTCAATTTATTCATGATATTCCCTTTTTAATACATAACATTTAAACATCGAGACCATCTCATGCGTTTCCAAAAATCAATCGGATGTTTAATTAAATCAATAATCCACCACGATTCATCGCTATCAGATGACCAAATTCTAAATAAAATTTTACCATGAATTAAGGTTCCATCTAACACACCCCAACCACGAGAATCATAACTTCCCTGACGATTATCACCCATAACCCAATATTCATTTTTTCCTAAATGAACATCAAACACATCTTTTTCTGATGGCTCATATGGATAAAAAATATTTTTAACAAAATGTTTTTTCGCTCGAGCAACTTCAACAGGATTAATTCTATAAAAAGGTTGATCATCAAATTTTCTTGAAGGATCAAATGTCCTTCGAACCATGCCTTGAGCAAAATTATTATTTTCAACTAAATTTGGTTTGTATAATTCAATAATCGGATATTGATTAACGTACGGTTCATCTAATTTTTCACCATTACGATAAATTACTGCTTTTCCATCTTCAATACGCCCTTCAACATGATCCCCAGGAATTCCAATAACCCTTTTTGTCCAACTGACAATCGATAAAGAAAGATACCGCTCATACCAATTAACGACAGGATTTTTTGAAAAGTTATAAATAGGGCAATTAAAAGCAATAATATCTCCACGTTGTGGCGCTTTAAAAAATGGAGTTAATTTATCTGCAAAAAAACGCTCTCCAACAAGCATCGTGTTTTCCATAGAACATGTTGGAACTTGGTATAACCCAAAAACACATGTCTTAATTAAAAACACAATAGGAAGGATAACAATTAATGATTCTAACGTATCTGCAAGCCATGATTTGTTTGGTCGTTTATACCAAGCAATAATTTTATAAATCCCCTGCAACATAAATAAACATCCTTTCTAAAGATACCAATCAATACAATATTTTTTATTTAAATAAATAACGTAAAGGATTAACATGACTTCCATTATGATAAATTTCAAAATGTAAATGAGATGCATCCCTACCACTTTTTCGAACAGATCCTGTATCACCAACAGTACCAATTTTTTGCCCGACGCTGACTTTTTGACCAACAACAGCGTGTATTTTTTGTAAATGAGCATAACGAGTTCGGTAATATTTATTATGTTGAATTAAAATATTATTACCATATCCAGGAACAAACTGTGCTTGAATAACGACACCTGCTGCAGCTGCTTTTACAGGAGTTCCTTTCATAGCTGCAAGATCAATTCCATAATGAAATCCAGGAGATCCATTTGCTTTTTTACGAGCTCCAAACAAAGAACTTATCCAAAAATGATGGAGCTCTAAAGGCCAATGAAAGGTAAAATCTTGACCTGCGTACTTACTAATATTTTTTTGAACCTGAGAAGATTTTTTATTTTTTTTAACTTTTGTATCTATTTTTTTATGATTTTTAATAA
>JACCDW011847747.1_pt1 | contig 10928 bp, 8 predicted proteins | sample 7449781 | NCBI WGS metagenome assembly JACCDW01 (sample SAMN15323449, study PRJNA562643) | freshwater metagenome | isolation source: river surface water | place: USA:Blue River Watershed | collected 2017-08-18
ACTGCACACTAGTTGTCACACTCGAGCCATGCACGATGTGTGCTGGAGCGATCGTGCAATCCAGGATTGGTCGCGTAGTTTTTGGCGCTTTTGATAAAAAAGCTGGCGCAGTTGGGTCGCTTTGGGATGTGGTGCGTGATTCACGTTTACCGCATCGCCCAGAAGTTATCTCAGGTGTGCTGGCACAAGAGGCAGCACAAATACTCACAGACTTTTTTAAATCAAAGCGTTAGCGCGGTATCGGTGGGATTTGAACCCACGGTGCGCTTAACACGCACACAACTTTTCGAGAGTTGCACCTTCGGCCGCTCGGACACGATACCGTCAACCAGATTACTTGTTTTTAAATGACTTCTTAAATTGCTGGATCGCAATCGTTATTAGAATTGCGGCGAAGATTGCGACCGAAATTCGTTCAGGCAAATTCTGGCTTAGATAGATACCGATATATGTAGCCGGAACGCCTGCCAATCCGCTTAGGATCGCAGTTGGAAAAATGATGTTGCCACGTTTGTAATGCGCATATGTTCCAGAAATCCCTGAACCAACAATGACTGCAAGGCTTGTGCCTCGTGCTTCAACCGCAGTTAAGCCAGCTGCAATAATCATCGCTGGCACCATGATGATGCCGCCACCAATTCCTAAGAGCCCTGACATAGTTCCAGCAAATAACCCAACTAGAACTAGAAGTATTTTTCCGGCAGTTCCATCAAGTAATTGCGTTGGTTGAGCCGACCAAAGCAATCTTGCTGACGACAGTATTAATAGCGAACCAAAAGCTATTTGTAATTTAGGTAAAGAAATACTGTGTAATAACTTCGCTCCATACATCGCACCGAAAAATGAACCGGCTAAAAGAAAAGCAGCTGATTTCCAATCAACATCACCAGTTGCCGCATAACCAATTGCCCCAGAGATTGCGATTGGAATTATTGCGCCAAGTGAAGTTGCATGCGCTTTTTTCTGATCGATTTTTAGCCAAGCAATATAAAGCGGAACCATTAAGAATCCGCCGCCAACGCCAAAGAGGCCAGCAAGAACTCCGGCTAAAAACCCAATTAGTAAAGTGCGTTGTTTTTCAGATGTGGTTAGTGAACCCATTTAAAAAACTATTTGCCTGCAGCTTCTTCGCTAATCTTTGCAGTCATTTCAGTTAATGCTGCTGTTACATCTTCACGCTTGCTTGCAATTTTCTGAGTTGAATCAGCAACTGAATTCTCAAGCTTGCCAAATTCGTTGCCAACATCAGTTAAGAGACCAGCAATTGCAGTTTGGGTGTTTAGCCAACCGGTACGTAACTTGCCAACTTGAGTATTTAGATCAGCAATAGCTTTACGTTCATTTTCGATAGATGCCATGATGTGATCGCGGTAGAGAAGTGCAGTGCGCTTAATTTCATCTGACTTAGCTTTAGCATTTGCCAAAATTTCATTGCGAACATTGTTTGCATCTTTTTCTGATTCGCGGTACTTAGCCTGACCATCTGCAACTAGCGAATCTGCACGCTGTTGTGCTTCGCGCAGCATGTTGTCGATACGGCTTTGAGTTTCAGAAAGTGTTGCGCGAGTGTCACCGCTGGTCTTTTCAACCATTGCCTGTGAGGCACCAGTAGCTTCGGTGATCAAACGCTTTGCTTCAGCATTTGCGTTTGCAAGGTTCTTATTAATTTCATTTTGTGAAGCAAGGATCTGATCATCAACTTGCTTTTCAGCTTCAGCACGTAGCACTGCAACTTCTTTTTCAGTGCGAGCACGAAGGTTGTTAGCGCTCTTGATTACGTCATCTGCCTGACGTGTTGCATCATCAAGTAATTTAGCGATGGTGCTTTGAGTAACTTTTAATTGTTCATCTGCATCATCTTGTGAGGCAGCAAGTAGTTGTTCAGCCTGAGCGCGAGCTGTTTCAAGAGTTGAAGTTGCTTCAGCGCGTAGTTTGCGAGCATCCGTGTTAGCTGCTTCGCGAATACTGCGAGCATCAAGTTCAGCACTTGCGCGGATTTGTTCGCGATCTGATTCAGCTTTTTGAAGTGTTTCAGAAGCCTGTTCAACAAGTTTGGTTGCACGGGTTCGAGCAGCACGGATAATTACTGCAGCATCTTCAGCTGCAATTTGAGTTAGTGCATCGTCATCCATGTCGATAAATGATGGACGGCCAACTGCGCCTTCAAGTTCAGCAATGCGCCCGTTTAGTTGAGCGATTACTTCTTGGTATGCAGCGTCACGTTTTGGATCGCCAGCTGGTAGCGATTCGATGTCGACACCTTTAAAGAAGCGACCTAGGCCTTTTTCGCTCATTATTTATTCCTTGCTATTGGGGAACCGAACTTAACTTTCAGTTCTATAAGAATAGAGAGGCACGAGGAAATTGGGAAATTTTTTGAATAAATATCCCCATATAAATAGGCATATTTATTCAAATCTAGGGTTATGCCCTAGGTCGACCTTTTGGCTTTCCTGATCCACGTGAACCGCCACGAGATCCACCTCGTGAGCCACCTCGTCCACCAGGTTTACTACGAGACGATCTTGGCAATTCTGGTTCTTGCCAAGGAATGCCACTTGGTCTAGTTGAACCCGTTATTTTGATTAATTCTTTTGCCATAGGGGTTACCCGAACAACTTTTGCTTCAACGCCTGCGCGCTGCATCATTTGTTCAACACCACGTTGTTGGCGCGGACCAACAAGGGTTACAACTGCGCCAGATTCACCGGCGCGAGCAGTGCGGCCTGCGCGGTGCAAATAGTCTTTTGGATCTGTTGGGGCATCAACGTGCACAACTAAATCAACGCCATCAACGTGAATACCACGAGCAGCAACGTCAGTTGCAACTAAAACATCGGTGACGCCTTCTTTGAATTGCGCCAGTGTTCTTGTTCTGGCTCCTTGAGTTTTGCCACCATGTAATGCGCCAGCAGCAACACCCTTGCGCGCTAAGTCTTTAGCAATGCGCTCAACGCCTAGTTGAGTTCGGGCAAAGAAAATAGTCTTGCCTTCACGTGAACCGATTTCAGCAAGAATTTCATCTTTGTCTTCGCGATAAACGGTGAATAAGTAGTGATCCATTGTTTTAACAGATGCTTTTGAAGTATCTGTTGCATGTTCAACTGGATTGTTTAAGTATTTCTTAACAATCTTGTCTACATCGCGATCAAGAGTTGCACTGAATAATAAACGCTGAGTTTTTGGTTTTGTGTAATCAAGAATTTCAACAATTTGTGGGAAGAAGCCCATGTCACACATCTGATCAGCTTCATCAAGAATTGTGATTTCAGTTTTATCTAATTTCACATGTCCTTGTTCAATTAAGTCATTTAAGCGACCAGGTGTGGCAACAAGAATTGGAACGCTGCGACGAAGGGCATCGATTTGTTTTGCATAAGGCATGCCACCTGCGATTAATCGAATATCTAAATCAACACCTTGAGCAAGTGGTTTAAGCGCGTCTGTTACCTGCATTGCAAGTTCACGTGTTGGCACAAGAACTAAACCAAGTGGGTGATGCGCTGTTGCTTTGCGATGTGCAAGTTTCGTTAGCATCGCTAAACCGAAAGCTAAAGTTTTTCCTGAACCAGTTTGGCCACGGCCTAAAACGTCACGACCAGAAATTGCATCTGGCAAGGTCTTAACTTGAATTGGGAATGGTTCAACAATCCCTGCGCGATTCAAAATTGGAAGTAAGTTTTCGTCAACACCAAGTTCAGACCATGCTGGTAAATCAACCGGTTCTAATTTTTCGTGGGCAACTTCGCGTTTTGGTTTTTCAACACTTGGTGCACGTTCGACACGTTCAGCGCGAACTGGACGTTCTGTTCGTTCTGCTCTAACCGGACGCTTTGGTTCAATTCGTTCGCGACCAGATAACCGCTCGGTGCGCTTTGGAGCACTGTCGCGTCTTGGACGGTCTTCGCGAGTTGAACGTTCTTCTCTACGTGGTCTTTCATCGCGACGCGGGCGAACTTCACGTTCGAAACGATCTTCTCTGCGTGGGCGCTCAAATCTGTCACTGCTCGCTGGTCTTTCATCGCGACGTGGGCGATCATCTCTGCGCGGACGGTCATCACGACGTGGCCTGTCATCCCTTGATGATCTTCTATCGTCATCACGTGCTGGACGTGTGCTTCTTGCTTTAGCAAATTTATTTTGGCCAGTTGGCTTACCTGATGGATTCCAAACTTCTTTTGTGCCAGATTTCTTACGATCAGACTTTGGCGCGGCTGATTTACCAACCGTTGCTACTTCACGCTCAACACGTTTCTTAGTTTGCTTGGTAGGTTTTTTGCGCTTATCAGCTGCAGCTTTTTTTGCTGCTTCATGACGGCTAGATGTTTTTTTGCCCTCAGTCTTATTGCGGGCGCGATCGCGCTCAAGTTTGCGCGCGCGCGGCTTTTTAGTTGAAGATGTTGAGGAAGTCATGAAACCCTTTCGGTACATCAACGTTAGATGAGAAACACCTATTTACCTAATCCCGCAACGCATTTTTGTCAGTTAACAGTGCGAAACTAGACGAATGGATGCATTAACGATTGCAGTACTCGCTGTGGGCTTAATTATTGGTTTTTTGATATCTCGAATTGGAAAATCAAATTCGAGTATTAGCCCAGAAGTAATTCGCCAACAAGTCGGCGACGCAGCTCGTGAACAGTTAATTGCAATCCAGCAAACACTTGAAGCATCGACTGAACAGCGATTACAGACCACAACAAGTTCAATTGCTGAACAAAATCGCGCTGCAAATAGCTCAATGGAAGCCATCATTAAACCACTTCAAGAAACCTTGAAATCTCTTGATGCAAAAGTAATCGAATTAGAAAACCGCAGAGTTGAGGCTTACTCATCTATCCAAGAGCAAGTTAAGACAACAAATGCAGCACTTGAAGCGCTTCGCGGTGAAACCACAATGCTTTCTGGTGCACTTCGTCGCAGTGACACTCGTGGACGTTGGGGTGAACTTCAACTGCGTCGCATTATCGAAATGATGAGCATGTCTGAGCACATTAGTTTTAGTGAACAGATCCAACAACAAGGTGACGGCGCTGGAAAACCAGATGTGACCGTTTATTTACCAGGAAATCGTGTTCTTTATTTAGACAGTAAAGCTCCGATGAATTCTTACCTTGATGCAGTTAATGAAACTGATCAGGTCCGAAAAAATGAATTGCTTGATGCCCATGCCAAAGCACTGAAATCACACATCAAAACACTTTCAAGTCGTGGTTATGCAAATGATGAAACTGCACTTAATTACGTAATCATGTTTATTCCAACCGAATCATCATTGGCTGCAGCTTGTGAAATTAATCCAACCCTGATTGAGGATGCCGCGGCAAGTGGTGTGGTATTAACTTCACCAACTTCCCTAGTTGCAGTTTTAAGTAACATTTCGATGCTGTGGCAGCAAGATGCTCAAAATCGAAATGCCGATGAAATCTTGCGTTCTTCGAAAGAACTACATTCACGCTTGTCAGTATTTATCGGTCACTTCTCAAAGATTGGTAAAAATCTTAAAGACAGTGTTGAAGCCTTCAATAGTGCAGTTAGTTCATTTGATACTCGCGTAATGAAAACTGCAACTGACATTCAAAAACTGGGGCGCTATTCAGATGAGCTACCAAGTGTTTCGAAACTTGAAGTTGAACCTAAAGATTCAAAATACGAGCAAGCTGGTCTTGAATTGCTAAGTGGAGAAGATTCTGCTTAGTTAGCTTGAGTAAGCCACCATGAAGCATATGGCGGTAATACTTCAGTTCCAGCAATTCGGAACTGCTTTCCAGACAGATGTTCAGTGAATTGTGTTCCAGTTAAAGGCCACAGTGCGCCTGCCTCAAGTACTTGTGGTTTTTCAGACAAGTTATAAACCTGAATCATTGATCCGGTTGCATGCTGCCTGCGGAAAATCAAAACTGATTGCTTTGAAGTTGTGAAAGCTTCTGTGCTTACCGCTGCGTGAAGTGCTGGCATCTGTTTACGCACTTTGATCAAATTCTCAATTGCTGCAAATACCCGAGCAGAGATGGCTTCATTCGGATTATTAACTAAATCCCAACGCATTTCAGGACGATGAATCCATCGGTTGTCATCTTTTTTGGTTGGGTTGTCTTCAAAAGTTCTGTCATTAAGTAATCCAAGTTCATCGCCCATATAAAGAAGTGGCAGACCACCAAAGCCAAATACCATCGCATAAGCGCAAGTTAATCGATCGATTGCAGTATCTAAAGCTGCTGCATCCCTTCTTTCAATTGCTGCTTCGATGCCGATCAAACTTGCAGCACTGCCTGATGTTCGACGATCCCCGGTTGCTGGGTTTGATTGAAAGTGAACTCCGCGAGCAAAACTATCTGGAAATTCATTTGCATAAAAGCTTGCGCAGAACTCTCTATGCATTGCGCCATTTAATCCAATTGCAGCAGCATCGGCATCGTCGATCGCCCAGCCAATGTCATCATGACATCGCAAATAAGTTGCCCATCCTGAAGATGTTGGAATTGGCGCAAATCTTGAAAGTGCAGTTGCAAGTAGTCGACCATCTCGAGATGCAAGTGCTGACCAAATCTGCACCATTAATGAATTGTGGTAAGCCATGTCGGAAACTTTGCCCGCATGTTTACCTTGGCCCAAATAATGAACGACATCTTTTGGACCAACAATTGCTTCAGCTTTAAAAATTAGTGCGGGTGCCATGATGTGGGCTGCAGTTCTTAGAGACTGAGTAATCGCATGAACTTCGGGTTGATTTTGTGAATTGGTACCAAGGCGCTTCCAGATAAATGCAATTGCGTCTAAGCGCAAGCAATCTGCACCTTGATTTGCTAAGTAACCAATAATGTCAACAAATTCCAAAAATACATTTGGATTACTCCAATTAACATCCCATTGGTATTCATTAAATGTTGTCCAGACCCAACCATTTAACTTTTCATCCCAAGTGAAATTACCTGGTGCAAATGTTGGAAAAATTTCAGGAAGTGTTTTTTCAAATTCATCTGGTGTTTTTCGATCAGAATAAACATAGAAATAATCACGATATCTAGCATCGCCAGACTTAGCTTTCATCGCCCATTCGTGCTCTTTTGCAACGTGGTTTAGAACCAAATCAAGAGTTAATGAAATTCCATTTTCATGAAGTTTTTGTGCAAGTTCGGCAAAATCTTTCATAGTTCCAAGATCTGCGCGAACAGACTTATAGTCCATAACGGCGTAACCACCATCATTTTCACCTGGCCGTGGTGTTAACAGTGGCATTAAGTGCAGATAAGTAATTCCTAATTTATTTAAATAATCAATTTTGGTTTGAACACCATTTAAGTCTTTTGCAAATAAATCGGTGTAAGCAACATAGCCAACTGCCTTGTTGTCTTGAAACCAATCTGGATTAAGAAGACGTTCACGATCACGGTGACGTAATTTACCGCTGCGATCTTTATGGATTTGAATTATTACTTCAATTAGTTTTGGTAGTACTTCTTGAGCATCGTAAACAGCAGCTAAGCCTTCCCAAAGATCGAATTTCCAGCGGTCGAATCGAGTAAGAATTTCATCTACATCTGGATCATTACTTAATGCGATAGCTAGTTGCGCCCTGGCAGAGAGAATTGCAATGTCTCGAGCGGTGTCGATGATCATTGGATTCCAATCTTTTGTTGAGTTAATTATTGCCTGAATATAATTTAGGCAGAACTGAATTTATGAAGGTGTAATTCAACTGAAAACTTGTTTCAGTTATTACATTTACAGCAGATTTAGCATTTCCTCGCGGGAAGTGATTTTCAGTCGAGGTTTCCCTAATTGCTCTCCAGCAGCCACTTCGGCGTCATTAATTTTTCCCCAGTCCTGTTGGTTTACATACTGAGTGCCACGTTGCATCAATACAGCTTCAAAATCCGAAGAGTTTTTTGCTTCACTTAAATCCGCAATCAGAGTTTGCATAACTTCAGTTGAATCACTCTTATTTGTGCCAATGACTCCAGAAGGTCCACGTTTAGCCCAGCCAACAACATAAACTCCATTAGCTACGCGCCCATTGATGTTTTTAACTTTGCCATCTTCAATCTCAAGACCATCGATTACTGGGGTGTTATATCCAATTGCAGTAATAACTAAACCGCATTTAATGGAAATGGTCTGATCGGTAGCCACTACTTTGCCATCTATTACTTCATTAACTTTAAAAACTACTTCTTCTACTCGTTTTTCACCTTTGATTTCAATGGGTGTTAGCAGGAAATGAAAATTAATCGACCGTTCTTGTTTTGGCTTCTCTTCTTCGGCAATTGCCAACATGGCCGTAAGTATTGTGTTTATGTCTTTAGCTTGGTCACCAAGTGATTCGGTTCTCTTGAGAGCCGATGAGATGTGATTGGGGTCAATGACAATTGATGTCTTCTCAAAATGAGGTAGTTCGCGAATTTCAGGTGCAGTAAAAGCGGCATGCTCTGGTGCACGTCTTGCACAAATATGTACATCCCTTATTTTTGATTTCTGCAAAGCAGAAATTGCATAAGTTGCCATGTCAGTTTTTTCAAACTCGGCCGGATCCAATCCAAGGGATCGCGCAACATCCATTGCAACGTTGCCAGCACCGATTACTACTGCCGTTTGTGAATCCAGCGGAACTTCTAAATCTGCAAAATCGGGATGGCCGTTATACCAAGGTACAAATTCACTAGATGAAATTGATCCAATTAGTTCTTCGCCAGGAATCCCTAATTTCTTACCGACACTTGAACCAATAGCAATAACAACTGCATCGTAGTTTGCCTTTAATTCATCAAGATCTATGTCTTTACCCAATTGCACATTTGCGAATAATCGAAATTTATCTTCGCTAGCTATCTTGTCGAAAACTTTGGCTACCGATTTAATTTTTGGATGATCAGGCGCAACGCCACTTCGAACTAATCCCCAAGGTGTTGGCAGTTTTTCAAACATATCAATCGAAATTGATATTTCTTCGTTCTGGCTATTTTGAAGTGCTTGCGCAGCGTAGTAACCAGCAGGACCAGCACCAACGATGGCGATTTTGTAATTTCGCATCAAACTCACAACCTATATTTTTAGTTTAGGTGCTTAATAGGTTTATTAACTGTTAGATCGACTTGCATTAACTACGGCTTTTGCAGCTCCAGCATTCAGTAAGAAAATTAGCAAACCAATAAGTAAGTCAAGCCAAATCGTTGGCATCAATACAGTAATCAACCCTGCAATCACAATTAATACATTCGCGATTGCATCATTTCTAGCCGAATAAAAAGCTGCTAGCGCCAAACCATGTCCCTCGGTTCGGTGTCTTGCAATTAAGAATGCACAAAAGACATTGACTGCAAGTGCTCCAAGCCCTACCCAGGTCATACCCTCACCAGCGGGATTTATGGGATTGAGTATTTTTTGAATCGCATTCCAGACAAAAATTGTTCCTGGAACCAGCAAGAGGGCAGCGAGTAAGTAGCTTACGTATTTACGTTTTTGGATTGACCAACCAATGGCAACTGCTACAAGAAGATTTATTGAGGCGTCCTCAAGAAAATCTATGCTGTCACTAATTAATGCCAGTGAGTTAAAAATCCGACCGTAACCAAATTCAACAAAGAAGTAGGAAAAATTTAAAGCGGCAACAACTAACACGGTTGATCGGAGTTTCACTCTTGTACTTTATCTGTTGTTATGAATTTCTCTAGATAAATCAATCATTTAATGTCATTGCCTGTAAATTGAAATCACTAATTCTTTTGAGATAGGTATTTAAATTGAACAAGCCGCAAAATCGCTTTGTATTACTAGATGGGATGCGAGGATTTGCAGCACTTGGTGTAGTCGCATTTCATGTGATGGTAATTACCAAGTATCGACAACTGGATAGCTTGTATTTATTAGTTGATTTCTTTTTTGTACTTTCAGGCTTTGTGCTTATGTCATCTATGCCAGGTAATTTGAGAACTTTTCCAAAAGATGCAGCAATTTTTGTGTTTAAACGAATCTTGCGATTTTGGCCAATGCTAACCGCCGTATTAATAGTTACCTGGGTTGCATATCAATTTGATCAGCAAACATATGCGGCAAAACCTGATCCAAATTTCAGTGAAGAAATGTTTATCAAAGCATTTTTACTACTTCAAATTTGGGTATCTGCAACTATTGCAATGAACTGGCCGCTTTGGTCTTTATCAGCGGAATGGTTTGCAAACTTAATCTTTACTCCACTGACTGTTTTTAAAAACATCGGTATTTGGATTGGGATCATCGCGGGCTATTACGCACTATGGCATGGGTTAAATACCGATCAAGAATTTATTGGCGACTCGTGGAGCACAGGTAACGGTCCAATTCGCGGGTGGGAAGCTCTTGGCCGAGCAATGCTTGGTTTTGGTATTGGATTACTAATACGAAGACATTTAAATACGTTGCAGAAGATTAGAAATCATTGGCTGTTCATATTGTCTTTAGTGATGGGTTATTTGCTTTTCAAATCACACATGTATTTCCAGGGTGAAACCGTTTATTACACAACTTATATCTCGGCTCCAATTTTTGCATTTATTGTGTTGCAAGCATCCCAATACAACCCATCGCCGAAAAAATTCTTAGGCATGTTGCTAACTTTTTTTGGAAAAATTTCTTTCGGGGTTTACGCATATCACGTTGTTGTATTGATGAATTTCGATTTATTTATTGATCAGCCTTTTAATACAGATCGCCTAGCAAGAACACGAGTTTGGGAATATTTTGTTTATAACTTTTCAGTGGTGGCTGGAATCTCAATAATCCTGTCAGTATTAACGATTTTCGTTATTGAAAAACCAATAAATGCAGTGTTCAAGAAAGTGCTGACAAAAAATAGTTAAATTTTCAAGGTTTAAATAACAAATCGTTTATTAAAATCTTTGTGGGGGTGCATCTTGAGAAAAACTGTTAGATCACTCTTGGTTGTTTTATTG
>JACCDW010276958.1_pt1 | contig 10926 bp, 5 predicted proteins | sample 7449781 | NCBI WGS metagenome assembly JACCDW01 (sample SAMN15323449, study PRJNA562643) | freshwater metagenome | isolation source: river surface water | place: USA:Blue River Watershed | collected 2017-08-18
GATAAGGGCCTACTAGTCAAATAGAGTTCTGAAAAGGTCAGATTTTCTATTGCCAAAGGAACGGGAGAAGGAAATTTCAAAATTGGTTTGTTTTAATTGGGATCCGGGCAAGGAATTATCATTCACATCATAACTAAAACCAACCATATAATGATTCATTAAAAAAGAAACAGTGGGACTAAGGGACTCGCCTCTTTTATAGGTACAACCAATGTACATTCTTTTCACTTCTTCCCAATTTTTGGTAATTGGAAAACTTAGGGCAACGCCTCCAACATATTTTCGAATATTATTTTGCTCGCTTGCAAAACCATGGACTAACAAGGTATAATCATAAAATATTTGACTTTCTCCATTAAAGAAAATCAATTTTCTTACCCCACTAGATTCATTTAAATAAGAATTAGTCACCTGTGGTTTTTCAAAGAAAAATAAAGAGGCCCCAAATTTAAAAAATTGAGAAGCTGAATGTCTTGTGAACAACACCCCAGTATTCATAGAAGCATTGGATGGGAAATTTCTAAGATTTTCCGAAGTGCCCGCTCCTGTTAACACACCAGTATTGTAGTATTGATCCTCAAATAAAAGTTTAGACCTGTCTAATGAGGTTTGAGAGAATAATCCCCCCAATCCAATAGAAACATTGTTGTATAAATTCTTATCTAAATAAATATGATAAGCAAAATTCACACTTACCGTATTAAACTGAACCAAACCATTCATAAGCCTATCGGATACTATTTGAGCACCTACCCCTAAATAGTTATTTTGCTCGGGGTCCACATTGTTTATTTTTCTATCCCAGGATAAAATAGCTGTATTGTATAAATTAGACCCATCAATAATTTGAGTGCGCAAATCGCTCTGAATTCTTTGGGTATACAAGCCATCCCCTACAGAAGCAGGACTTAATAGCTGCGCTGATATATAAGGCTGAGATAGGTTCACAGTCTGCGCATGCGCAAATCTGATAAACATTGAGCCAATAATTAATAATATGTATATTTTCTTATTCAAATAATATTTATTTTAAAAGCACTACAGATCCTTTTCTTTGAAAAATTTTATTATTCCATGATGCATACTCAGCCACCCAATAAAAAGCATCTGAATCTTGCATCAATCCATTCAATCTTCCATCCCAACCCTCATCAATATTTTTTGTTTCAAAAACCAATCTGCCTGCCTTATTGTAAATCCTAAAATAATTTATGCTTGAGACACTTGAATTGTATAAGATCTTAAACATATCATTCAATCCATCCCCATTGGGTGTAAATGCATTGGGCAATACAAAAATATTCTCGATAGTTAATACCGTAAATAAATTAGGAACATAGGTAATTTCATAATTATCATTAATAAGGACGGTGCCTTGTCTTATTGGATAAGTGCCCGGCTCGTCTCCTGGTTCTCTCACCAAGGCCCCCGTAACCAGGTCTCCATTAACAGGACTGGTTGATAATACATAGGCAAGTGGCGGATCTACTTGTGATTGTCGTTTTACTTTTGCTTCTGCAGTAATGGTAATAGGGAAAGGTTTAACGCGAATGTCACCTGGGAAACTAACAATTTTGTAATTGCTTGGTAATGCAGACCCACCCGATGGATCCTTAGCAACCACACCAAATGAATACAAGCCTATTGGATCTTTTGGATCATTACCAGAACCTAATCCCGTAGGGAAATATAATTTTACATTGGTAATGGTTTCACTGTATTGTAACCCATTCACAATAAATCTAGTGGTTGAAAATCCGTCCGTTAATGGAGTATCTCCATAAGTTCGATAAGTGGTATCTGGCTTTAAGTATAAAGACGCTTCTGTAATGACTAAATTGTTGAGTTGGTAAATGATCGTGTAATTCGTTCCTAAATCTAAACTGCCCTGCGTAATTGGATAACTTGCTACATTCTGTCCAAGCGCCCTTGACAATCCACCAGTAAACGCATCGCCTAAAATAATCGGATCATGTACATAAGTAAAAGGCGGATCCATTTCCCCGTATACTTTTGTTTTTGGATCCGCAGTTACATTAATGATTTTAGGCGTGATAATGGCAGCATAATCAGATTGAATAGTGAGTTCATAATTGTATTTATGGGCCCCGTCTAAAGATAAACCTGAAAATATAACCCTATTTGCCTCAACTACATTTTTACTATTGTATACAGCAGTAGGAATTCCAATCACACGAACATCGTCTCCCCCCGAGAAGGTATAAGGCTTCCCATCATCAGTTGTTCCAGCACCTGGCGCTTGAGGAACTTGCAATGTTGGCGTACCTGTAACGCTTGGAACATTTACAGTTCCGTCATACACTTTGGATGGATCCACACGCAATCCACTCATTGTTAATTTTTTCTTAACAATGGTTGCAAGAATTGGATCTTGAATTTTAAGGGTATAATTACTCGCTTGCGAGCCAGTTAAACTAAGTCCACTAAAAGTAACCCTTGTAGCAGTAGGTACATCCTTTGAATTATAGGTTCCCACTGGAGTACCGGTGATAGAAACATTATCACCCGTATAAGGTTTACCATCGGCCGTAGTACCTGCGCCTGGAGCTTGTGCTGTTTGTAATGTTTTAGCATCTGTTATTGTCGCAACAGTAGTGGCATCATATACTTTAAATGCTGGGATGGTTAAACCAGACATAGTTAATTCCTTAGGCGTAATATTTTTGGGAGCCAATATAGGTTGCGATAAACTATAATTTGGCGCATCTGCACCAGTTAAAGAGCAGTTTGCAGTCACCCCAATACCATTATTCACATTCTTATCGGCAAAAATACCTGATTGAACTAAATTCACAGTGGATATATCAATAGCATAAACCCCCACAAGCGTTCCACCTGTAACGGTTGCATTTACAGTAGCGTCATAAATTTTATTAGAAGCTACCGCGCCTGTTACAGAAATTGTTTTTGCCGTGATGTTCGCAGTTGGTAAAATAGGTTGGGTTAAATAATAGTTCAGCGCATCCGCCCCCCCAATTGTTGAAGTGGAGGTAACTGTTTTTCCGATACCTACATTTTTGGTATCAAATGTTCCGCTTTCTGTAAGGGTTACAATATCAGGACTAATGATTCCTTGCAAAATTCCGCTTGCTACAGAAGCACCTACGGTAGCATCATAAATTTTATTCGCTGTTGTTGAACCTGTAACAGTAAGCTCTTTTTTAGTAATAGTAGCTGTTGTCGTTGCAGTGTTAGCAGTTAATGTATAATTGGTCGCATCTCCACCAGAAATTGTGATACCAGTAACCGTAACCAATTTATTGTTTGCGGCAGTTTTATTATTAAAATTGGCTGTTAAAAATGCATACACTACATCATCCAACCCAATCTTATCTGGACTATTTAAAACGACTGTTGCGCTAATTGTACCATCATAAACTTTATCGCTAGCGGCAGCTAATACGGTCATTGGTTTTTGGGTAATGGAAGCGGTGGTAGTTAAAGTATTGCTTGCACTATTTAAGGTGTAGTTATCAAAACTTGTCCCCCCTGTTAAACTCACCCCACTCACTGTTACAGTTTTTCCAACGCCTACATTCTTGTTGTCAAAATTAGCATTGCTAAAAGCAAACGTTAAATTGTCTGCACCTATAATTTCATTACTTGTTACAGTTGCTGTTGCAGCAGTAGTGGCATCATATACTTTATTCAATGCACTTGCAATAGCATTGATTACTTTTTTATTAATTGTCAACTGCGCCAATACTTTATTGGCACTTTCACAACCGGTAGCAGTAATTACTGCAGCAACATAAACCTCATAAGGAGTTGGACTTGCATTTACATAGGTAGGACGGGCTCCTAGTATGTTTGAAATTGGGTAATACCATTTAAAATCTTGTCCTGCAATAGTTGGTCCAGGGTTAAAATTTTGCGCGGTACCGCTGTAGGTTGTGCTAACAGCAACCGTTATTGGATCAGCAGGTAAAGGATTTACAGCAACACTCATGGTGAAAGTTCCTCCATTACAATTTCCTGACAAAGGAGTAATCGTATATATGGCAGATTGTTGTGCGTTCGTTGGGTTGGTTAATGTGCCAGTAACAACACTTGCACCAGTTGCACTAACTCCTCCAGTTAATCCTCCTGTTACCGTAGGGACCGTCCATGAATAAGACGTACCAGCGGGAATCACATCACCAGCTGTTGGACTAAATGTAAAGGAAGTTGCGCTACAGATAGGAGCAGTAACATTATTAGCTATGGTTGCTTTTGGATTCACTGTCACATTCAAACTGAAAGTTCTTCCAGCACAACTACCAGATAATGTTGAAATATTATACGTTGCCGTTTGTGGAAGATTCGTTGGGTTGGTTAAGGTGCCGGATATCGTTGCGGAAGCAGTCGCATTTACTCCTCCAGTTAGCCCTCCCGTTACCGTTGGAGTAGCCCAAGTAAATTGTGTATTCGATGGAATAACATCAGTTCCGGTTGGACTAAATGTAAATGAGGTTGCACTACATATTGGAGCAGTAGTGTTGTCTGCAATTGTTGGTTTAGGATTTACCACAACACTCATTGTAAAAGTCCCTCCTGTACAACTACCAGCGGTTGGTGTAATCGTATACAAAGCACTTTGTTGTGTATTGGTTGGATTGGTTAGCGTACCATTAATTGTTGTTACGCCTGAAGCAACAATGCCACCCATCAACCCACCTGTTACGGCTGGTAAATTCCAAGTATAGGTAGTGCCGACAGGAATGATATCCCCTGTTGTTGAACTAAAAGTAAATGAATTCGTACTACAAATTGGTTCGGTTACATTATTGGCAATCGTTGGTTTTGGATTTATGGTAACAGTTGCTATAAATGCAGCTCCATCACATGATCCAGAAGTTGGGGTAATGGAATAAGTTGCTGTTTGAACCGTATTGGTTGGATTCAAAAGTGTTCCTGAAAAACTGCTTGCACCAGTTGCATTGGTCCCTCCTGTAAGTCCTCCTGTAACCGTTGGATTGGACCAACGATAAACGGTTCCCGCTGGAACAATTTCTGATCCACCATTAGCTGGCGTTTCTTGAAACAAAGTACCGCTACAACTAATAGGTGCCTTTGCACCAATGGTCGCCTTTGGATTAACGGGTACGGTCATTGTAAACATTTCACCGGTACAGGTGCCCGATAAAGGTGTTATATTGTACGATGCAGTTTGCTGTGTATTCGTAGGATTAATTAAAGTACCTGAAATCGTGCCTACCCCCGTTGCACTTACTGCGCCAGTTAAGCCGCCGGTGACGGTCGGATTAGACCAAGAATACGTAGTTCCTACAGGAATAATATCGGAGACGGTGGAAGAGAAAGTAAAGGAAGTAGCGCTACAAATTGCTGCTGTAGAATTACTTGCAATAGTTGCTTTTGGATTCACTGAAACTGTAAGAGTAAAAGTTCCACCAACACACCCCTCTGCAGATTTTGGCGTTACAGAATAGGTAGCCGTTTGTACTGCATTAGTTGGATTGGTTAAAGTACCTGAAATCGTGCCCGCATCTGCTGCACTCACTCCTCCGGTCAACCCACCTGTAATCGTGGGCGCAGGCCAACTATAGGTTGTTCCAGCAGGCACAATACCGTTTGTTCCATTGGTAGGAGTTACTTCAAAACCTAAAGCAGTACAAATAGAATTTGTGATTGTATTAATAGTTGGCTTAGGTTTCACATAAGCAGTAATCGTAAAATTGGCAGCAGCACAAGTAGTAGCTACCGATGTAACATTATAAACAACAGTTTGTAATGTGTTAGTTAGGTTGGTTAATGTTTGTACAATTCGATTTTCACTTGTTGGACTACTCACGCCAGATTCACCATTAACGTTGGGATTATCAATATAGGTCCAGGTATAGCGTGTATTTGGTACAACAATGTCACCATATGCACCTCCTGGTATTACAGTAAAACCAGTGCCACTACAAATTGTTTGATCTTTATTACTGTTAATAACCGCGACTGGTACAATCGTAACTACTAATTGAAAAGTAGTAGTTGCACATCCATTCGAAACGGAAGAAGTCACATTGTAAATTAAATCTTGATTTGACAATGTAGAATTTACTAAGGCACCGCTTGTAATGCTTGGCCTTTGTGAGGATTGATCAGTTTGTCCTGTAACATTTGGATTACTAGCTACAGTCCAAGTATAGAAAGTATTAGCAGGTACAATTCCATCGGGACCATTGGTTGGTGTAAAACTAAGACTAGCTCCACTACAAACTGTTCTTGTAGATGGATTATTAATAAGTGGATTAGGAATCAAAGTAACTGTTGATGCAAAAGTGGGTCCAACACAACCATCACTAATTGGTGTGACAACATAGTTTACTTGTTGAGAATTAATATCCAAATTATTTAAAACCTGAGCAAAATTACTTGTTGGTGTAGAAACATTTGATTCTCCATTTACATTTGGATTGTCCGTAACGGTCCAGGTATATTGAATGTTAGAAGGAACAATATCAGAGGGCCTTGGGGTAAACACGAAAGCTGTACCGGTACAAATAGCGGGAGGATTGTTGTTTGCAATATTGGGCCTTGGTTTTATAGTAATTGTAACTGTAAAAGTTCCACCTACACAACCATCAGCAGAAGTTGGAGTAACGGTATAAGTTGCAGTTTGTATTTGATTGGTGGTATTGGTCAATGTGCCTGAAATAAATGAACCTGTTCCACTCATCCCCCCCGTAACTGCTCCTATCGTTCCAGTTAGCACAGGAGCCGACCAACTATAAGTAGTCCCAGCTGGAACAATATCCCCAGCACTAGAACTTGCATCTGTTAAGGTCACCGAGAAGGTTCCCCCACTACAAATGGTAGTTGCCTTTGGTGTAATGGTTGGAGTTGGATTAACAGTAATAGTTGTATTAAAAGGATCTCCTAAACAATTATTTACAGTTATTGGAACAACTGAGTATGTTATTATTTGAGGGACATTAGAAATATTCGATAAAGTTTGACTAATTGAATTTTGTGGAACAGATTGATTTGAAGCCCCTAATAAACTACTATTGGGAGAGGGAATAGTCCAACTATATTTTGTGCCATTAGGAATTATACTTCCATTCCCGTCTGCAGGAACTACATTAAATGGATTTCCACTACAAGAATTAATCCCATTTATAGGAAGTACATTAGGTGTTGTATATAAAGTTATTTCTAGAAGTTGCGGAAGATTGGTATATGGTCCATTAGGATCTACGGATGGATTGGTTGTGGTGTATCTAAGTTGATACTTTGTTGTTTGAGAAATATTGTAGTTTGAAATAACCGAAAAATAATTGGGAGACGAACCACCGATTGTCTTTCTAGAAGGATCTGAAGCCCAAGTAGCTCCACCATCATTTGACACATCTATATAAAACCAAATTTTAACTGTTGAGCTAACTGTTATTGAAAAAATATCTGAAGTACAAACTGTCCCGGCTGCAGGACCTGTCATTGTAATTGTTTGACCCAACCCTACCTTTCCAATAAATAGCAAGCCAATTAAAAATCCAATATGTAAAATCCTGTTGCGCAAATGTAAAATTTTAAGGGCCCAGCAGATCGCGTCCACTGAGCCCTTAAAATTACTACAATTAGCAAATATTCTATTATATATTAATAAAAATATACTATTGAACCCCGTTCACAACTGCTTCTTTATGAATCTTTTGCACCAAACCTTGTAAAACCTTGCCTGGGCCTACCTCGGTAAATTCAACTGCACCGTCCTTTACCATGTTTTGAACCGTCTGGGTCCATTTCACAGCTCCGGTCAATTGTGCGATTAAATTCGCTTTTATTTGAGTTGGATCGGTCACTGCACTGGCCACAACATTTTGATAAACCGGGCAAATAGGCGTACTAAATTCAGTGGCTTCTATTGCAGCCGCTAATTCTTGTTTAGCAGGATCCATTAAAGGGGAATGAAAAGCGCCACCCACTGGTAAAACCAATGCTCTTTTTGCACCCGCTGCTTTCATTTGCTCGCAAGCTATTTCTATTCCTTTTACCGAACCAGAAATCACCAATTGTCCGGGACAATTATAATTCGCTGCAACCACAACTTCTCCCGTTTCTTTTGCAACTGTTGCGCAAACCTCTTCCACTTTATCATCTGCTAATGCCAACACTGCAGCCATCGTTGAAGGTTGTAATTCACATGCAGCTTGCATTGCTTTTGCACGAATACTTACTAGTTTTAATGCATCTTCAAAACGTAAAGTTTTATTTGCAACCAATGCACTAAATTCTCCTAAGGAATGTCCTGCCACCATATCAGGCACCACAGAAGGCATGGTTAAATAAGCAATTACAGAGTGTATAAAAACTGCTGGTTGTGTAACGTTGGTTTGTTTGAGTTGTTCATCAGTTCCATCAAACATAATATCACTAATGCGAAAACCTAAAAGGGTATTAGCTTGCTCAAATAAAGCCTTTGCAGCTTCATTTTCTTCGTATAAATTTTTCCCCATCCCAGAAAACTGACTACCCTGTCCTGGAAATACATAAGCGTGTTTAGACATAGCAAAATATTTTTTAATATTATCGGTTAAAGTTAAGTAATTTCATTACACATTTACGCATTAATAACAGGTTTATGAAATCGATCAAAACAACTCGCTTCCTATACAAATACCTATTGGTTATTGTAAGTATGTTCATTGGAAACCTGAGTGTGCAAGCACAAGAAAAAAGTAAAAGCAAGCTACAAGAAGAATTAGAGCAATTTAAAAAAAATGCCAACCAGGAATTTCAACAATACAAGGACGATCGAGACAAAGAATTTGCAGATTTACTGAAAAAAAGATGGTCTTCTTTTCAGCTAGCAATTGGTAAGGAACCTGCGCCGGTACCCAAACCTCCAAAACAACCAGAGGTGCTTCCACCCGCACCAAAGCAAGAAGAGGTAGATAAAATTCCAGCAATAAAAATACCGGTAATAGAAATTCCAAAAGAGGAGCCTGTAGTGGAACCCATTGTTATTGCAGAGCCGAAAGCTAACCCAGTTTTATTGCCTTTACAAAAACAATTGAACTTTTACAATGTAGCACTTCCTATTCATTATGAAGATAAAATGAGTGCCCATTGTAGCGAGATAAATGAACAAGGCGTAAGTAATTATTGGAATACACTCAGCAGCTCAAATTATCCAAAACTTATTGATGAAATCAAAGACTTAGGCAATCAGTTACAACTTAATGACTGGGGGTATTATGAATTGGTAAATACTATTGCAAAAAGTATTACTCAAGATGAAAATGATCAGACCTTATTCTGTTTCTTCATGCTAAGCCATTTGCAATTTGACGCGAAAGTTGCCAAACAGGATAATCATTTTATTTTAATGGTTCCTTTTGAAACTACTATTTATAAAAAAACCTACCTAAGCATTAACAATCGAAATTACTATGTAATGAATGGCAATGCAAAAGGCGGCATTTATACTTTCAAGCAAAGCTTTTCTGAGTCTAACAAACCCATTAATTTAAGTATGGATAAAACCATCAAACTGGGTAATGACTACCAAACCAAAGAGGTCTATTTTAAGCAGTTTGACAAAAGCATTCCTGTAAAGTTGAATAAAAATCTAATTGCATTTTACAACGAATTACCCATGTCTGACTTGTCCATCTTTTTCTCCTCTTCTATGGATCCAAGCACACTCAATTCTTTGACTAAAGTGCTCTTGCCTTTATTGGAAAATAAGAATGAGCTAGAAGCAGTAAATATTATTCTGAATTTTGTTCAAAAATCATTTGATTACAAAACAGATATCGACCAATTTGGTTATGAAAAGTTTTATTTCCCAGAGGATATTTTTTATTATCCCTACTCTGATTGCGAGGACCGTGCTGTTTTGTTCTCTCACCTAGTAAAATCCTTGCTAAAACTAGAAGTCATTGGACTAGAATATGAATCCCATGCTGCTTGTGCAGTTAAGTTTAATGCAGCTATCAATGGAGATTCCATAACCTTCAAGGGCAATAAATATATTATTTGCGACCCTACTTATATAGGTGCTTCCGCAGGTATGGAAATGCCGCAATTTGCAAATGAAAATCCAAAAGTGATTGAAATAAAATAAGGGCAAAAGAAAGGCAGCGTATTAACGCTGCCTGTACTCAACTAACCCATGTTTATAAACAAAACTATTTTAAGACTCACTTATTTCTACATATTTCAAGAACTCCATTTTGGTAGCTTCTTCTTGAAATTTTCCACCAAAAAAGGTAGTAATGGTATTAGAGCTATCGTCTTTTACCCCTCTACTAGAAACACATAAATGCTTTGCATCCATCATGATAGCAACATCCTGTGTTTGCAATACTGTTTGCAACGCCTTACCCACTTGCATGGTTAAACGTTCTTGTACCTGAGGTCGTTTAGAAAAATATTCTACCAATCTATTTAATTTGCTCAAGCCAATTACTTTACCACTGCTTATATAGGCTACATGTGCTTTACCAAAGAAAGGAACAAAATGGTGTTCGCAGTTGGTATAAAAGTTAATGTTCTTTTCTACCAACATTTCATTGTACTGAAATTTATTTTCAAATAAAGTCATGCTAGGCATGTTCGCAGGATTCAATCCTTGGAACAATTCTTTTACATACATTTTAGCTACGCGAAGTGGTGTTCCACGCAAGCTATCATCACGCAAATCCATTCCTAATATTTCCATGATGGCTCTGAAATGAGGCTCAATAGCAGCAATCTTTTCTTCGTCTGTTTTTTCAAACGCATCTGCACGAAGGGGTGTATCCACCGAGCTTGCTTTATGCTGGTCGCCCATTTCTTCAATCAATAAATTGTCTAAAGCCAACTTTTCCTCCTTAAGCGGGGTAGTCGACAAAGTTTCTTTCTGTTTCATACAGACGAATTTTTAAATCAAGTGATTCAGATATTCTTGGTCTTATTAAATTAAAAATC
>JACCDW010780567.1_pt1 | contig 10925 bp, 9 predicted proteins | sample 7449781 | NCBI WGS metagenome assembly JACCDW01 (sample SAMN15323449, study PRJNA562643) | freshwater metagenome | isolation source: river surface water | place: USA:Blue River Watershed | collected 2017-08-18
GAGAAATATCAATCCACAATTGATACTCTCAATGATGCAGGCATACCGCATGAATTTGGTGGTCATAGTTCAAAAGCATTGGAACAATGTGATTTGATTATCACTTCACCAGGCGTCCCTCCAACATCTTCTATCATTCTAGAAGCAGAAGCTCGCGGAATTTCGATCATCAGCGAATTGGAATATGCCGCATCTCATGTGAATAATCCCATTATTTCCATAACTGGAACAAATGGAAAAACAACAACAACTGCTTTGACTGCATTTTTATTCACAAATGCTGGCAAACCTGCAATTGCTGCAGGTAATATTGGTACTCCCCTCAGTGATTATGTTCATGAACTTGATCCCAATACAATTCTAGTTATAGAAGCCAGCAGTTATCAATTAGATCGAATAAAAGATTATAAGCCCAAAGTGGGAATGATACTCAATATCACACCAGACCATTTGAATTATCATGGAACCTTTGAGTCCTATAAGAAAGCAAAGTGGAAAACTTCCTTGAATCAAGACGAGAATGATATTGTAATTTTGAATGCAGATAATTTCGATGCAGCAGCATGCGCCGAAATTTCAAGAGCGAATATTCAATATTTCAGCATGAACCCCGTGCAGCAAGGGGCTTATATGCGAGATGATCAATTGGTATTCGTGACTTCACAGCACTTAGAGGAAGTTTTAATGCCATTCAAAGATGTGCGCCTCCCAGGCGTTCACAATAGGTATAATTCCATGGCAGCCTCATTGGCAGCAAGAGCATTCGAGATACGAAATGAGAATATTCGTGACGGTCTCATGCAATTCTCCGGTGTGGAACATAGATTGGAATTTGTCCGGTCATTTAATAATGTCAATTATATCAATGATTCCAAAGCTACAAATATCAATGCGGCATGGTATGCTTTATCTAGCTATACTGAGCCAATTATATGGATCGCAGGTGGAAGAGGTGATAATAATTCATATGCAGAATTGGATCCACTCGTTCAAAAACATGTAAAAACAATCATTGCTATTGGTGAAGAACAAGAAGTGATTTTCAATCATTATTGTACTACTAAACGTTGCCTCAAAGCAAGTAGTTTGGAAGAAGCAACTTTTCTTGCGGCAAATGAATCCAAAAGTGGCGATGTAGTTCTCTTCTCTCCCGCTTGCAAGTCTTTCGACATGTTTGCAAATTTCGAACATCGTGGTCAGGTATTTAAATCTGCTGTTCAGGCTCTTTCATGAAATCACTTTCCAAAATACAGGAAGCATTGCAAAAACTAGGACTTGATGCTTGGTTGCTTCTTGATTTTCGAGGAAGTAATTCGATTGCTCATGAAATCATTGAAATGCCCTCTAACATGCATTGCACAAGACGATGGGCAGTGTTGATCCCGGCAAATGGTGAAATGCAAACATTAGTACATGCAATAGAGGATTTCACCCTCGCACATGTCAATGCTAAGCATATCATATATGCCGGACATGAAGGTTGGCATCAAGGTTTACGGTCTTTCATAGATCGATATCCCAAAATTGCCATTGAATATTCTCCAATGAATGCCATTCCAACAGCCTCAAAAGTTGATGCAGGAACTGTAGAATTATTACTCAGCATGAATGCAGATATATATAGTTCTGCAGATCTTTTGCAAATGATAGCTGCAGTATGGACAAAAGAGCAATTACAAGAAAATCTAGAATTCACAGCACCAAAGCTTGGCGATATCATGCAAGAAACATTCGAAGAGATTCGAAGAACATTGAAACTTGCAGGAAAAGTAGATGAATATACCATTCAACAATTCGTAATGAAGCGCTTTGCAGATTCTGGACTTAAGACATATAGCGAGCCTATCATTGCTAGAGACATTAATGCAGCTAGTCCGCATTATGCACCAAGCTCGAAACAATCCTCACAATTCGGATATGATACTACAATTCTAATAGACATGTGGGCTTGCCCTACCCATGGAAATGGAACCTATTCCGATATCACCTGGATGTGTCATACAGGAACATCTATGAATGATGAAGATTCGCAAGTTTTCGAGACTATCATTCAAGCTAGAAATGCAGGTATTGCTCTTTTTGATGAACGTTTTAGAAAGCAACAATCAATCATGGGCTGTGAGATTGATGATGCTGTTAGAGCAGTGATTAATGATAAAGGTTTTGGGCAGTATTTTGTGCACAGAACCGGTCATAGCATTACTACCGAAACGCATGGACCGGGAGCGAATATGGATAATTATGAAACGCAAGACACCAGAATCGTTTTGCCAATGACTTCCTGTTCGATAGAACCAGGAATTTATATTCCGGGAAAAGTGGGAATGAGAACCGAGATTGATATGGTGTTTATGCATGATGGGGAACCTATCATATCTGGTCATGCTCCACAGCAAGAAATGATGTATTTGGGTTAAGTCCGATGCAGACAATCAATGATCTCACTATTCTCTCAAGCACTTCTTTGCATGTGAGCAAGAATGATGCTTCGGTATTACAAGAAAATATCCAAGCTCAAATCAAACCAGGAGATCGCATACTCATTCTCGCATTATCGGGAATTGGCGATGCTTTGATGTGTACACCTGCATTGAGAATACTCAAAGAGTCTTTTCCGGAAAATCACTTTGATGTGCTCACGATGTTTAAGGGAATTGCAGACATCTTTTCTACAAATCCAGATATTTCAAAAGTGCTCTTTTGGAATTTCCTCAAAGAATCTCCATTCAAAACGTTAAATTTTTTGTTTTCACTTCGCGGGATATATTCGCATACTATCACCGGATTTCCTGCAAATAGATTTCACTATGCAATCGTAGCTCGCCTGATAAGTTCAAAGTATAGAATTGGTCATCGTTATCTTCATAATTCAATTTCTCAACTCAATGCATTAAACAATATTCTTCTCAATGAAAAGAATGAATTGCATAATTGCGAAGAGAATATTCGCATTGCTACCGTGCTTGGAGCAAAGCTCCCAAAGACACTTCCTCCGATGTCACTCCATCTTTCACAAAGAGATACAGAATTTGCCAAAGAGTGGATTTCCAACAATGGACTCAAGGATGCTTCATTATTTGGAATACATGCGGGTTCAGCCATTGTCAAAAATCAAATACATAAACGATGGAATGCTGAACATTATGCAGAATTATGTGCCAAGGCAAGTTCAGAAATTGATATGGCTATACTCCTGTTCGGTGGCCCTGAAGAAAAGGAATTGAATGAACGAATATCGAATGCAATACTGGCTAAACATTCATCTGCAAGAGTGATAATTGTAGAGGCATCTTCACTTTCACAAAGTATTGCAATCATGAAACATTGCAGTGCATTTGTTTCAAATGATTCTGGTCTCATGCATTGTGCGGCTGCTTTGCAATTACCCCTTATTGCCATTTTTGGATACACCAGTCATGTTCATACAGCTCCATGGAATAATCCAAGAGCGATGATTGCAAGAAGAGATTTAGCTTGTAGTCCATGCTTTTATTTTTCTCCGAAACCAGCATCTTGTAAGTATGACGGAACAGATAAGGCATTCACATGTATTCGTGATATTTCTCCAATACATATTTTTCAAAGTTTGAAAGAAATCATATCATAAAATAGGTGTCAAATGAAACAAACAGTTCAGACATATCTCATAGCAATGCTTACAATTATTGGTACATCATTTGGTTTTCATGCAGATTCAAAAGAAGAACCTTCTATCAGAGATCAATATTCAGAAATTACTTCAAAGATAATTGCACGATCTTTGCAAGACAGCAATGCATATCACAGACTTTCCATCATGTGTGATACATATGGTCCACGCCTCAGTGGAAGCAAGAATTTGGAACAAGCAATTGATTGGATTGTTGCAACAATGAAAAAAGATGGATTCGATACTGTATATACTGAACCCGTTAAAGTACCACATTGGGTTCGTGGGAATGAATCACTCACACTCAATGCTCCATATAAAAAAAATATGTCTGTACTTGGTTTGGGAGGCACTATTGCAACTGGTACTTCAGGTGTAACAGGTGAAGTTATCACAGTGAATAGTTTTGATGAATTGACTAAGCGTTCAAAAGAGGTGAAAGGTAAAATTGTGCTATTCAATGTACCATTTACAAAATATGGAGAGACAGTTCAATATCGAGTCAATGGAGCATCTGAAGCCTCAAAGCATGGAGCAATTGCCAGTTTGGTACGCTCAATTGGACCAGCATCTATGTACACACCTCATACTGGTGGAATGCGATATGCTGATGATGTAAAAAAGATTCCACATGCAGCGATTTCTCTTGAAGATGCTGAAATGTTATCAAGACAATGCTCCCTTGGTTTAAAACCAACTGTTACGTTAACATTAGAAGGCAAATTCCTGCCTGATGCCAATTCAAGGAATGTCATTGCTGAGATTCGTGGCAGCGAAAAACCAGAAGAGATTGTCGTTTTTGGTGGACATATAGATTCCTGGGATGTTGGGCAAGGCGCAATGGACGATGGAGGAGGATGCATTGCTGCATGGGAAGCTTTACGAGTTATCAAGCAATTGGGATTACGTCCAAAACGAACTATGCGAGTATGTCTTTGGACTAATGAAGAAAATGGATTGATGGGTGGAAAGACCTATGCACAACTTCATGCAAAAGAAGTACCTAATCATGTTCTTGCTGTTGAGAGTGATGCAGGAACATTCAAGCCTAGAGGATTTGATTTTGGTGGAAGTGCAAAAGGACTCGAAATGGCAAGAGAATTATGTTCATTGCTTGGAAAGATAGATGCATCTTCATGCGAAGAAGGTGGTGGTGGTGCTGATATTGGACCGATCATGGAGCAAGGAGTTCCCGGTATGGGACTTCTCGTTGATGATTCAAAATATTTCAATTATCATCATACTCATGCAGACATGGTAGATAAAATCAATCCAAGAGAATTGGCTTTATGTACTGCATCTATGGCTGTATTGACATATGTCGCTGCTGATATGCCAAAACGCATACCAAGAAAATGATTATTGTAGTCTCGTGTCATGTAGGTTGATTTGTAAATCTGCATGAAATACTCCCCAAAACATAATCTCAGTTTTTCCCATATCAGCCAAAGGTGATTGATCGGCTATGGCAATTGCTTCCTCAGGGCTTTCTGCATAGATAATTGTCAGGCCTCCGGGTGATGTTTCAAATCCACCTCCTCCGCATGCGAGAAGCTTGGATTGGGATTTAAGATTTTTTAACCAAGTAAACAATGCAGGCATTCTATCATTAAATGCCTGTTGATCAAATGTCTCATCATTTGCATCTGATCGCCAAATCAAAGCATATACATCCATGAATAATCTCTGTGCTATTGGTAAATATTTTTCTGCTTTTGTAACAACATGCATACTTACAACAATGATTATGCCATCTTATACATTGGGGAATGAGAATTCATGCCTATTTAAGAATCCTCTGTGTTTTTATGCTACAGACATACTTTCGTATCTCCAGATTCTCCATAAAAATGCACGGTTTGAGGAAATGCTTCCATTTCTCTATGAACCAAAAGAACTAAACAGAATTGGAAAAACGAAAGCTCTAAAAGCCATTGAGTCTATGAATTTTGGTTATGAGTTTCGTAGGGTTGGTATAAAAGAAGAACAAAAGGGAGTTTCTTGGCGGATCACTTATCAAAGAACCATTTTTGGAACATCTGAGACATTTACAGTCAATTGCAAGAACATATCTGATACCACCAGACTACACATGAATTCTACACAAAGGAAAACCGTTTTCAATAGAAAAATGCCATAAATACTCCATTTTATCGATTCTGCATTGGCATTTTTATTCTTGATTTTCATTGTGTTTGGTCTGATTCTTGATAGAATCACAAATGCCCCGAGGGCCAATTTGTCATACATATTTTTGGTTGAACTATGCCTGTATTATTGCTAATCATTGCGAGTATTTCATTCTGGGGTTGCGAGATAAATCAAAAATCAAGAGAACAGCAAACTGAATTACATGCAGAGACAATACATAATTCCGATACTATCAAAAATAATACTTCTCAGGAAATTTCTTCAGAATTGCCACGAGGTTTGGATACAACGATAGATGAATCATCTAGATTTATTGCAGGACTTCCTTTAGCAAGCAATCGTTTACGTGGGATTACGCAATATCCATTTTACCAATTACATTCTAAAAGATTACAAGACTTATTCAAGCGTGTACAATCAAAAAGACTCAATGCAATGTCTGGATTTTCTCAAGCAGAACTTGCTTCTGATAAAATTGGTGATGGTACATTGTTTTATCCCTTTAGTGGTCCGGATGCATTGCATGCAGTTACTCTATTCCCCAATTATAAACAATATGTTTTCATTGCTTTTGAGCCACCTGGATCATTCAGAAAATTCTCTTCGCGCGATACTACAGGTATTCCAGATTATTTGCAATCGGTTCAGATTACCATCAATGAAGTGACTAATTATAGTTATTTCATCACAGATAAAATGCGCAAGTATATTACCGCTGAAAAGGTGGATGGAGCCTTACCATTGATTGGCCTTTTCCTTACGCATACTGATCACACACTGATTGGATACGGGAAAAGATATGTACATGCAAATGGATCAATAGACAGTAATCCAAAAGATACATCCAAGATCCCAGTACAAGAATTAAATGACATCTATTTCACCAAAAATGGATCAACATTCATACAGCGATTGACATATATTTATGCCAATCTTGGGAATGGCACTTATGCTGGTAAGATTGGATTTATGAATAATACCCCTCTTCGCAAATATCTCAATACGATGAAAGGTTTCAATACATATGTAAAAAGTGCAAGTTATCTGATGCATAATGCTGGTTTTTCTGAGATACGCAATTTCATTCATAATAATGCACAAACCGTATTTCAAGATGATACAGGAATTCCATTTGAAATGTATGATCAGAACTCTTGGGATTTCGTGCTCTATGGAAGATATGCAAGACCAATCAATCTCTTTGCAAAACGATATAGTCCTGCTTTAGATAGTGCATATGCAAATCCTGAATTCAAAAAAAGACCCCTTCCCTTCATGTCTGGTTATCTATTGAGAAGAGGAGATGCACAGAACATCTACAAAGCAATACGAAAATCAGCGCGGTGATGATATATTGAGTGTATCCTTCTTTTTCTTCACAGGTCTATATTGCAAAATAGGAATTCGAGGAGAAGGCATTTTCAAAGATGAAATTCCATTTTCTCTTTTATGCGCCAATAACCATTCATAGAGTTCATCTTTTTCAAACATTTGGGTGAACTCTGCATGACCATATTTTGGAAATGGCGTAAAAATACATTTAGTGCTATCACATTTTGCAATGGCTGCAACCATTTTAGAAGATTGTATAATGGGTACATCCACATCTTTCTTACCATGTAAAACCCATAATGGAACTTTGCTCAGATTTTTTGCTCCATGAAGATCGCCACCTCCAGCTATTGGTGCTGCAGCAGCAACTATATGCGGATAAGCCGCAACGAATCGAAATGTACCATAACCTCCCATGCTCATACCAGTGATATAAATCCGATTGGTATCAACCGAAGCAATTCTCTTTATATAATTGATAAGTCTCATAATTTTGGAGGGTACCCATCCTTCACTTTCAGGTGCTTGAGGAGCAATAACCAAAGCAGGGATATGTTTGCCTTTGGTAATTGCTGAGATGGTGCCATATGTTTTAAGCTTTTCAAGCGAATCTCCACTGAGACTTTTACCATGTAAGAATACAATCAAAGGTATGGGTTGACCTTTAACATAGCCTTTTGGTTTACTTAAAATGAATGGATATCCACTTCCCTTCTTATGATAGCTAATTCCTCCCTCAACATTGAAATGAATACATAACAATACTATTAAAACACCAACAATACTGTTCATCGCAAAGAAATCCTATAAATATTTGTACCTCTAGAAGCAATTACCGCTGTATTTCTCCATGGGATAGGAGATGCTTCAAAATTTGAGCCCACTCTTTCTTTCATGAGTATTGCACCCGATTTCCCATCAATCACATACATATTTCCAATCACATCGCCCATCAGTAGAATAAATCCCCCGCCCTTAACTTTATAGCCAATTGGGGAAGACCAAGAATATGCAGATAATTCAGTTTGCCATTGTATTGCACCTGATATTCTATCGAATGCAATAAGCACGCCAGTATTTCCTGGCTTATGCTGAACAAAAGAAGTATAAATCATTGATGTACAATTGTCTTTTCCAATCAATGGTGTACCAAGCATTCCACCATTGAGGATATGATTTCCTATAGTGATGGAATGACATGGAATCGAATATCGCCATACTTCTTCACCGGTCAATACTGATAGTTTACGAAAAACTGCATTTCCCTGTTTACCTTGCTTATCTACTTCACATCCAGTATATACATAAGGATTTCCATTTTCGATTGCAATCACAGGAGTTGCATCTGTATCATCACCATTTGCACTATACCACATTGGTGTTAGCGTTTCAAGATCAATGCAAATAATACTACCGCCATTATCAGCAAAGATTCCATATCGACCATAAATAGCAATACTTGCTTCCAAACCCAGATTTGAATTGCCTTTTACGGAATACACAAATTTCGAATGTGGTTTAAAACCATTTGATGTTCTGAGGAATTTATAAAGGATACCATTTTCAGCAGGCCATAGTAGATAGGGACCCCAAGCGATTGGCGAACTGTCAAAAAATCCCCAACTTCTTTTTGCATGTTTATCATAAGCATTTTGAAATGTAACTTGTTTACCACTTAGAAGATCAAATGCTCTAGAACCTGATTCCGATTGATATCGGATGCCTTGTCCAACATAGAGAATATGTGAAAATTCTGGATCAAGAGCGACCGACCCTTTTATTGGATTTTGAATATCAAGAGCACTATCAATTTCTTTTCCTGATTGATAATCCAATCGAAAGACTTTACCTGCTAAAGAACCTTGATAGAGTGATATTGATTGCTTATTTGTATCAACTTTTAGACATGGTTGACCTGTCCAACCAGCACCACCACCCCAGCCTCTACCCTTTCCATTCACTCCTTCACCAAATTTTCCACCATTTGTTTTAAAAATCCAGTCAATATGCAAATTGGTTGGTACTGAATCTAGGAGGCCTGTCAATGGCATATCACGAAATGGCCCACCTCGAAAAGTTGCGATACCTGGAAAACTATCATATAGTAAATTCGATGGATTGAAAGAATTTTGTATTGCTGAATCAAGGATATATACTTGATAATCAACCATATCCGCAGATTTTTGTCTTTCAATAGTTTGGAATACACTACGCTCTTGTTTGATTTTTTTCTTTGCTGTTTTCTGTACCACTTTCTGTTCTTTTTCACATCCCATGATCAATAATAGAATGACCAACAGATACTTCATTCATTCACCTGTATTTTTTTTTGTGAAAAGAATATAAAAGCAATAATTCCGCTAATTAGAATACCTGCCACATAGTACATATCCGTTGGTTTATCTTGAATGGTCTTTTGCATAATCCATAAATTGATAAGTAGGAAGAGGACAGGTGTAGCAGGATAGGCAAACATCCGATATGGTCTATACACCTTTCTCATACTAAATCTCGCATATATAGCAGCAAGTGCAGTAAGTGAAGAAAAGAGCGTGATGAGAAAAGTGGTGAATGTAATCAAAGTATCATAAGTGCTGGTTAAGATCATAATCATTGCAATTCCAGTCTGTATCCAAATGCTTTTCACAGGAATTGTTGAGATGTCTTTTCCTTTTTGACTGGGCAAATATTCATTCACCATGGAGCGTAGAACTCTTGGACCGGCAACAACCATGGCACTCATTGATGAAATCAGCATAAATGCAATGATGAGTCCTGAAATTGTTGCAAATATTGGAGGTAGGAAATATGAACCAGCAATCACTACCAATTCTTTCGGCATCATGGTTTCAGGATTCACCGTTAACTCATTGATAGGAGCCACCATAAGGAACATCATATTGATGAGGACATAGATGATTGTTACGAATACTGTTCCAAGTATGATTGAAAGTGGTACATCTCTTTCTGGATTCTTCAATTCAGAAGCCACATAAGCAGATGCATTCCAACCTGAGTATGCAAATATCACATAGATAAGTGAAACAGCAAATGAAGGCGAAGTAATTTGCTGTGCAGTGGAAATGGTCGGTGTGAAATGCTCAAAATTCCAGTCTGCATGAGAAAAACCTAGGATGATCAGCAATGTGACAAATAAAACTTTGGCACCTGTTGAAAAGGACTGAAAAGCTCCGCTCGCTTTATGACTCATCGTATGAATTGCAGTAAGGGAAAGAAGTGCTATTAATCCTATGATCATCGGATTTCCCATTCCAATAGATGCAACCACATAATTCCCAACAGCAATTGCACTCATTGCGAGTGGAGCGGTAAATCCAATAGTGGAACTTGTCCAACCTGAGAGAAAACCGATACTTGGATGAAAGACATCAGATAAGTATCGATATTCACCTCCCGAATGTGGAAATAATGCACCAAGTTCAGCATAGACAAAAGCGCCACATAATGAGAGAAGTCCACCGATGACCCACAAAGCAATGATTGCGGCAAAATCTTGAATTGTTAACAACTGATAGCCCAAACTGGTAAATACTCCCGTGCCTATCATATTAGCAATCACGATAGACATTGCAGAGATTGGACCAAAATGTGATCGTTTCATGTATTGATCTCTTTTTCTTGGAATCGTACCCGGCGAAGATAATGTCAGCATAATTCCCTTGATGCCCACTTATCACTGCCCCGGAAAATTCAAATATAGGGTTTTTAATGTAGGCTAGTAGATAGCATCCGTTGATTCAATAGCGTTTAGATAATGCAGATAGACTTATAC
>JACCDW011027010.1_pt1 | contig 10925 bp, 6 predicted proteins | sample 7449781 | NCBI WGS metagenome assembly JACCDW01 (sample SAMN15323449, study PRJNA562643) | freshwater metagenome | isolation source: river surface water | place: USA:Blue River Watershed | collected 2017-08-18
GATAATGGATTTATGCGCCATCGTGGATTTATGCTATATAAAGATGCATATGATGGTAGCGACTTAAATCGCCAGGATGCTACCTTTAGGCAAGTGACGCCTCTATGTGGTCTGCCTGGATTCGTGAGTTTGCAATCGGTGAATTATCCGTCACATTATGTTGTCAATGAAGGCGATAAGGGTGCTATCAGACCGCGTCAAAAGTCGGCGGAGTACGAAGATAAGGCATGTTGGAAGATGCAGCCATGTGGTCTCGGTGGAGTACAGTTAGAGAATCGTGTTGGTCGTGTTCTTGTGAGCCGTGGTGCCGATATATATGTAACAACGCCTGCGGATGCAGGTGCAGATAAAGTGAATGCTTGCTGGCAGCAGGTGAAGCCGCTGACAAGTAAAGATATTCAGACACGGACCTTTGCCCCAGCTAGAGCCTTAGGGTCAAATACTGCAATAACAAATAACTGTGCAATTCCCGGATTTGATACATTAAGGGATGTAAATGAGGCAATACGCCGTTGCCAAGCCAGGCCTGATTGCACACACCTCAATTTCTACGGCCAGCCAGATATGGGACCAAATAATGTTGTGTATCGCAACTGTAAGGGCGTGGAGCCTATATTAAAAGCTGGAATGGGTGGGTGGACGCCTTATGAGGTGAAGCCAAATCAATTAGGGCGCTAAAGGTGCATAAAAATACTCTATCTACAAATTATCATTTATAGATAGAATATGTTCCGTGCATTATATGAAGATGAAGGGTTTACCGGTGACCCCCGGCAGGAACTGACTAATTACTTTCAGTATTCTGGACCTGCACAGGTGCTGACAAATAATGCCGGCATGGACCTTGTTCGCAGTGGAAATTTTGTAAATGACCTGCGCTCAGCTACAAATATTGCATCATTGGGTCAGTATGGTGAACAAATTGTCCCCAATATTGAGAACAGATTTCAACCCGGTGAAATTGGCCCCGAGCTTCAAAATAAACAGAAAGAGTGCATTAATGCCAATATTGATAATGTAATTGCATCCGCCGCTGGTGCTGCGGGCCGTAATTATCGCTGTGGTTGGCTTTATGAAAAAGGCACTGGTATAACACCGAAGGTAAGTAAAGGCTGGTTCGGCTCTGCGGCAGGCCCATTGTCACTTTTTGGTCCAACTGAGGGAAAGTGGTATTGGGATGTTGCCGCGGCAAAGAAGCAGATTTTAACAGATCGCTGTGGTGCCATGACAAGCTGTGAGCACCTTGGCTCAAGTGAATTTGTAGGGACCTGTGGTTATTGTACAACAACTGGCCGTGGAATTCCGGTGACGGCACAGGGCCAGCCTCTATATAATGACCAGGTGGCGACCCGTTGTGCTCCATCAAAAGTAATTACAAATCGCGGCGCCTGTCCACCTCCTCCTCCGCCTGCACCGCCTGTGCCAACGCCACCGGGTGTGCCGACACCTCGTGTCTATCAAGTGTGTGACCCATTGCCTGGCAATAGACTTCGCCAAGACTGTATTGTTCAACAGGCAAAGATGGCTGGCTGCACTGAAGATGGTGCACTTATTCATGCACTTGCGACAAATACAAATCCAAATGATTATTCTGCAACCCTTCGTCAAGTGAATGCATTCAAGGTGTATCAAGAGCGGAGTCCTACTAAGTTTAATGAGGACTTTTTGCGCCAAGGCACTGGCACAATAAATATAGCACTGGGAGCATTTAATTTACTCCATTCACAGGCAAACTCTGAGGTGGCAAATGCACTTACTTTAGCCGCACAGGACTTATGTACTCGTCGTGGTGCATTGGAGCAATTTGACTTTTGCACGGAGATTGCGGATACCCAGCCTCCGCCATTTGCACTTGATTGTTTACAGAAGGAGTTCCGAAAGGCTGGTGGTCAGCCAGCGGGGCGTAAGTATCCAACTGCGGCATCAATGAATGATTATCAGATGATGCCGACTTACGGCGCTTACAAGAATTATGTGCGTGACCTAGCTACCCGTACAAAATCACAGGATATCGCAGTGCAGGAAAAGGCTCTCCTAGATTTCCTTGGAATCCGTCGCCAGACTTTGGACCGTGTTTCTATGCCGCGCCTTGCGTCCTTCGAGGCATTTTACTTTGAAGGAAGCGGCGGCTTTCTGGGCCGGCGTATTAGAGAGCCAGAGGTTGCTGCAACTACATCTGGAATCCCTGGGGGCCGTGTTACTTTACTTATGGACTTACGCCCGCCCAGAGAGATGTCAGTTCGTCTTCGTCCAAGCCGCAATTTGACACTTACATTCAATGGTTCTAAAGTTGGAACAGACTGTGTAACACTTAAGTCAGGTGGAGACAATAAAGTGATTGTTGGGCAGGGTACAACAGACTTATATGCTGTCTTTTATGGTGAATGTGGGCAACAGCAGCCGAATACATCTGTGCCAAAGGACTGGCTCTGTATGACTCAGGACTTTTATGCACCAGTACTTTCATTTGGTGTTTTTGGCGGCGACTTTAAGGAGCGTCGTCTCCCTGATGCCTTCAAGGTGACTGGCGGGGGATATAATACAGAGATTCGTGAAAGTAATACCCAGAATGCCCCTGCAGGGCGGCCATATATCACCTTTACAGGGCCATCTTCTTCCGCCATTATTACAACACCAATGACACCTTCAGCATTCAAGACAGCATCACTTATTTTCCGCATTAACCGGCCGATAAGTACGGGCACTGAGAGAATTCTAACGGTTGGTAATACAGAAGTTTTAGTAACAGCGGGCGGACCCGGTGGTGTACTTTTAAATGTAAACAGTTATGGTGCAAATGGCTTAACAGGTTCTTTGAAGGATCAGATTGAGATGGGTCGTTGGTACTTACTTACTTTAGAGCAGGTCGGTGATGCGACAACGGCCGGCTTCAAAGTTGCAATTGGAACAGCTGCGCGCCCTGAATTTTATTGGGAGCAGACTATTAGGGGAAAGTTGCCTGCAGGAGGTTCTGTCTTTGTATTTGGTAAAGTGGCCGGCAATGAAACTGGTTCTGCTGGCATGGATATACTATCCTTCAATTTGTACGATTACAGTCTTACAAGTAAAGAACGCGAGATTGATGCTACAAATCAGTGGCCAAGTTTAGATTTTAATACGGCATAAGATATTTAACCTATAGGTCATTTGACTTATAAGTAAGTAACACGCGCCTTGCCAGTAGCGGGATTTATTATAATTCTAGCAACAGGTGGGCGCTTTTTGGTAACATCACTTAACTCATATGCTAAGTAAGTATTTGGGTCAGTTGATGCAGGGTCCGCATTCATAAAAAGTTCACGGGGATTTCCAGTTGCAGGGTCTTTGAGGCGAATTACGCGTCTTGCTGCCCCCTTTGCCCCTTCCTCTGCTGGTGCTGCCGCACCTCCCGCGCCTTTGGCTGGTTCAACCCGTTGTTCAGTCAAACTCTTCTGTAAGTCGGCAGCTAAGTCAGGCACCATAAAGGTCTCCTTCGGATTTCCCTCGGGTCCTTCGTAGCAAACTAGGCGCTCATTGTCTGCCGAGTTAAGTGTGCAGTCCACTGCAACCTCCTTCAAAATAGTTAGGAAGTTTGAGTTAAGCTTCTTCTTATTTTTACTAAGTTCAAGTACTTTCTGGTCGCTGGTTATACCCTTATCACGCATCCGCAGCGTCTCAATAACACGCGCCGGCTTTCCAGCCTGGCTCACTAAGTCTGCAGGACTAAAGTACATAAAATAAGTAAACACACTAACTGTTCTGTCCTCAGGCGGAAGCTCGGCGTGACTGCAAATACGCACGGCGCGACCCTTGACTTGCTCTAAACGCACATCATTCCAATACGGCTCCATGATGTGTACTCCGCGGACAAACTTTAAGGAAATGCCCTCTGCACCCGCACCAGTAATGCCAATAACTTTGCAGATTTCACCCTTCTTATTTCCCAGCTCCTCATAACCGGCGGCACGCATAACTTCCTGAATTTTCTGCGGAAGTTGGCTGATACGACCATTAAAAAGGTCAAGAATAACTTTGCGAATAACTGGACTTTGAGCACCAGTGAAATACATGAAGCGTTTTTGAGCTGCATCGCGCTTCATCATAGATGCCTTGGTGGCCTCGGTGAACTCGGGGTTTGCCTCAGACCCAGTGAACTCAATATGAGTATAACCATTAGCCTCCAGTGCATAGCCGAAGATACCAAGACCTTCTGCTGTGAGGAATTGACTGTATACGAGCGAAGAGCCAGGAACCTGCTCAGGGTCATTGATAGTACGAATCATTGTGGCGAACTTTGGCGAATATTTCATCAGATTGGAATCAGCTGGGCCATCTATTTTAAGGAATCTGTCCTTCTGGGCGCGAAGTGTTTTGAGGGCTCGGTCTAAGCGGATGAGGTAAGGGTCTATGCGCCGTGGTGCACCAGCGGCACCTGCAGGCATTTCCTCTTCGGCCTCCGCTAATGTGAAGCCAGCGGCCTTCGCCTCCTGCTCGGCCTTGGCGAGGAACCGCTCTACAGTTGCCTCTTCTCCTGGTGCAGGAGCAGGAGCAGCAGCAACAGCAGGTAACTTAAAGCGCCTAGGCTTTGCCGGTCCGCCACCACCACCTCCAGCCGCTCCCTCATCATCCGAGCCACCGCCCATCAGAGTACCAATTGCCTCTTCGGCGGCTATGGCCGCATCTTCTTCAGCTGCAGCGGCTACTTCGGCCTCAGCTTCTGCTGTCAGGTCAAATGCATCATCCGTCACAATACCGGTTCCAATATCATCTATTAGTGCAGCGGCAGCAGCCTCCTCCTCTTTGCGCAAAGACTGATAAGGGCGTGGTATCTGACTCGGGAACGCAAAATTGCAAGCAGCACGACTGTTAAAACGATAGTTGCTCGGGTTCACAGAGCCAGCAACATCCGCAATATCATCATAAGGGTTCACTTCCTCACCTGCGCCAACAATTTCACTCGGTGTCTCAGCAATCTCTTGAACGCGCTTTCGCGTGTAGTACTGTAAGGAGTATTCGCTGAAAATGATATTAATTTCACGGTCCTCCACAATAGCCGGCATCAAATCCTCCGATGCGCCACGGTAATAGGAGACCAGGCCATATAAACGCTTTTTAAGTGTGGCAACATTCTTGGCTTCCAAAGTATTTTCATCCACAAAGTAACGATTAAACTCCTTGGGGTTGACCGGTAGAAGTGGATAAGAAATAAGTGTTGGTTCACCCTTAAAAGTAAGTGGCGTCGGTCCACGGCTAAGTGCAGTCATAAGTTCACGCGCCACAATGGCCGGTCCTTTCATGCCTTCTGCCCCTGGTCCTCCATCTGCATCTAAGTCGGGCATAAGTCCCTCAAAGTTACCCGTTGCAACAGACGCAGGTGTCTTTACATAACCATCCAAAAAGCATGTTACGGTGATTTCAGTATCAAGTTGACCAGGTTTGAAGTCCACATAGTCAATGCGAGGATGCTTCGCAGCGGCGGCACGAACGGCATTCATTGCGGCTTCGGTACGCTCTTTCATCAAGATTTTAGCACCATGTGTGTAGCCGGCAATCATATCCATCAAGGGTCCAAGTTCGTCGGGAAAGTTTATAAGAGGAGTACCGCTCAGACCGACAATCTTACTATTACGCGCTTCAGCAATGAGTCGGAACAGGAGAAAGGCGCGCTTATAGTTTTTGCTGCCGGCACAAAGACGCGGCATCCAACGCTCGGGCGTGACTGGTTCAGGAAGTGTTCTGCGGCCAGTTTTGCTTGGAAGCTGCTCCTGATAACCATGAATCTGGCCTTGCATAAGACGACTCAAGTTATGAATTTCGTCAATGATAATCACCTTATTGTCAAAGTGACCTAGACCAGGACTGGCCCCATCTGCACAAACGATGGCTTTCAGCTTATTGGCGCTGATACCATTATAGTTGATGAATTCAATACGGTCTTCAAGAATCGCAGTAATCTGGTTACGGATATCGGTCTGAGCAGTGGAGTCCAGGTCTTTATAGTTGGGCGGCGCCTCAAAGTTGGGAACCCAAAAACCACGACGACCCTCTTCGCGCCGATGCTCAACTGCAGCAATGTAGCGTTCGGGTATATTCATGACAGTTAGGGCAAAGTTGCGGCTACTGGGTGTTACTGGCAGAAAGGTCCAGTGATTAGTAAGGCGGTAATGGCGAAAGCCGCAGAAGGAGATTTGAGCCTGAAAGTTACCGCGAAGGGAACCAGGAGTCATTACAATGATTTTCTTGCCGCTTGTTCCGAAAAGTGCCTCAGCGGCGGCAATAGAAGAGCAGGTTTTACCAGAGCCGAGACCATGATATACTAAGAGTCCACGATAAGGAGTTGCAAGGCGGAGATACTCACGAATAAATTGCTGGTATTTGAATACTTCAACAGCATCGGATGCGCCAAGTTTTCTGCATGCATCAAGGTCCTTCTGGCCAAGGCGACGGGGAGGAAGCATGAAGTCGGCAGCGTGCGTACCATCGCCATGGAAAGTGGCATCAAAGAATGTGACAAAACCACGACGATTTGGCGGTATGAATGCCGGAGGGTCAGCAATAAGATAGGGATTTTTCGTCTCTTCTTCATATTTCTGTGCTGTAAAGGCCACTTGTACGGGGTTCGGTTTACGCCTACGAATAGGTGCAGGGGCTGCGGCGGCCTCCTCTGCAGCAACTGCCTCCTCTGCAGCACCTCCAGCTGGTTTTCTTCTAGGCGGTGCGGCAACTGCCTCCTCTGCAGCACCTCCAGCTGGTTTTCTTTTAGGCGGTGCGGCAGCAGCACTGCCTTCTTGCTCTTCACGCGCAGCCTCCGCTACAGGAGCCGGTTTGAATGGCTGAGGAGCGGCGGCAGCCACATTTGTCTGTAGTTCAGCGGCACTCACAGTCTCTTTTAAATCCACAATGCCCTTAGTCTTGAGGGGCTTAAAGACCGGCTTTCTTTTCGGTGCAGCTGTGGGCTCCATCTACTTTGGTGCACATACATTTAGGGGTATAATAGCCACATGATGCATATGATTAATTACATGGCTGCACGGGCCAAGATAATAAAGTGGATGGTTGTGGGCAGCAATTTGCTGTAACAAAGTGGGGGGTCTGATTATAGCCACCGTTATTGCAAATACGATAGCCTGGGTTAATAGTACTTACCTGTTCGCAGCAAGGGTATGTAATACCAGCCGGTGGAGTTGTTGCCGGTACATTTGCACAGCAGATTGCAGCGCCTGCTCGCCGCTCCTGCACATAAAACGCTGAATTCACAACACCTCCTGCCTGTGAGGCCGTATCCAGACGACTATCGCCGTAATCGGAGGCGGCGCCGTGATTCGTTGGCGCATTTCCAGAAACGCTAGTCGGAGGACAGCAGTTTGCATTCAAATAGTTACTCTGACTGTAAGGGGCTACAAAGCCACCGGCTGCAGCAATCTTTGCATTACGATATGTCACCATGCCGGCATCCTTACTGCCAGCAGGCGGGTCGCCGCGACTCAAATACTGAATTGCTGCTTGGCGGCGTCGCTCAATTAACTTTGACGCATCCATTCTATTATTGTTACACAACAATATTGCGTTCCAATAATAGAATGTCGGACTATAGGTTCACGGCAATGAATACACTTAAGGGTCAGCGAATCAGAGCAAAAGCAAGCGCAGGTAATGCAGTTGATTTGGAAAATTGGTTTAATATTGATAAGATTCATAGAATATATCAACAGGCGCCTGTACCCAATAGACTTTTGAAGTTAGAGGAAGTGTATTTACTTGCAGCGCCTGCAGGCAAGCCAATCCGACTTGTTCGGCTTGACCGCAAGTTGGCCAATGGTCGCGTAGACTTATTTGATGTGACCCGTCAGGAGACTTTGACGGTTGACTTAGGCGATGATTATCAACTTCATAAGTACTATCCTGATGCTGTTATTCCTTCCGTGACTACGGACCTAAATATTACAAGTGGCCATACCCGGCCTTCCAACTTTAATACAAATACTACACCCTCTTATCGTTTTTTCTCCAATCGGGGAAGTAATACAAATCTTTCTAACTTTCAAAGTATGGGTGGTGGGGTCCGTTTTTGTTCTAAGCGAAAGACAAAACGCCTGAAAGCCCGATAGGGCTAGCATGAAAGCCCGATAGGAACCAGACACATTCGTAAATAAAATATCAACATTTAATATAAAATGCCAAAAAAGAATCCATTTGAAAAAACATTTCCGGTTGCCCTTCCTAAAATTTATGCGCGACCAACTAATGCTGGACTAAAAGTTAGCAATTATATGAACAATCGGACTCAAAAGAAGAGAAGTCCTTTTACAAAGAGAAATATGACAATTAATGCAAGTAAAAATAAATTAAGTCTTTTATCAAATGCCGAATTTAATGCTAATTTCAATACAGCATTTAAAGCAATGACTGCCAATGTGCTAAGTCGTAAAAAACATAAGGAATTCCAGAAGTATTTAAAAGAAAGGAAGCGCCGATCAGAGGCAAAACTAGCTATGGAAGCAGAAAAACTAGGAGCGGCAGTTAAACAAGCTAATGCAAGCAATTCAGCTATTTCTGCTGAAATGGCTAGACTTGGACTTGGTGGAAACAATGCCGCTGCTGGAATTGGTCCTCAACCAGCTGGAGGTGCTGGTGGTGGTTCAAGAAATGCCGCGAGACTAGGTCTTAGAGGTCACGCAGCTACAACTGGCAATGCACTTAATGAGCTTGGTGCTCGGCCAGCTGCTAGTAATAATGCAGCTGTTGCAGCTGTAATGGCTGAACTTGGACTTAATGCAAACGGCAAGGTGAAACAATGAGTCCCCGGCTGGGATAGTAATAGTTGATTTATAAAAATTAATCCATAAGCGCAAGGGCAAGACGGCTCGCCTCCTGCTCAGCCTCCTTAATGTTTCTGCTTGTGGCCTGTGCAAGAATCTTCCCACTGGGGTCCACTACTCCCATTGTAAAGATTCGGTCATGCGGCGGTCCCTCTACAGTCACTTCCACATACTTCGGCGGAATATGATACTTCGCCTGGAAAAGTCGCAGCAACTGGTCCTTATAGTTTGTATCATCATGAATAAGCTGCGCAAAGTCAATGTGCGTTTCCAGCAGCTTCGTAATCCAATCATAGCACACCTGAAACCCTCGCCCCGCCTCCTCTTCCTGACTATAAAGGGCTCCAATCCAGGCCTCAAGGGCCGAACCAAGCATACGCAGATTCTTTCGGCCATCGCACACCTCCTCCACATGGCGACTCATAATAATCCAGGGGCCGAGACCTGCATCTGCGGCCAAGGCGCCCAGCTTCTTATTGTTTACAATACGCGTACGCATGCGTGTATGGAATCCTTCACCCATGCCCGGATACCGGCGTACCAAATAAGTAGCCACAATACAGCCAAGAATTGAGTCACCAAGATACTCAAGCTCCTCATTGTCAGCTGGACGGAGGGGTAAGCAACCTTCAGGGCGCTCAGCCATAGGCATAGGCCTTCCGGTCTCAGATTGCTCTGCCCACAGGTCAGGTCGGTCTACATACGATTTGTGGACACAGCACTGCTGGAAAAGGGCGAGTGATCGCACTCGGCCGCGCCAATTGTAGCGCCGCAGAATGCGATGAACATTGTCAAGCTGAATCTCCTTATTTGCAGGATTCCATGGATTAAATACCTTTGGTTGCTGCATTGTGTGCTCTAATTATAAGTGTGTCTGGCGTTTAAGTAATATTCCGCCTGTTAGATAGATGTCTGCACCCCAGGGAACTTCAGCTGCAGCAGCTGCACAGGCAGCAAAGCCAAAACCACCTGTTCTGGGACCTGAAGGTATTAACAACTCTGTGAATGAGGAGGTGGTCCGATTATTGGCTAATAAACCTAAGACACCTGCCACTGAATCTGCCACTGAATCTGGCACTGAATCTGCCACTGAATCTGGCACTGAATCTGCCACTGAATCTGCCACTGAATCTGCCACTGAATCTGCCACTGAATCTGGCGCTGCACCTGCCGCTGCACCTGCCGCTGCACCTGCCGCTGCATCAAAGCCTCTTCGTATTGGCCGTCCCACGGCTGAGAACAGTGTTCGCGCCAAGTTTGGCAATAATGATGAGCTGAAGAAGCCCGAGAATAACTCACTTATAATCTACCATGATATTTACGATTTTAGTGAACACCCTGAGCAGCATCTTGCTCCCAAGACACTTAACCGTTTCTTGAACGATTATGGAATCAACCCTGAGTACTTGATGCAGGACTTACCACCGGGCACAGACCCTAAGAAGGCACTAGATACAAATATACTTATCCGTGCTTTTCATACAATTTTTCCAAATAACTCTGATACTGCTCCTGGTAAGAAAGGCGAGCCGATTGCCGATGCCGGCTCTAATCCAGCATTTCATTTAATCTGCCCTTACTTACAATACCGCATACTTACACTTAACTTTGAGCTCCAGCTGGCAAACCGTGGCTCAATGCACAAAGCTCGGCTCAAGGAAATGGCAGACAAGGTACATCAATTACTTAAGTCAGGTCGCTGCGGCTCTATCTCGGGCCCTGAGGCACTTGCAGCCTTCCAGGCACTTATTGGCCGTGACTTAGCTGCAGTACCTACAACAGGCGCCACAGGCGACTTAGATGGGGCTCATAAGAAGCTGGATTTCATTATCAAGATGTTGAAGGGACTTGTGGATATTAACTGTGATGATGTTGCGAAGCTGAAGGCAGAGCTGGATGCCATGGAGCCCGATGCATTGAACTTTAATGCACTTAAAGCACTCTTTGGGCGCGTGGCAGGACTGGGAAAGGATAAGAAGACAGATGATTGCTGTGATGATGTAGAAGCCATCTTGGCGCAGATTAGTGCGCGTGGTATGGCTGACAATGAAGCTGATAAGCATATGATGGATCTATTACAGACAATTGCTAGTAAGATGGGAATTGACCCTGGGACTGCAGCGGCTA
>JACCDW010342064.1_pt1 | contig 10923 bp, 9 predicted proteins | sample 7449781 | NCBI WGS metagenome assembly JACCDW01 (sample SAMN15323449, study PRJNA562643) | freshwater metagenome | isolation source: river surface water | place: USA:Blue River Watershed | collected 2017-08-18
AATCCTTCACACCTGGCGGGCCGAAAGTCGCCAACTGGTGCTCGATCGGCGGCTTCTGTGGATAACTCCAAGACCGCGAAAGGTGAGATTTATTGGGAGACCGGTGAGCGACAGATGGTCTGGAATGAGCTCGGGTCCTCGAGGTGAGGAAGTTTGGGAGGGAAGAAAGGTGAGGTTGACCGCCTAGATTTCCTCACCCTAGAATCTCAGCCCATGTCCACCGTTGAGGCCGACGATTCCGCACAGACTGCCGTGATGCCCGTCCCGGGCGCCCCCACGGGCGCCTTGCGCAAGGCCGTCGATACGCTGGCCATCGTTCCCACGCGCGACAAGATCTCGCTGCTCACGCGCAAGGTCTACAACGTCATGATGCACCACGCCCAGGTGCAGGGGGCCGATCACCGCACCTACCGCGCCAGGCTGCGGGACGTGATCAACCTGGTGGAGTTCAACTCCAACAACACCGAGGTCCTCAAGAGCTATTTCCGATCGATGGTGACGACTCGCGTGGAGTGGCAGTCGCCGACGAAAGGGGAGGGGACCAACTGGGGGGTGTCGGGGATGATCGCGCACGCCGAGCTGGTGACCCAGCGTGGCGGTGAAGTGATGCTGGAGTGGAGCTACTCGCCCACCCTGCAGCAGGCGATCCTGGATCCGCAGCGGTATGCGCGCATCTCGCTGAGCTTCATGTCGCAGCTGCGTACGCATGCGGGACTCGTGCTCTATGAGATCTGCTCGCGCTACATCGACAACCCGGGTGGCCTGACCGCGCGCAACCACTGGACCTGGTGGCGGCCCGTGCTCACGGGCGCGCCCGAGGGGACCAACGAGACCTACGAGGAGTGGAAGTACTTCAAGCGGGACTGCATTGCGAAGGCAGTCGCCGAGGTGAATGCGGTCACGAACCTTGAAGTCGAGGCGGTGGAGCACCGACAGGGCAGGGCGATGGGCGATCTGCAGTTCAAGGTACGGCGCAAGGACCAGCAGAAGATTCCGCTGCGTGCGCTGCCCAACCCCGTGGATCTGCGGGACATCGGGCAGGCCATCGAGTTGGGCGTGCCGCAGGCGAAGGCCGAGAAGCTCTACGAGCGTTATGGGTCGGCGGCGTTCAAGCAGGCCGTCGAGGCATTGGCGTCTCGCCAGCAGCGTAGGGACCTGGAGGGTGTGCGCAATCCGGAGAAGTTTCTGGCGGCAATCCTGGCGTCACCCACTGACAGCGCAGCTGAGAACACGACCCATGGGCCCAAGGAGAGCAAGGCCAAGAAGGTGCAGCTGCTGGAAACCTATCGGGATCGCCGGCGACGTGAGGCGGAGTCGCTCTTCAACGAGATGCCTACAGGGGAGCAGCAGCAGTTGACGGCGAAGTTCGAGGCGAGTCTTGCTGTGATTCCTGCGGCTGCGCAGACCTATGCGAAGCGAGGCCTGGATGCGCCGATGACGCGCAGCCTATTTCTCAAGTTCTTGGCGGGCGAGATGTTCGGCAGTGACTGGGAGAACCCGAGCGATTCGCAGTTGCTTGAGTTTGCGATGGGTTGATCCCGTCTGAAAAGGGGCGGTTGGCCATCCTAGCTTTGCTACACCTGCTGGTTGGACGGCTTGGCGAAGGACCGACATTCTTCTATAGTTCAGTGAAGTTATCTGCCTTCGCATTAGGTATGCGCCATGAAGTTTTTGAAAATTTTTCTATTTGTACTTTCGCTTGTGACCTTGGCTGGATGCGCGGGTACAAAAGAAATGTTTGGAATCGCTCCTGATGCCAAAGGTCAATTCTTCTTGGGACCAATTGACTATGATTCGAACAGTGTCATAGTCTACGTTTACCGTCCCAAAGGGTATGCCTACCAACCAGATGTTTTTATCAATGGCATCAATCGCTCTTTACTTGCTCCCGGAGCCTTTGTGCAGGCAACAGAACGTCCGGGGAAAGTCCAAATCGTAGTTCAAGCAAACAAGGACCTTGGGAATTGGAACTTCAGGCCAATTGGGACTGCCTTCGACGCTAAAGCCGGTGAACGCAGGTACTTCAGGATCAGTGCCGGCCTCTCTTCTCTTATTGTCTTGCCTATCGCTGGCGCTGTAGGGTACTCAGGTGGTATTGAGGAAGTGCCAGAATCTATTGCGCTCCAAGAAATGAGAGAGACGCGGTCGATGCGTTAAGACCTTTAGCATGCGCTGTTTAATTCTGTTGGATGGTGCCGAAGTTCAGCATCCATCTCTTCCATCAGCAACATCAGCTCGACGCCAGTGAGATCCTCGAACAGCACTTGGCGTCCGTTGTTGGCGTATGAGTAACTTAGTGACTTCCAGTGAACAGCTGGATGTGACGCAGTCTTGAAGTGAGTCTTGCCGTTGTGGGAGCAGGCATTGCGGACTGCCCACGCGAACCACCACACCATGGGCCATCTGCCCTCCCGCTCTTTACCCCACCTTGCTTCAACAGCATCAAGGTGCCGTTCGTAGTAAGACATGAAGGCATCACCTATCAATCGCGCCATCAGCAACTGAATTTTTGACAGAAAGATGGGATGTTCAGGCGGTGAAGGATTGATTGGCTGTTTAACAAGGGTTAGAAATTTTGGCTGCCTGGCAGACGGGCTCAGTAGCCGGTCGAACAAGGGACGAGGATGGGAATGTATTTCGAGACCACTTACGTCTGGCTTGCCAACAATCGCAATCGTGTCGCTCTGACCAAACGGCTTTGCTTTTCCATTTTTTTGGAGCTCTAAGCCAGCGCCAATGGAACCAAGAGAGACGGCTAGTCTGACCAATTCTTCGAAAAACCCATGGTCGGCTAGCCTGTACTCAATTGTTGTAGGCGCAGATAGTGTCATGATCGTTACCTCTGCGCGGATCCATGCCTCAACAAGCCAAGACCTCAACGCTTTCCAGTACGGATTTCACTGGCTATACGATCGCACTCCGCCTCGGCAGCACGGAATTCTTTGTCCGCCGCGTCATACTCATCGAGTGAGTCGTCGGTTGGCACACCACTGCCACGTGGCAACCACTGTTCGTTCATACCAAGCATGGCCTCTTGTCTACGGTGAAAGGCTTGATCCAGCCGCAACAGGGCTTGATGCTCTTCGTTCCGCTTCTTGAGCACTTCAAGTTCTGCCATGAGGTTCCTCGTGGCTTCAGGACCGTTGGCATCACCTAGACCAGAAATGCGCCCATCCTTGATAGCACTGATCGTTCTCTCATTGGATTCAATCATGCGCATGAGGCTGGCTGGGTATGCGGCGCGAAACACCAAGGCTTTGAGGACAGGTGCGGGCGGCTTGCCATCGTCAGCACACCAGCTTCGCATGGTCCGTTCATCTACGTTGAGATATTTTGCTGCTGCACGTTGGCTCAAGTTTGCAGCCTTGAGCAAAAATCTGAGCTCTTCGGCATCTGCGTCAGCGTTGACAGAATGCGATGCCACGATCGGCAAATCGCGATTTGCGTACATAAAAATCCTTGTAAGTTACCGGGTTTGATTGGCACGCCACTAAGGCTGCAGTCTCAATTTTAACTTTTAGAATCGGTTTTTGCATGGCGAACAGTTAGGAGTTGTCGTGACAATCTGTCTTCAGACACCTGGCCATCGGAACTTGTGTTGCGAAGGTTTGTAGTAGGTCTTCTTGAGCCATTGCAGATCACTTCGCCATTCCTCGTTGGCTTGGACTCTTTGTGGACTCTTGCCCTGCCACTCAATCAGCCATTTGAGGTGTGCCGCAAGGCGCAGTAGGCGTTGCGTGCTGTTTGGCTTGCCCCATTCCAGTCGATCCGCCGCAGTCGCTTCGTCATCGAAAACCAGGGTTCTTGCCTCCAGGAACTCTGCCAGCAATTGCCTGCGCTCGCTTTGTGAGAGACCGCGCGTTGCGCCGACCTGATAGCCGAAGTTGCTCAGGGGTGAATTGGCTTTGAAGTCAAATACATCAACCCCATTGCGGCCGCCATTTTTAGGCTTCTTCGCTGTAACTTCAGGCCAGGGCAACTCCCGGGCAATCAGATACTGCAATGCAGGATGCCCCTCTGCGAACGCCATCAGGAGGTCGTGGTCTCCGGAATCAAAAGGATCACGGCCTGTCACAAGCTTGGCAAACCACATCTCCTGCGAGTAGATGCGCAAGGATTGACCTGCCATGAGATCGATCTGCTCTTCCAGCTTGCTCGCGTCCCAATCGGTTCGGCCCACTACGACGTGAAGGATGTCGGCATCTGGCAACTCCCACGGGTCGAAAGCGGATTCCTTCATCAACTCCTCGAGTCGACGCTGTTTCCAAGGCCCGCTCCCCACAATGCTGATGTAGCCGTTCTCGACGTTCGCCTGATCTGGCGAGGCGTCCTCGAGCATCCAATCGATGATCCTGCGATCCGAGATGGCCAGCAGGGTCGTATCGCTGGCGGTCGGTGTTCTGACTGGCGGACGCTGCGGATCGGATCTTGTTCCTCTCCCAGACGGGAACTGATCCAGCCGATCTTTCGCCTTCAGCAGCTTCTGGAGGGACTCATCGGCTTCCTGTAGCTGCTCTTTCAGTTCATCACGTTCTTTCTGTGCATTGAACGTTTCCTTGCGCAGGTCTCTTACCTTCTCAGTCAATCGGTTTTCCTTTTCCTGCGCTTCTGACCGCTGGAGCTGCAGTTGGGCCCGCAACTGACGTATTTCCTCGGCGACGCTTCTTGCCGTCTCCGGCGGTTTACTGGCTGGTGGAGGAGGCAGATTGAGGAGTGCTCGCTCTCGCCGCTGCAGCTCCTCGAAGTTCTTGAAAACCGTGGACTCCCGCTCGGCGAGTCGTCGCTCGCGCGCGTCCAGCTCCATCAGGCGACGATCGGATTGCTGGTATGGGCTTTCCAGATGGATTGCCTGCCGCTCCGTGGTACTTCCTGCTGCCGTCTTGGCCTTGAGGGCCAAGTTCTCCGAGACCAGCTCGTCGATGCGAAGCTGGAGCTGCTGCTGGTCCTCTAGCCTGCCGATTGCGGATCGGTAAAGCGAGTCCAGATGAGAAAGCGCATCGCGCAAGGTGGCAATCTGCGTCTCCAGTTCCTGGAGGTTCGTGGTTTCTTGCGCGGGGTTTTCAGGATGCCGATTTGCCAACCCCTGCTCGCAGAGCGAAGCGATCTCTAGGTGCGAGGTCTCAAGCTCTGACAGAAGTCGCTCAGTCAGCCTCCTGCGGAGTGTGATGACCAGACGTTGCGCTGCAATCCTTCGTTCGTTGCGTTCTTCGATCTCGTTGGTGTGCGCGTCTCCATTTCCCCAAGATTCGGAAAGCACGTGACTCGAGATCGCCGCTTGATCCGGGGTCATGCCCGGGAGGCGAGACTCCGACGGAGTGGGAGTGCCGTCTGCAGTCAGATGCTCAAGTACTGCGGGCGCCTCTGCGGACTCGTTGGGAGCAGCGCCCTCGGGCACGCCAACGTCGATCACGGCCGGTGTACGTGATGGGGGTGACTTGCTGCCGAAAAATCTGTCGAAGAGGCCCATTCTGATACCGTGGGTTGGCGACTGGTCCCCCAGCCTGAAGCGCCCCTTGGTGTACCCCTATTAGAAAGCCAGTCAGTACAAGTTTTCCCCGGCCGCAGAAAAAGCCAGCAGTCCCCAGTTAGGAGTTAATACTGAATATGCCGAGGCTCACGATATGAGCCTCCCGAGATTCTTTGCGGGCGGAGTTATCCGGCCGTTGCGAGAGCCGCCCAGTCCGTGGTGTACGGCGGCGTGAGCCGTTCCTGCTTCATGCCCCAGCCCTTCCGGCTTGAGGAGATCCCTGCACTGGCCATCTTTAGGGTGCCGCGCCCGTGGCGCTGGTTGAGCCGGTCGAGCGCTTCCATGAGGCGGGGACGGGGAGGGTGTGTAGCCTCGTCGAGGTCCAGGCTGGCCTGTTCATGGGCGGCATCCTGCAGGTCCATCAGCATCACCCCGGCCTTGGCGTACTTGTGACCGGGCTGAAACAGACGCTGCAGCACGGCGGTAGCAGCCTGGGTGAGCAAGGCGGTGTCACTGCTGGGGTGAGGCAGGGGCATGATCGCGGTCGCGCTGTGCTGCTTGTCCTGTGGTCGGAACGGACTGGTGCGGATGAAGACCAGTACCTGGCCGGCCAGCCCCTGCTGCATGCGCAGTTTCTGCGCGGCGCGGGCGGTGAACTCGCTGACGGCTTCCTGCAGGCTGCCCAGGTCGTTGACGGGCTGGCCGAACGAGCGGGTGCAGGCGATCTGCTGCTTGGGTGCGGGCGTGTCGTCCATGTCCAGGCAGGCGACGCCTTGGAGCTCGCGCACCGTCCGGGCCAGGACGACGCCCCAGCGTCGCTGGACGATGGTGGCATCTACACGGGTCAGATCGAGTGTGGAATGGATGCCTGCCTGTGCCAGTTGCGCGGCTAGCCGCGGCCCGACGCCCCAGACCTCACGGACATCGATGGCTCGTAGCAGGGCCTCGCGCTCCGGCTCCCCAAGTGTGCTGATGTCGAATACCTGCGAAATGGCATGCGGGTACAACCCTGGCTTGCGGTCGGCGGTCTTGGCGACGTGGTTGGCGAGCTTGGCCAGTGTCTTGGTGGGGCCCAGGCCGATGCAGGTGGGGATGCCGATCCAGCGCAGGATGCGTGCGCGTATCGCGTGTGCGCGCCGTACCAGGTCACCGGGGATCCCCTCCAGGTCCACGAAGCACTCGTCGATGGAGTAGACCTCCTGCCGGTGACCGAGACCTGCGGCCAGACTCATCATGCGGTCGCTCATGTCGCCGTACAGGGTGAAGTTGGCGGAGAGAGCGACGAGCCCCGCGTCTTCCTGCAGGTGGCGGATCTGAAACCAGGGCGCGCCCATCCTGATGCCCAGGGCCTTGGCCTCGTCGCTGCGCGAGATGGCGCAGCCGTCGTTGTTGCTCAAGACAACGAGAGGCACGCCTTGCAGGCTGGGGCGGAATACACGCTCGCAGCTGGCGTAGAAGTTGTTTCCATCGAGCAAGGCGATCATGGCTTGCGGAGCCTCTCAGGTGATGTGCTGGTGGATGTGCGCGACGACCACACCCCAGACCTCCACGGTCTGGCCCTCCTTGGGGACGATGTCCGGGTAGGTGGGGTTCTCCGACTTCAGGCGCATGCGCCCGCCGCGCGAATACAGGCGCTTGCAGGTGAACTCGCCATCGACGACGGCGATCACGATGTGTCCGTGCACAGGCTTGATGGCACGATCGACCAGGACGACGGAGCCGCTGAGGATGCCCGCCTCACGCATGCTGTCGCCTCGCACGCGGATGAAGAAGGTGGCCTGGGGGTGGCGCACCAGTTGGCGCATCAGGTCGATGCGGTCGACCTGGTGGTCCGCTGCCGGGGACGGGAAGCCCGCCGGTACGCTGCTGAGCACCGCCTGAACCCATCCCAGCTCGGCAGGCAGGGGCACGGGGAGGGCGGAAACGGGGGGAGCGGGAGGCATGGGCAAATACTGTATTTTTATCCAGCATCATAGCGCCAGCGGCAGAGATGTTCGCTTCCCGCAGGGCGCGCCGCATCGGCGCCTGGATTTGAGGCCGGTCAGGCGGTGGATGCCGATGTCGCCCGCAGGTCCTGCGCCGGCCAGGGCTGCAGGAAGTCCCGAATCTCCCCGGCATCGGCCTGCAGCCAGTCGTCGTAGCGGGCCGGAGGCAGGATCACGATCATCCGCTTCTCGTCCGACGGCTTGTGCAGCTGGTTCATGAGCGGGTGATCGTCGGCGTTGATGGTGAGCATCGTGAAGCTGTGCAGCACCTCGCACTTCGGATCCTTCCATGCCGACCAGAGGCCGGCTACGCCCATGGGCTCGCCACTGGCCAGGGTGATGCGCGTGGGGATCGCCTTGCCGCTTCGCCAGTCGGGCTCGAAGAAGGCATCGACGGGAATGATGCAGTGCTGCCCCCGGCGCCAGGCCTCCCGGAAGCTGGGTTTCTCCGCCACGGTCTCGCTGCGGGCGTTGTATGTGTAGCGGGCGATCTTGGTGTCCTGTGCCCAGGAAGGAATCAGGCCGAAGCTGCCCAGGAGGCCTTCGCGGGCTGGGACGGCCTCATCTCCTGCGTCGGCGTGGGGATGCCGTCGCAGGAAGGTACTCAGGTAGCCTGGCCACACATCGTGCCGGGCGAGGTCGCTGGGCAGGTCAATGCCGAAATGCTGGCGGAGTTTGACCCTGTCGTGGGTGGATTCGTAGTGCGAGCACACGACTGGAGTTTAGAGGGCTCGAGGCGTTCGGCTTCGGGGGCATGATTTCTGCGAGAGGCTGATTGCGGCCACTCATCGCCGATCCGCCGACCGGCCGCTATTGGGCCGTCAGCCGTCTTTGATGGCGAGCGACCTATCACTAGCTTTTCTCGTCGCCGCCGAAGAGCAGACTCCCGGCGCGCCAAACGGCCTGGCCGAAGTTTCCGATCAACTGCTCGCCCTGCCGAAGATACGACGCCGCGGTGTCGATGCCCGCGAGCTTGAGGGCATCACCGATCTTCGAGCTCGTCGGGTGCGCGTCGCCAATGCGCATGTCGTAGGCTCCGACGATGGCAGCGAAGACCTCGCGAGCACGCGCCTCCCCAGCCTTCTGGGCCAGGATGTTCTGCAGCAACTTGTTGGAGGCTAGCTTCTCCTTGTCGGGGTGGTTGGACAGCTTTCGAAGAGAGCGCACGTCGAGTCGGTCGGAGAAGATGCGAACGAGCTCCTTGGCCAGCCGCAAGAGCGACGCCTGGTCCTTGCTCGAAAAGCGAGAGATGTGCTGCATCGACGCCGCATCGTCAATATCATGTGAAAACAGCGGAACACCAAATGCCTTGCGGAAGTCCCCCTCCATCAACCGCATGCACCCAAACAGAATCTCCTCCACGGCAGTGGTATTCGCTGGTTGTGCCTTAACCTGCGAGGCGAGGAGCTCCGCACAAACCTTGCCCTCTGGCGCGACGTTGCTTGCTGCCCAGAGAAACTGCTCCCAGGCGGGCAGCCTGGCGATGTCGTAGGCGTAGACGGTTATGAGTTCTGAGGCGTTGATACCGAAATGGGTTGAATACCCCGAAGTGGATTTGATTGCGCCGGTTTCCGCGGTGTACCACTCCAAGCAGAAGCCGCGATGGCTCAGGAGTTGGTTGACCACGGACGGGCGGAACCAGAGCCACCGTCCGATATCTTCGTCGTTGAGCTCGGCCGAGAACTTGCGCGAGCCGTCCGTGCCGATGATGAAGTGCGGCAGATTCTGATTCTTGTCCCCGCGCACACGCGTGCTATTTCCCTGATGTTCGATCCATTCGTCTCGCCAGAACTCGCCTTCTACGCGCACGCCGGGGTAGCCGCTTCGAGGGCCCTCGGCGCTCTCTGATGCGGTGTTGTCGCTCGTCTCAGGCCCCATGACCGGAGCATCTTCCTGATCGTCGACATCGGTGCGCCACACACGAAACGACGCCCAGCTCCCGCCGAATACTGCGTTCAGCTCTTTGATGCGCAGCTCGTACCTTCCACCTTCACGCTGCTCCTGGATCTCGTTCAGGCCGGCATAGGGGCTGTCTTTGAGGTCGGCTACGTTCTCGACGCGCTGGCGGTAATAGGACAGACGAAGGGACAGGCCGCGCGCAGCCAGATAGTCCATTAGGAACTCGCGCTTGATCTCTATCAAGCGATGGCAGCCATCGCTGTCCACCGTCTCGCGTGCGACTACGACAAAGTCTTCTTCCGGCCTAACCCAGTTCAGCCCCTCCTTAACCAGGCGAAGCGCGACAACCAGGTCGGGATTCAGTATCCAATGCCGGCCGCCGACCACAGGCCGCGGATGCTCGAAAACGAGGTTGATCCCAATGGGCTCCTTATCGTTGTACTGATACTCATCGATTGGCGAATAATGTCCGTCCGAGTACGCATACGGTCCAACGGTGTGCCCAATTCCGATGTCGCTCCAACTCAAGCGCTCGGCGAACTTGCGATGCTGTTTGGGAAAGGCGACGGAGCCGCAAGCGAATACGTCGCCGACATACCCAATTTTCTTTACGCTGCCGTTCTCGTCATTTAGCGACGCACGAAGGGGAACCCAGGTCGCCCGCGAAAACAGCCGCCGAATTTCAGATGCTTGAAGAATCCAAGCTTCGTTCATGGATCGACTATCGCAGAGTGATGCCAGCAGACGCTATTCGGCCCCCGCATTCCACGCCGGAACTATGTTTGTGCTGTCCGTTGATCGGAGGCGGGGAAGCCAGCGCTGCTTCGGTACAAGTTGAGCAAGGATCGATTACCCGAAACTGGTCTCCACCGAGCGCTGACTTTTGGCTGAAAGCAGTCATTCTTTGATGTTTTTGCAATGCAGCTACTAAATGGGTGTTTGCCAATTCTTGCAACCAGTCAGGCGCATGAACTCAAAGTCCGGGTGCCTAATCACACGTTTGATGCTACCGGCTTCAATTGGGGCAACAGTGTATCCCTCAGGTATTTCGGGCTCTGGGTCAAAGAGGCCCTTCGCCCAGAGGAAGCGCTCAATTACTCTCTGTGTAACGTAGCTGTATTGGGAAAGCGTACGGATTTGCACAGCGGCCTCAACTACACACGGTGTACCAATAGAAGCCAATGCCGGCGAGGTTGCATTGTTGTTCTCATGTGAGTTGTAGAGGGCTTCTCCGCCCCAGTGTCGGAAGAAGCGATGAATCCCAGTTTCCCCCGCTTCACGAGGCTCAAAGAAGCAAAACCAGAGTCTTCCTGCCCTGTTTTCGTCGCCCGCTTGGTTAGTACCCTTCAAGGCGTAGGCAATGGGTGCGGCTATCTGACCAGTCTCGACTAGCCTATCAATCCTCTGATTGAGCATTTGCACATTTGGAAGTCGCATTCCATCTGCTTCAATCAGGGCGATCTCAGCATCAGTTAGCCGCGTGCAATGCCATCCAATCGCTTCACAGGTATTCAGCGCTCCTCGGACGTCTGCATGTGCTGCATCGAACGCGGCACCACTTTGCACCGGGTG
>JACCDW011500396.1_pt1 | contig 10923 bp, 7 predicted proteins | sample 7449781 | NCBI WGS metagenome assembly JACCDW01 (sample SAMN15323449, study PRJNA562643) | freshwater metagenome | isolation source: river surface water | place: USA:Blue River Watershed | collected 2017-08-18
CAGGCATCGATTTTCTATTTCTTCAATTTTCCAACGGCGTCAATTTTCCAACGATATATTGTTGGATAGAAACTATTGCTTTGGGAGTTCTTGGGTGATTTTATTGTCGGAGTTATTGGATAGGCTGCGAATTAGGTTAGATAAGCGTTTGGTTGTTTTACCTAATTATTGCTGTAATGAGTTTGTGAAGGCAATATTGTTGGCTGGGTGCCAACCAGTGTTTGTAGAGGTTGATGATGATGGTGTTATGGACTTAAGGTGTTTGGATGATTTTTTGAGGAAAAATTCATCAGATATTTTATGTGTAATAGCGGTTAATAATACGGGTAGAAATTGTGATTTACAGCAATTGAACGAATTATGTTTGACTTTGGGTATTTTATGGATTGAAGATGCTGGTTATAGCATTGGTGGAAAAATTAAATCTCGTTGTTATGGTACATTTTCGTCCATTGTAATAGTTAACTTAAGTGAAGGTAAAATGTTACCAATAGGTGGTGGGTTGTTGGTTACATCGGATTTTTATTGGGATTTTTTGCAGTTGGATAATTTGAAAAGACGGGGAAGTTTTGCTGACTTTATTAGGGAATTAACTGCTTTAGTTATCTATATAATGGGTAGTAGTAATAGTATTTACTCGATTTATGTTTGGATTAAGCGGAAGGTGGGTATGGATTTTAAGCGATTGTTAAGCAATGAAACCTCTCGAAGAACGGAGGATTATGAGGGAGGAAATATAGAGCTGCGTGAACATGGTATTTATCAATTAACGGAAGATTATCGTGAGAGTTTAATAAATATGCGAATGACGACGTTTACCATCGTAAAGCGGTTGTGGCTGGATTGGAGTTATATATCCCTTTTTAGTAGAATAAAGCGTAGACGGGCTTTGTATGAGATGTATATTGAGAGTTTGTCTGATAAGTTTTGGATAATGAATTATTTACCCGAAGATGTGATTGTAAAAGTACCTATTCTTTTGGACAATTGTGAAGATGACTTGTTAAAAAGGTTGTTTTGTTTAGGAGTGAGTAAACAGTACACGCGTAATTGGAGTTATTGTGATGCTATTGAATTTCCAAATTCCGCAAAGCATTTTACTGGGCAATATTGTTTACCTGTTCATGAGGGGGTTAGTACTGCAAGGGTTAGAGAGATTATTGGTTTATTATTAACTGTGTAAAGCAATGAGTTTTGGAAGGATATTGGATTATTTGAAGCGGTTGTATAACCAAGAGCAATTTGCCCCAAGTGTTTTGGGGGTATTGGTAAATCCTTTTTATTTTATACGCAAGGCGATTTTTCGTTCAGTTAGGAATAATGCTTTATTTTTAGGGGGTAGATTATTGGATTTTGGTTGTGGTTCAAAGCCCTACAGACATTTATTTACGGTTACGGAGTATGTTGGATTGGATGTTGCTCAAAGTGGGCATATACACAGTGATGGGGATGTGGATGTTTTCTATGATGGTGGTGTAATACCTTTTGTGGATCAAGCGTTTGATTCTTGTTTTAGTTCGGAGGTTTTTGAACATATTTTCGATTTGGATTATTCGTTATCTGAAATTTGTAGGGTTTTGAAACCTGGAGGTAGGGCGTTGTTCGTGGTTCCATTTGTTTGGGATGAACACGAGATTCCCTATGATTTTGCTCGGTATTCGAGTTTTGGGTTGCGATTTTTAATGGAGAAGCATGGATTTAAATTAGTTCGAATGGAGAAGACAGCACATTTTTTCACAGTAATAGCTCAGTTGTGGAATTTGTACTTGTATAATTTGGTACCTCAGCGAAATATTTTGTTTCGATTGTTTTACCAAGTATTTATTATCGCTCCATTTACTATGATTTTTGCATTTTTCAATTTGGTGGCACCAAAACGATACAGTCTATACTTTAATAATGTAGTATTGGTAGAGAAGGAACAGGTAATTGAGTGACGTAATTGTTTGAATATGAAGGTATTGCATGTTAGTTATACTGATTATATTGGTGGTGCGGGTAGGGCGGCATACCGAATTCATAAGTCCTTACTGGATGCTGGTGTAGATTCTAGCATGTTGGTTTGCAAATCTGTATTGGAGGATTGTACTATTTCAGGGGGAAAAGGCAGGCGTGTTTTTGTAAGGAATTTCGTACGTAATGCACTTGTTTTCCCGTTAAGTAGATGGTTTCGTAGGGATCGATTTGAAACGGTTTCAATCAATCTATTAGATTCTAATTTATTACGTACCATTAATGAGAGTGATGCTGATTTAATACATTTACATTGGGTTAATGCAGAGATGTTGAGTATTCGTGATATTGGTTTAATTAGTAAACCTATTGTTTGGACCTTTCACGATATGTGGCCTTTTGTTGGTGCATTACATTATTCTCAAACTGAGGAATGGCGTGTTGATGCACAAGGGTCTTTGAGTATTTCCAGGGTTTGTGCATGGCTTGATATAAATGTTTGGGTATTGAAGCGAAAGCAAAAGAATTGGAGGAGGCCAATTTTTATAGTTGCTCCGAGTAAGTGGCTTATGGACTGTGTTCATTTGAGTAAATTGATGTGTAGATGGCCGGTAACATTTATTCCAAATACATTAAACACTGAACAGTGGTTGAATAGGGATAAGCGTGAGTGCAGGATTATGTTGGGATTGCCCTCGGATAAGAAATTGGTTTTGTTTGGTGCTTTTGGTGGGGTTGGTGATAAGAGGAAAGGGTTTGATTTATTGCGTGAGGCGTTGCAGAAATTACCCGATCTTTATCCTGTTCTTGCTGAACAGGTAGAATTGGTAATTTTTGGTCAATCAGAACCTTTTGAGTCCGGTGATTTTAGTTTGAGAACACGGTATTTTGGACAATTGTCTGATGATTTTAATTTGAATATTTTATATTCTGCCTGTGATGTGTTTATGTTGCCATCGAGACAGGATAACTGTCCGTTAACCATTCAGGAGTCATTGAGTTCCGGAACTCCTGTTGTAGCTTTTAGGAGCACGGGTGCTGAATCGATATTGGTGCATAAATCCAATGGTTATTTAGCCGATTTTGGAAGTGCCGTGGATCTTTTGAATGGTATTGTTTGGGTACTGGAAGGAACGGAATCGGAATTGTCTTTGGCCTCTAGAAATTTTGCGGTAAATAATTTTGATTCGAAGATAATTTCTAAAAAGTATTTAGGGGTTTATGAGTGTGTAATTACCGATTTTATAAAATAATGTGAAATCCAGTTTTTTAGGAAGATGTATCGAGTATTTAATCTATCAATGATTCTTATTAGGTTATAGAGATATATTTTCTGTTTGGTAATTGGTTGCAGCTGAATATTATGGTTTAATAAGCGCTTGCTTATGGTATGTTCCAAGAAATAGCATTGTTTTTTTAAAATTTTAGCATCCGACTGTTCAATTTTATGCCATCCTTTGAAGAGATTACCATTTAGAAATTTATTTAAGTAGTTATTGTATTCAGTGCTCCATTGCAATGGAGTATTTTCTAAAGATTTTAATAAGAGTTCATTAAATATATTCAACTCTTCTTTTGAAGGGATCAAGAAAATCCATGATGCTAAATATGTATTTGGTATTTCATTAAAGGGAGTATTTGAATGTCTAATATCCCCCCAAATGGTGTTTTTGTCTGGATAAGGGCATTTCATCCAATATTTAATGGCAATTTTCCACAAGGTTGGAGAGTGATTTACAAAAAGAGTATCGTTTATAATTAAATATGGACCCTTGCTTTTGAATTGGCTAATTAATAAGGGATAAGCTCCTAAATCTTGGTATTTATTGTGGCCTTGTATTTCTTGAGGTGATGCCCGGTTTGGATAGTTATTAACTATATGAACAAAAGAGGTTGGAATATTCTCTAACCATTTTTTTAACTCAGCACTTGTACGCGAGGAATTGGAATAAGTAACAAAACCCACTTCCAATTTTGTTTGCGTCATAGAAATTGAAATAACGCCGTTCCGTTAGCTGCATAAGCTATGCAGTTGGGTTGTTTAAGGTTTGTATTTAGCCATTCCATCCAAGCTTTATGTTCCCCATATTCCCAGCCCACATACCCAAAATATTCGTCGAACAAAAAATAAGTATTTGAATCTACAAAATTCGTTACTTCGTTGAGAACGTCTTTTGTACTTGAATAAAGATCTGCATCCAAATGAATGAATGCTATTTTTTTATTCTGTGCTTTTATCCATGTAGGTAAAACTTGATTAAAATACCCTGGAAGTAGGGTGATATTTTTTTCTACTTTTGGAAGTTTACCGTATTGATTGAATGCGGATTTTGTTTTTGAGTTGCCCGACCAATTTTCGGGTAATCCGTGAAACGAATCAAATCCGTACCATTGAATTTTTGGGTTGATTTTTGCAAAGAAATTGATAGAGTGTCCTTTATATACTCCAAATTCAGCAAATAAATTTTCAGTTTTTGGATGGTTGCTAAGTATTTGATTTCCAACAAAGGAATACAACTGTGACTTGGAGGTAAAATAGGTAGCATTTTGAAAGTTCTCTAAAGCGAAGGCGGCAGCTTTTCTATTTGAAAGGATGCTAATTTCTTTATCGAAGGAAGAGGCTGTAGTTAACTTATTCCATTGTTTGAACCAAGCAATAATACTAGATTCTAAAAATTTTCTCAGTTTTAGATTGTGTGCTAAGTACTGAAACATACATTGTTAATTAGTGAAGGTTGGAACAAGTTCAGTTCTTCTGTTTTGCGCTCTTCCTTCGGGCGTATTATTAGATCCAATGGGTTTGGTAGGTCCGAATCCAATAGCATTTATGCGTTGGGCTTCAATGCCTTGGGAAACAAAATATGTTTTTATTGTACTGGCTCTTTTATCTGTTAATGATAAATTATATTCCAAACTACCACTATTGTCGGAATGGGCGTAAACGCCTAATTTCATGGTTGGGAATTGTTTCATTAAATCTACGAGTTCATCCAATGTTTGGTAAGAACCTGGATATAATTTATAACTATCTTTTTCGTAAGTAATCAACTTAGCTTTTGCTTCCGTAGTTTTAATAATTTCTGTTTTTTGCTCAACGGTGGGTTTGAGTACTATTGTAGATGTAGGAGGAAGAATTGATTTTGTTTTTTCTATATAAATAGTATCTCGTTTAATTACAAACTGTTTAACAAATACTGTATCTCTAATATAAATAGTATCTCGTTTACTGTTAGTATTGGATGGATTTTTTATGCTGGTTGTAGGAGATTTTTTAATATTAGAATCGATGGTTGATTTGCTGGAATTGGCGGCTTTGGCAATATTTTGATTGTTGGAAATTTGATTATCTGTACCTCTGGATGAAATTAGTGCAACAGAATCTGTATTTAACTTTTTAGAAACTCGCTGAATTTGTTTTTGGTAGTTGTCCTCTAGTTTGGCTTGTTTAATTTGTAATTTACTTTGTTTAATACTATCGATTTTCAATTTTTGTATTGTATTGTCATCGTTTATTTCGTGAAGGTTAATATTTAACCCTAAGGATATGGAATGGAATTTGGTATTATCAAAATTAATTACACCTGGTGCATTGTTGAGGTAAATGAAAGGCGAAAACGCTTTGATTTTTCCTGCAATACCCAAAGACACTGTTGTGAATTGGGCATTTACGTTTTGAATACCCGTTGTTAATTGTACAGGAATTTTATTGGGTTTGTACAGGTAATTTGCAGTTAATACGGTATTATTTCGATTAATACCTTGGTTCAAACCTAAATATGCAGCAATAGTATGTTGCTGATTAATGGAATATGTGAACGCTAGATTTATTCGTCCTTTTTGTTTTGTGTTATATGCTACATTGGAAATGGATGCTGGAAAATGGGTGTTGATACTATCTCGAATATTTTGCTCTATAATATCTGTATAAATTTGGTTCCAGATGTATCCTTTTTCCGGGTCATATCGCATCATGGAACTGTCTACTCCATCAAAATTCCATTCACCAAGAGGTGAGCTGTATTGATACACTTTTCTTTTCCATTGGATAGAGTTAAAGTCTGTTATACCCAATTGAATGGACATTTTCTCAATAGGTTTGAATGTGAAACCCAATCCCAGTGAATACCCAATTCCTGAACCATTAAATGCTGATCCCAACATTGTTGTAGTGGGTTTGGATTTAATTAAACCAGCAGTTTGTATATTCCATTGGGATTGTGCGTAGAGATTGTAGACATTATCAATGGAAGTATCTGTTAATAATCTGCCATTTAATTGATTAATTCTTGCATCCATCCAACCGTTGATTACGCCAACGGAGACTCCCCACTGAAGTTTGGGGCTTATTAAATTAGCGTAGGTGAATTTATGTTCAAATTTCCCGGATATCGTTGAATTATTGAAATTGAAAGGCACATATTCCTTGTAAAATGGTTTGTTTCCTAACCAAGCCATTGCCAGTAACTCTTTGGAAATATTAATATTACTTTCTATTGTAGACGATGCGTTGTAAGAAAAGTAATTTTTATAATTGAGACGATATCCTAAAGTTAATACATCCCATCTTCCGTCGGCGGTAATGTTATTTAAATTCTTGTTAGGATTTTTATAGAATTTCCACATAGAAGTATCGGGATCGGAATTTTTTGCAAAAAAATCGCTAAGCGAGGCATTCGGAGTGCTTGCAGTTGCGAATGCGGAGGATGCTGCAGTTAGTTTATAATTTGGAATAAAAGATGGGAAATTAATATTGTTTTGAATACTGGATTTATTGGGTAACGCTAAGTGGTATTGACCAATAACCAATCCATGGATTAGCAGCGAGAGCAAAATATTAACTAAACGTTTCATGGATTTATTTTTTTCTTATGGTTTGATTTAATAATTTCCCTCTTAATCCTAAAGAGATATCGATTAAATAGTTTTTATAAATATTTACAGGTACGGTACCATTATTGGTGGTATTAAATCTCGTTTTGAATATAAAATGTTTAACTTGAGCTGTACCTATAAGATTTGCCATTTGTTGATTTAATCTCAGGGTGGTAGAATTTATACCGGGTGTTACCGTTTTGCCGCCGGATTGCGGACCTGAAACTATTAAGGTTGCATCTTTGATAGAATCTAAAATTACGTAATTTTCGTCTGTCATATATAAATCGAGAATACCATCAAAAGGAAAATCGTTTTTAGTTTTTATCACTAAATCCATGTACTCCATTTTAGAAAACATTTCCAAGCTTTTAGGATCGCCTGTTCTAAAACCTGAGGTATCTGTAAATCTAATGTTTGTAGCGGTCATGGTTGATGGAACATTTAATTCCAATGAGCCTTTGATTTTACTTTTATTACTTATAAAATCATTATATCCTTGAAATCCATTTGGATTTAGAATTACTTGTGCTTTAATTGAAACATATCGTGGGGGTAGTGACAATGTATTGACTATGTTGCTATTAGAATTGTCAATATCAAAATTTGTAAACTTCGTTGCACCGTATTCTGAAATCTGAGGATAGTTGAAGTCAATATCGGGCGGATTCATTTGTTCTTGATCTCCAGCTGTATTGGTAGTGGTTATATTAAATTTCACTTGCATGGGAATTCCGAAGGAATTTGCCACATTGATAGAAATTTTGGGATTTAGCAGTTTCAAACCCTTTCCAAATGACTCTAATTGACTTCCGAGATTAATATTGTTTATATTTATATCCCATGTTTTATTTCCCATATAACCTGAAATATATTCTACTTTTACTTTTGCAGGTTTTAATTTAACGGTTAGGGTGTTGGATGAGTCGAAAACAATCATCTGATTCAGGTTTTCAATTTTCCTGGAAACCCCAATGCGTATAGTATTATTATCCTTGGATAGGCCTTTGCCTAAATAAAATTTATGAAAAGAAAAATCAAACTCATTATCTGAAATGCCCGGTGTAACAGTAATTGTACGTGTAGGAACTGGATTTATCCAATCAATTGTGGCATCCGGGAAATCCACCTTGGTTGTGAATGTTTCTGAAAAATTACTTTCTACGGTATATGGTAATACGGCAGTATCAAACCAAATCCACTGCAAGCGGTAATCCTCTTTTGGATTAGAGATATCGAAATACTCAAAAGTTTGATCTAGGGTTTGGTTAGGAATGATGGCTTTTCCAGCCGATGTTCTCATATTAACACTTGCAATAGTTAGAGAGACTTTATTATTTAAATCAATAAGTACAGGATTTTCGGTAGAATCCACAATCACTTGGGGGAAATTGTAACTAAATTTATTTGAAATTAATTTTCCAGAGGTTGGAATAGAATCTGTTCCAATTTCTCCGGATTTTATGTTTTTAAAATTTAATGTACCTAATAATTTTGAGTGTCCTTCGTCATAAATATCCATATTCAACTGCTTAATGGTTGTGGGCAATTGATTTTTTATTGTAAAACGTAAATATCCACCCATAATTAATAAATATTCATATGAATTGATGGGGCTAAGATTTGTTTTTAATAATACTTTTTCGGATAAATAAGGAAATTTTGTTGAACTCCCACTGTTGGAATTAAAGAAATTTTTTATCGAATCGGGCGCTTCGGATACAATTTTATTAAGATCGAATTCTGAGGTAATCTGAATTTCAGGAATTTCTATGGAACCTAATTTTAAATCAAAACTTGTTTCGGGAATTTCAATTATATCAAGTAACGTGTCTGCCCCTATGCTAATGATTGAATCTTGTGCCATAACAAATCGCACTAGTCCATCTGCATCGTATTCAAACATGGAATCTTGAATAAGTGAAGCTGCATCAATTGCTGCATCAGCAATGGGTGTGATTATTTCGGGTGAGTAGGTATGATTATACTTATTGAAGTCTAGATCTTTACTGCATGATATTATCGAAATAATCAATAAAAATACAGTATATATGATTTTATTGGATTTCATTGTATTTAAAATTGCAAATTGAAATCAAAGATAACTACATAATTGAAACAAAATACCCAAAATGCTATAAATTTAATGAGTATTTAACCAATGTTCACAACTTTTAGTGCAGGAAGATAATTTTTCTATGTATCCAGGGAATTTCGGAACGTGAAGATTTAATTATCACGTAATAAATACCCGAAGAGTAATTGGTTAGATTGATAAGGGTTTCATTTTTTACAACAGCAATATTTTCTTCAATATATTGGCCTATTGAATTACAAACGAATATGGATAGATTATTTTTAAGGATTTCTGTTGGGATTTCTACGATTATATTTTTGGTATTGGGTTGTGAATAAATTAGTGTTTCGTTGTAAATAATTGTATCGAAGATTCTTGGTTTCATTAAGATATCGGTGCGGATGCTGATGGTTTTTCGGTAATTGACTATAGAATTTCGCATTACCAGGACTTGTTCCTTGGTGAAGCTGTTTTGGCAGGTTTCTGAGGAGTAGTCCATGTAGTTTTCTACCATATCGGGGAAATCTTTGGGGGAATCCATGCAGGTATTTGCGGTAAACGAACAGTTAAAGTTGGAACGGGATGCTTGCTTGGGGGTGTCGTCTATAAAGTCGGTAGCAAAACAATTGGAACCATCGCCCCCAATATGTCGGAGTCCTAAGTAATGTCCCACTTCGTGTACGGCGCATCGACCTTTATTGGAATTGGCGAGTGCTCCGGTTGCGCGCGGGTTGTTTCTTCCTACTACTTTATAATGAATTACTACGCCTTGTCGGTTATCGGCCACCCAGAGGCTGGAGGACCAGCTAGGATGGTTTACAGGGGGGTAGGCATAGCCGAGGATTCCGTCTATATTGTTGTATGACATATCGCAGACCCAGATGTTTAAGTATCGGGCGGGGTCCCAGGCGTTGGAGCCGCCAGAGGCTGCGAATTTCATGTTATCGGAAAGTTGAGTGTTGAAGGTTCCCCATTGGGGAACGGTAGTAGCTTTTCTAAGGATGCCGTTGGTGGCATTCCCTTGGGGATCGGTGGTGGCAAATTCGAACTGTATTCGGGCGCTGCCAACGATGGGCTTGAAAATGTTACGGGTACGGGTGGTATCGGGATTGAGTCGGTTGAAATCGCGGTTCAGCACCTCCAATTGTGAAAGGATGAGGGAATCGTGAACGTTTTCGTTGTTGTTGCTGTACAGGATATGGAATACTACCGGAATATGAAAAATGGTATCATAGGAATAGGTGGTATCGGTGATGGTAATTTTGCGGTTAGAGGGTGATTTGGAGCTCAGTTTTTGTTGGGAAGATTGGTCGAAGTGGGCATTATAGCCGGGGTATTGTTGTTCCAGTTGATTGAGGACTTGTTGGAATCCGCAAGGTTCAACGGTTGGGTTGAGTTCTAGGGATGGGATTGGCTCCTCTTGGTTAGTAGTGTTTTGGGGAGTTCCCGGATGTGTGTGGCTTTGAGCTATAAGAAGGGTATTAATACTGATAAGCAAAAAAAACAACGATGCAGTTTTGGCTGCAGTTGTGATTTTGTTATAGATAGAGAAACAATTAATTGCCATTGAAGGTTGGTTTACGTTTTTCGTTGAATGCGGCAACACCTTCTTTATAATCGTTGGATCTACCGGCGATTTCTTGGTACCAGGCTTCCATTTGCAACATGGTATCAAGATCGGCCGAATAGGCTTTATTCAACATTTTTTTGATTAATCCGATGGATTGCGTAGGTGCTGCTGCGTAATAGTTGGTGAGTTTTTCTATTTCAGCATCCAAGTTTTCCGGGGAAGTAATGGTATTGATGAGTCCCAGTTCTAGTGCTTGGGCGGCGCTTACTTTCGTTGCTTGTGTGGCTAATTCAAAGGCTTTCGCCGGGGATATGGCTTTCGCGAGGAAATAGGAAGATCCGGAATCGGGAACTAATCCTACATTGATGAATACCTCGATAAAGGAGGCATTATCGGCTGCTACGATGATGTCGCAGGCTAGGGCCAAGGATGCACCGGCACCGGCAGCTAC
>JACCDW011141060.1_pt1 | contig 10922 bp, 5 predicted proteins | sample 7449781 | NCBI WGS metagenome assembly JACCDW01 (sample SAMN15323449, study PRJNA562643) | freshwater metagenome | isolation source: river surface water | place: USA:Blue River Watershed | collected 2017-08-18
AGCCTAGGTATCAACATGAAGGTCCCTGGTAGCTCCGAACCTGATAAGAATACAATGCCCAACCCTGCAGCAGGTGAAGTTCTGCAGAATGTCGTGATCAATCCTGTTCCCCAGCAGCAACAGCAAGATCCTCAGGCTCCCCCTCGTCCAGCTCAAGACAATCAAGTTCTCAATCTTCTGGTAAATCCGGCCTTTCAGATGAACGCCGCAGAACGCATTGGCATTAACAATATTGTCAATGAGTTCCTTCGTGCCTACCAGAACAACTTTGCCCCACAGATCAACGAGTTCCAGGGGGCTCAGGGACTCGAGCGAGCAACCTTCTGGATCTGCCGCGAGATTGACACTATGCGAATGATTGGCAATAGCTACAATGGCATGCTTGCATCTGAGCCTTATCTTCGTCGCATTGCAACCGCCGGTTCCTATGGGATTCTGCCACAACCTGTTAATGTTGTTGCCTTTGAAAACCTTCCCTTCGCAACACAAATGTATCTAATGAACCTCACAATCTTCATTCTGCGGTACCTGAACAATCATCCTCAGGCCTAGAGGATTTCAATGTCCTGTGGATATCCGTCTGGTTTTCCTTCTCTGTATATTTCTTCAAATGCACTGACAATATGATTCCGAATCGTTTCAACACTTTTTTTATCATCTGTTTGGACAGCCTTTCCAATCCATGTCTCAATCTGCGGCTTCAATGGTCCTCGTAAGAGGCGAAACCAGTTCTTTCCACTCTCGAGGGTGGGCAAGGGAATGGAGATTCCAAACCAAGTCCGTAAATACGTTTGCACCCAATCTGTCCAAAACCCTTGCATCGGTGGAAAGAGTTCATTTTCTCCAAATGTCAATACAGGCACGATAGGAACTCCCAGTTCTTTTGCGATTCTTGCAAACCCCTTCCGTTTTTTTAAATAGATTCGCATCCGTCCTGGAGTTGTTGCATTCAGCTCGGTAATCCCCCCAGTCAATAAGGCGACCGATTCTCCCTCTCCTAGAACTTCACGAATCTGTTCATCTGTTGCTTCTATGGCTCCAAACTGCTCACAGACTTCTCGCACAAATGGGATTCTGAAGAAAATACTGTGAATGGCAATGTGCACTTTTCTCTTTGCAGGCCAGGTTGTAAGTTCCGCTGCCCAGTGAAGGAACGGGGCCATCGAGAAAAGTCCATGCGGATGTGCAACATAGAGCACAGGCCCTTCAGGGATTGTGTCTACATACCCCTTCAACACGAATGTCTCACGAACGTTCCCTATGAGCTTTTCTCCAACAAGTCCATTCTTTTTCTGGATCCAGTTGTAAATCATTTGAAAGAAGCCTTTTTGTTTCAGATACACATAACTGTAATATGTTGTCAACGCTCCGATCGTAAACAGGCTTCCCAAGCTAATAGCAAATAAGATACCCGCTAGAAACACGAGTATAAATGCAACTATAGTCAAAGGCCAAAATAAATACATAGTCCCAATGACATCTTGAATCATGCGAGCGGAACTCTACTTTTTAGCTGCTCGATTTCTTTCTCCAAGCTCTCCACGCGTTGTTTCAGATGTTTCACAGACTCTACAAGCACAGGTACGATTTTTGAATAGGCAACAGTCAACCCACTGGCAGTTTCTTCAACAGCTTCTGGGAGGACTTCACGAGTTGTTTGAGCAAGGAAACCGATATCTTGACGATTATCTGATTTCCATTGGAATCGGACTCCATTTAGATGGTTCAATACACTCTCGGTATAGGCTGTATCAAGTGTCTGAATATTCCATTTGAGGTTGCTATCGGATAAGTTCAGGAAGTTTGACGCATACACATTTCCAAAGCAAGTGACTGTACTAAAGAAAAAGGCCGTTCCATTCTGCCCAAAAGTCAATGTGCTACGATTCTGAATGCTGAAACTAATCGCCGGTGAACTTACAGCTGCTAGTATAATGGAGGTGCTTCCGGTTGAGAGAAATGTAGCTGCACTCCCTCCAGTTGTCGTAACCGAGTTACCATCAATGGTGAGAGATGCATTACTTGTAAAGTTCATATTGCTAAGCACAGTGATCGCATTGGAGTCATAGGAGGCCAGAAAGTTGGCATTCACCTGTTTTTTTTGAAAATCAACCATTTTTTGGATATCTGCAATGGTATTGCTGAGGACAGATGTTGTGGTAAGGCCGCTCGCATTGTTCACAGTATTTTGAAGTTCAATCAAGTTGACAATATATGGACTGGGTGGATATCCAGCCACGCCTTGAGAGTTCATCTTTCTACTGGTAGTTTTTTATAGACTTAGGTGACCCGAGAAAAAGAAGGGCTAAACCCCCATTCTGGTATTAAACAAAACCGGAACACAAGTAGCCAGGAATGCAACGGAACTTCGAGTCATTCTATCAGCCGTATCAATCAGATTCCGAAGACTCTGCAAGCATCACTTCCTCAGACACGAGTGACAGTGAGGCCCCCATGCAGCTCTCTGCAATCGGCTCCAAGAAGTTCCTTACGCAAGTGGGTGGTATCAATCTCAATCCACCCACAAAGCAACTGGATCTTCGGGTGCAGCCGAAAGGCAAAGGAGCTAGCCGAGGTATTGAATACAGTGCATTTGATCTGAGTGGTCTTCCTGATAAATCGCTTCCATACACGGGAACCACGTTTGACATGACAAATGGCACCTATACTAGCATCCTGATGATCAACTCACGTGATCGTGATTCTCAGGTGTATCCCCAACCAACATTCTTTACGATTCGCCTCCCTCGCACATATCGTAACGTCACCAGTTTCCAAATAACGCAAATGAAACTGCTCTCTTCTTTCTTTTACTTTCGGCCCGATAAGGAAAACGTAAGTCTGAGTGTGCTGGAACAAGGTCGTACGATCAATGTAGGTGGTGAAACAGTCGATAACGTAATCACTGTAACAATCCGTACAGGCACATACAATATTGACACGCTACTCGCGGAGATTCAGACACAGCTGAATCGCACTCCTCTTTTCTTTTATTATCCAAACGGTTTCAGTGATTTTATCATCCAGTTCACGGCGGCAGGAGATTTGAGCGTGAATTTCAACTTGCCAGGAGATACCTATTACAACTCACTGAATGACACGTTTGTTGCGAATCCCACGATAACGCAAATCACTCAGCAGTACTTCGCCACACGATATGCAGGCCTTTCTATTTACACCCTGAATCAAGTGAAGGTTGCATATTATTATCCAGTCATTTACGAAATGCTCCTCGACCCTGATTTTGAAAATGCACTAAATCTTACTTTAAGCTCTACAGGCCCTCAACTGCTTCCTGGAGAAACTGTACGCTCACGCGTCTTGTATACTTTCCAGGGTCTGAATGATTTGGTGATTCAGGAGATTATTAATAACAATCTTCTTGTACCCCCTCCAGGACAAACAATCGCTGCTGGCAGTATCCTTGATTATTACAGAACTCAGCATACATTTGTCTACTCACTTGTGAATGAATACAACTGCACTTACGAGACGAATAACAATCGTATTGTCATCAGTACCACACGTCTGAATACGAGTTTATTCAATCTTTTGAACAATCAGGTTGCGATAGCTCTATCTGATGTACTTACATCAAATGGCCTTTCACTTCAGCAGTATTCAAATCTCCTGCTTTCAAATACGCTCTACACAGCTGTCTTTACAAGCATGTACAATCAACTTCAATCAAACTTTGCAAACTATTTTGCGGTGAACTTTGGAACCTATTCCCCTACCTTTTACACGAATGTGAGTAATACACCTTTCCTTCAGAATGGCATCGGTGCCGTGGGTGTTGCAACTGGATACAGTTTGGCACTACTACAATCGGGTCAAGAGCCGATCAGCTCAAGTGCTCAGAGCCTTCAATCCGCCCCTGGATATTGGCCTCAGATTGTTTCCCCACCGAATAATGCCAAGAATACAAATGACGGTAGTAATAACGTGATATTTATTGGATCTGGACTGGGTACAAGGCAGCAAGATTTGTGTGCAAACTTTTTGAATATCCCTTACAATACAATCGCAGGGACTTTGCTCACAACCACGCAAATGATTGATAACTCTGGCAGTATTTATATTAGCCCTACATTTGGTGCTGGTGACTGTGTAACTCCCATTTATAACAGCAAATATACTGTATTCCGTTTCCGCTCCTTTGTGCGACAAACACTGCAAGTTGAAACATTACCTTTACCCTACTACTACAGATATCCAGATGTGAATAAACTGCAGTTTAGTAATACGAACAACTATCCAGGGATCGTGTCTCATTTTGACTTGAGTTATAGCTACATAAACTCGCCTTATTTAACAAGAAATGATATTTCAGGCATAAATACATCCTTTCCACAAACCTATGGGCCTGCCTTTTCAAATAGCAAGGACTTTTTGTTTACAGTGCGAAGCAATATTCGGTATTATAGTTTTGAACTTCCTCGCCCTATAAGTCGTTATGACTCAAATACAGTTATCACAGATTCAAGTGGCTATAAATATCCTGTTCGCCTGAATGTAACCTGCACAAATGTCCTTGGAACCCCAACTGCCTTTCCAGCACCAATGGATATCTATTTATATCATGATCAAGGAGCGTTTTTCGCAGATATTAGTCAAAATCGCAACGAGAGCCCGTATAACTACAAATATACCACGGAATCTTCAACAGACCTCTCGAATGCTTATATTGATTTCAATGGTATAAGTCAAAATACGTATTACATGATTGTTCGGTCAAGGGATGTTTCATTTGAGAACACACGGTTAAGGCCTTTTGTCTATTTCCCTGATGAATGGGGGACACCGATTGTGCGATATGTTTATAACAAGTATGTGGATCCGTATGTCTCAAATGTACCTGTTGACTATCCTGCAACAACAGATGCTTCATACAACTGGATCTATGCAACATATTATGACCCTGATTTTATAAGACTTCCTACGTATGCAAGCCTGCAGGGTCCTGATCCATCCTCAGCTGCTTTTAACCAGTTTCTGCCAACGTTTGAGCCACCGATTGGGTATGATATTTCAGGAGTATCGAATGATCTAACAGATTACCGTGGATTCAATAGTAATATCATAGGGAATGATCCAAATGTTGCGTTTGCATTAGATCCAATCAACCGATTCTCATTTCAAAGTCTTTCTGCCTACAACACGAATGCTCAGAGCTATTTCTATACGGGCAGCTCAAATGCGATTCTTCAACCCATTACAAATCAGCCATACTCGCCGAAGACAGTAAATACCAGACAATATAAGATTGTTCACTGGTACGATACAAACTATGTAGCACCTCAGAAGTTTCAGAGAGGTATACCGAACTCTAACTCTGTGGCTATCGCAAAAGTCTTTGATAACTCCTATGGTGCATTAAACCTGTACACGTATGATGCCAGTGGAAATATCGGTTCAGCAACAGGAGGCCTAAGTTTCAAGCAGGGGATTGCTGCGATTGGATTCTTACCAAATGAAGGTACATGGGATATGGATGCATTTGTCATTAAGACAGCATATATGGAACGCCCAACAATACCTGGCAACTTCCCAGATCCAAATAAAAATATTAAATATTTAGGTGTTTTCCCAAATAACTTTGTCAATTATTATTATACTACAGATTTATCGCTAAATAATGCCATTATCAAGTTAAACTACTCAACATCTGTTACCTATACACCTGAAGTCCAAACCCTAAATCAAGGATTTGATAATGTAGGGGGGACCTACCATCTTTTTGAAAAGGATACAGGATTTACAAAAACATCTCGGTATTTGATAGCAGGATATACTCCATCTGTTACCTACAACTTTGATTCAAACAGTTTTTATTCGCTCGTTGCATTTGACGCCAGTGGACTTGTCATTCCTTTCTATACTCCTATGGGTTCTTATATTCCTTATCCGAAGGTTACAGTGCCCAGCAATGTGGTCTCCTTTAATGACAGCAATGGTGCTTACAGTATTCCAAACTGCAATATAGTGTATTCTAACAATAGTCTCTGTAACTATGGATTTTATGCACCTTACTATCAGCCCTCATCTATTCAAGTAAACCTTACAGGCCCTCTCTCAAACTTTTATCCCCAAGATGGCAGCGGTGCGATTTATCAATCACGTTACCAGCAATCGATTCCTATTAAAACTAGTTTAGTCACATCTTTGGCGGAAACGCAGATTATATCGTATTCAAATGCACTAAACTATTATCCTACGAACTCAAGTCCTCTAACATCACTGATTCCTAGTGCTTTTACAAGTTGGTGCAATAATGATCCTATTCTCTACATGACAAAGGGTCCGTATTTCTTTTGGCTGGATACACCTGATATGAGAACTGCTACTCTCTATATTACCTGTAACGCGAATATTGCTGCCACTCAGTCAAATGTAAAGTTCCGTGCGACAAAACTTGTGGCACAACCTCAAAATCTTTGGAAAATCTTAGGAACGGGTGATTATACGCCAAATACACTTTCTGGCAATCCAACTAACTCAAATGTAGTTCTAGCACTTACAACAAATAGTTCTGGATCAAATGATAAGGATGGGATTTATGCATTGATAGGATCTCGCTGGCCAGTTTCTTCTATTACATTCCCTGCACCACCTAACCCAGTCCTGCGTACATTTGCATTCTATGTAGCTCAACTCACATTTGACCCAACAGACTCAAACGCGGCACCTGTCTTCACAAGGCGATATACTGCAAATACTGGTAAATCTGATTTTTTGTTTGCGTATAGCAGCAATCTTTCAAACTCTCCACTCTACATGAGTAACTTTGGATATTCCAAGTTTTATTTCCGTGAAAAGATTGGAAAACGCGGTGAGTCAAAAGCGATTATGCTCCAGTTTGCACAGGAGTTTGACCACGATGTAATGAATGCACCTGCTACAAGTTTCAACAGCAATACTCAATCTGTATGGGGAGTTGTAGAATGCAGTGGAAATACATGCCGCCCGTTTGCAACTATGGCACAGTTCGTTGGAGTTCAATACTCGAATGTAGTGGCAGCATCCGCTTCAAGCGGTTATAACAACTTTTATTACAATGCTGCCTACTGTATGAGTGGAACTGCCGCAAGTCCTATTATTGTAAATGGGTATTATTGGGATAATCCACGTCAACAAACCGTATTCCCTTCACCATTTGTACCGACACCAACTATCTATACACCTGTATTAGATTGGATTTTTACAGAGGATGGTATGTTGTATGTAAATAAGGGACAACTGCTTAATAAGACAGGTCCTTTTATGATGGGCTCCGTGTATACTTCCCTTGCCAACGAGTATGCGTCTCTTGGTTCAAATGCAGCAGCACTTTCTCCTGTCATTCAGAATCTAACTATTGGTGGATTCCCTGTATCTGGAGTCTATAATCAGCTTGCTACAGATTTATCTGGAACCCTCTATGCTCAACAAGGCTGTCTCCCTGGCCTCACGATGCGATTTGATTTGAGTGGTCAAATGCCACAAGGCCTGATTTCACAAGGATGGGGTCTTAACCAGTTTGGCAACTTTGCTCAAGTAACTGGTTTAAAATCGTATTTTGACTACGCGAATGGAGTTGGATCCAATAGTAGCGTTCCAGCTATAGAAATCTCTGCATCACGATTGGCACCCACCGTGTATGACACTCAGTTTACAATCAACTCAGTTATTGTCTCGCAAAGCATTTGTCCTACAAGTTATAAAGGAGATGGTGGCCTCAAGCCAATCTTCCTACAAACCTGCAATCGTCAGAACTTTGCCTTTACAGAAACACGAGTACAAATCACTGACGGTCCTCCTATTACGCAGGCTGACATTTCAGGTACATATAATCTTAACTTTGTAATCCAAGATCCAGTTACTCAGTTTAACAACATAGCGTTCCAGTTACAAGGACTTCCAGCAGGGGGTACAACAGTCTCCCTAGAAAGGTCTGTTTATAATAGCTTATCAAATCAATATGGGTTTGATTCAAATACTGCAAAGTCTTTCTTGAGCAACTTCCCATTCCAGTTTGGGTCACCCACGTTTAACTCAAATCAGTATACCTTACCGATTTATACAGCCTCACCTCTAACTGGTGTTGAGAGTGCAGGTGGTTCTGTCTATAATGTAAATACATTGAGCAATCTCTTCTTTGACCTAATACCTCTTGGATTCAAAGAAGCACAGACTATCACCTATCCAGCCGTCCGTGGAAACTCTGCACAGGGAGTTGACACATTGCCAGCCCTCCTTTCCAATAACTGGCAGGTATTCTATCCTACCTGTAAGTTTATTCTCAAGAAAATTGATGCAGCAGCAACACCTATCACAAATACCTTTGACCTGATTGGTGCAAGTAACAATCCTCCAAATACATTTGAGCACACGTCCATGTTCTACTATGATAACTATACTGATCTTTCCAATGATATTTTCAACAAGTTTGCCCGTGAATCAAAAGCACGCTTCAAGAACTTTGACGTCAGCTCAGGATATGGATTCCACAGCTATATCTACAACATTCCCCTTCAGGCATACAAAGGCAATACTCTCGATATAAGTGCGAATAAGAACTATAACTACCTGGCAGTTCGTGCATACTCGCCTTGCGAGAAATTCAACTGTCTCACGCGTTTTTACCTGCCTGGTCGATACGACTTTGGATTCATTTCACTCAAAGATTTGTCCAATGAAACACAAACAGTGCTCGTAGAGCTTTCAGGCTCACGATTGGTAAATCCAACCTATCAAACGGTTTTGAATGCCTTCAATAACTCTTTCAAAGGTACATTTACTTTCGGCTCCAATGCTGTTGCAGGATTCAACGGCTCAAACTATACATTTACTGGATTTCCTAGCTTTTTGAATACCTATATACAAACCTATAACTCAGGCAACTCGAATGCACAACTTCTAGCCAGTATCACATCGAATGTCAATCAGCGAGTCTCTCAGTACATTCAGACATATCTAAGTGCGATTCTACCTTCCTATGTTCTTACACGCGAACGTTTCACAGATCCACTGCTTTTCTCCTTCCTGTTCAAATCTGAACTTTCCGATGTTCGCAAAGATCTAGAATATGAGTGGGGCCTTGGCTGGAACTTAGGATATCCAAAGATTGACACGCCTTTCGACACAATCCAGCGTGCAACAAGTTTCTACAAGATTCTTGATGACTACATTTATTTGAAGCTCAACCAAGAGTTCTGGATGAATCGTCTGGACTCAAGTGGACCTGAAAATCTGTCCGTGACTCATGAACCCACAGGTCAGACGAATCAGTTTGCAGCAAAACTTCTCCTCGCGAACTTTGGCTCCTATGCTCAGACAATGATTCAGAATCCAGTAAACTTCAATCCAGTTCTGACAGCGATAGACAAACTTACATTCCAGTGGGTTGACATTGCAGGTGTTCAGATCAATAACTTTGATTGCGAATGGAACGCGGCAGTTCAGATTACAGAACAGGTCACACAAGCCACCGCGATGTCAACCATCCCTAGGGCCGAAGCCAAAAAATAAAGTATCTAGAGTAGTCAAATGGACGTCGTCCCTCCTCATAGTTATCCTCGTGAAAAAGGATCACCGGTTGAGAGTTATCCTATTCAAGGCTCCAAGACAAAGCCATTTTTCCCTCCTGTTTGTCTCAAAAGCCACTGGGATCCTACAATGATCTACAATCGCACGGTCCCAAATCAACACGTGGCCCTTCCTACTGATTTCCGCCCATACGTGAAGGTCTGTCTTCAATATACTACTTCTGGCCCCGCCGAGGCTCTGCCCTATGTTCCCGACAATTTGGTTTTCCCCATGGGTGGCGAGTTTTATCCTCCCCAACGCTGGTCTAATAATATCAACGACGACACACTTACCAAGCGTCTTGATCGGCCTCTGAAAAAGTATTGCGACATCGGCGAATACCTCCCACCCATGCAAGGTGACATGTACAATCAGCGTCTGGTTGTTCCTCAACGTCGCACCCCTTCCACTCAGTTTGTGGAAGAGTTAGCTATGCCTAAGGTACTTCTCCGCACGGCCCCATATGACTGCCGCGAAAAAGTGGATAACTTCAACTGGGACGCCTCCCAGCGGCTCTTCAACAACCCAACCAAACAAGATAGATATCGTAAAGATCAAGTGGCCAACTATAACATCTGGAAACACAAGGATGTTCGTTGTGCAGAGAATGATGTGCCGCGTGTCACTACACTTCCTTCTGCATTCCAAGATGCAATTCCTGTACGTTTAGTCGGCGATCATCCGATTGTCTATTATGCAAACTCTTCTGGCCAAACCCCCAAAGCCTAGAAAATTTGAAGTTTCAGCCCACCAACAGCAAAGCATCCTCCCCTGCGAAAATGAATGCTCGCAGCTACCAGCGTCTTGTGCAGCCCTATGTCGGCACTCAACATCTTGAGCAAGTCTTTGATATTCCATCTAGCAAAGATTTGCACTCCATCTCAAAAAATATTAACGTCTTCATTGAGCCATCCGATGAGCTAGGCCTTATTACCATTAAACTTCGCTACAAGGAATGCTCTCTACTCGAGAAAAGAAATTGGCAGCTCATGGATACCTGCGAGGATGTGGAACGTCTCATCTATTCTTACCTCAAGGAGTCCTTTACCATCACAATTGAGATGGACTTCCGTGAGAACTGGCCTTACTGGGCCCCAAGAATCAAGGTAACTGACATTAAGAATGACACTTACCAGATTGTTCCACTCATTCGCCTTTTCAACTGTGATCTGCGGACAGAATGGTCTCCTGCTCTTGGTTTTGAAAAGACTCTTCTCATGCTCTTGAGTCGTATCCTCGAACAGATTCACTACGTCTAAACAGAATCTAATATCGCACGAGCATCCTCATCCCAGGCTTCTGTTAACTCTAGATGAACAACCGACCCATCGAGGGGATGAATCCATCCCACGGCC